>SESF01029285.1_pt1 | contig 25464 bp, 21 predicted proteins | sample 3171521 | NCBI WGS metagenome assembly SESF01 (sample SAMN10866945, study PRJNA518727) | freshwater metagenome | biome: subpolar coniferous forest; feature: holomictic lake; material: water; isolation source: holomictic Lake 227, 6 m and 8 m depth | place: Canada: near Kenora, Ontario | collected...
AAAATATTAATGACCGATCCTGTGTCCGACAGCCTGGCCGAACGCTCCCGTCAAGCCCTGATCGCCCGGTTTCCCGAACTGGAAGCCATATTGGCCGCAGCGCCGGCCGCAGTGCCGGTGCATGAGGACGAGGAGACCGGCGCACGGGTGATGGTCGATCTCAATCTCGGCAATGCCCGGCTCTATGCCGCCGACGGCCGCACTCTGGCGGCAAAACAGGTCGAAGCCTATCTGGAAAAACCGCTCCGCTTCTTTGTGACCAGCGTGCGCGGCGCCAATGTCGGCAGCCCGGTTTCCGGGCGAATGCTCGACCGCATGTATGCCGAGTGCGCCCGCCTCGGCATCGCCATGAGCGATTTAGAGGTCAAGCCCCGCTACGAGGGCAGTTATCTGGTGGTGCTCGGGCTCGGGCTCGGCTTCCACCTGGCACCTTTGATCGAGCACACCGCGGCCCGGCATATCGTGGTGATCGAGCCTTATGCCGATTTCCTGCGCCATTCACTCCACACCGTCGACTGGGCGGCTCTGTTCGAGCAAGTCGAGGCGCGCGGCTGCAAAATCACGCTTTCTCTGGAATCCAAGCCCGACCGTATCGTCAAGGCGATTCAGACGGTGTTTTCGGCCGAAGGTCTGCCCTTCATCGACGGCACCTATGTCTTCATGCATTATCCGGCCTGGGAGTTGCTGGAGGCACGCGACCGGCTGGCCCGCATGGTCGAAACCGCTTTTGTCTCGCGCGGTTTTTTCGAAGACGAGCTGCTGATGGTGTCGAACACCATCGCCAATCTTTCGCAAGTCGGGTTTCAGCTCATTGATACCACACTGAAACCGTCCCGGGCCGAGCCGGTCTTCGTGATCGGCTCCGGCCCGTCGATCGATCACAGTATCGACGAGGTGAAACGGCTGCGTGACAAGGCCGTGGTCTTTTCCTGCGGAACCGGCCTTAAGGTGTGCCTCTCCCATGGCATTATTCCCGATTTTCATTGTGAAATCGAAAATGGCGGCTGGGTTTACGACTCCCTGACTTTGCTACGCGATCGCTTCGGCCCGTTTACCGGAATTACGCTGATTTCCACTTTGACCGTGGATCCGCGGGTCCCGGAGCTGTTCGACGACCGCTTTCTGTTTTTCCGCGATACCGTCAGCGGCACCCGCATGTTGGCCCCGCCCCAAGCCGAAGTCTACGGCGCGGTGCCGACGGTGGCCAACACCGCGCTACGCACGGCGATGTGCCTGGGTTTTTCAAACTTTTATCTGTTCGGCATTGATTGCGGCACCAAATCCGAAGAAAAGAAACACTCGAAACTGGCGGTCTACAACGATTCAGCCGAGTTCAAACAATTTGAAGACGCCATGGACCTGGCCTATAGCGGTCCCGGTAACTTCGGCGGCACGGTCATGGCCGACTGGGTCTTTAATTTCAGCCGGCTCATGATCGAGCTTTTGCTCAATAATTACAGCATCAAGATTTACAATTGCAGCGACGGCGCCCGAATCAAACGCGCAACCCCCCGGGTGGCCGCCGGCCTGACCCTGCCCGGCCCCCGCCTTGACCGCACCGTGCTGAAGGCCCGGCTGCGGGCGGTGCTGCGCAACTGTGAGCCGGGTGAATTGTTGGCGGAGGCTTCGTTCGACACGTTCAACAGCGAGTTGGAGCGCTTTCGCACCGATTTGCTGGTCTTGATCGACGCGGCGATTGCCGAGGATCTCGATTTCGTCGCCTTTTGGCGGCGGCTGTCTCCGCTCCTCGATAGCGCGGGGCCCGAATATGCGCAGGTGCCAAGCGTCATTCTCTCCTCGCTAGCCTCAATCCCGAAGATCGGCATGTTTTTCGCCCACCGCGTCCGCGAGCCCGCATTGCGGCTTGCCTTGTTCCACAGCTTCCTGGCCGAATATCGCAAGACCGCCCTTTATATGTGCGACACGCTGACCGCTTGCTTCGGCGCGTTGGAACGGCGTTACGCTCCGGCTCCGGAGGTTAGCGATGGAAGACGATTACCGCCAACCTAACCCTTATGCATCCGGTCCGGCACTCAGCGGTTTTTCGTCAAGCGCCGACGAGCATGTCAACGAGTGCATCGCCCGGATCGAGACGCTAAAGCTCAAGATTCTCGGCAATCCGCATATGGGCGGTTACGAGCGGGCCGAGTTTCTGGGCGAACTCAATACGCTGCGCGCCGCCTATCTGCATTTGTGCACCCTGGCCGGGCGGAGCGAGCCGGCCGAGGCGGAAGAAGGTCCGTTGCCGCGCGAAACCGTGCGCGCCGGCTTAGAGCTCGAAGGTGTGCTCGGCAACAATCCCCTGATCAGCGAACATCTGGCCCGGATCGCCCGGATCGCGCCGACCCCGTTGACCGTGCTGCTCGAGGGCGAGACCGGCTCGGGCAAGGAGTTGTTCGCCCGCATCATTCATCTCAACAGCAAGCGAACCAATTTCGTGCCGGTCAATTGCGGCGCCCTGCCCTCGGGCGTCATCGAGTCCGAGCTGTTCGGCCATGTCAAGGGCGCCTTCACCGGTGCGACCGCCGACCGCAAGGGCCGGTTCGAGGAAGCCCACGGCGGCACCATCTTTCTCGACGAAATCGGTGAACTGGACCTGACGGCTCAGGTCAAAATGTTGCGCACGCTCGATGTCGGTGAAATTCAGCGCGTCGGTTCCGACTCGGTGCGCAAAGTCGAAGTTCGGGTGATCGCGGCAACCAACCGTAATCTCGAGGAAATGGTTGCCGAGCGTAAATTCCGGGAAGATTTATATTTCAGACTGAATATCTGTCACTTCAAGATTCCGCCGCTGCGCGAACGGCGTGACGAAATCGCCTTGCTGATGGATTTCTTTGTCAGAAAAATCAGCGCGGATACCAATCTACCGTTGCCGGTTCTTGATCCGGAGCTGAACCGATTCTTCATAGAATCCTATCCGTTTCCCGGTAATATCCGGGAACTTAAGAATCTGTCCCAATATATCGTGGCGATTTATGACGGCACACCGGTTCACATTGAAGATTTGCCGCAGCGCTACCTTGAGGCCAAGGCCCGACACTTGACCGATGGGCTGAGCGCCCCCGCTGTCACCGGCTCCGGAATCCGTGACGCCCGGCAGCGCGCCGAGCGCCAGCAATTACTCGAGAGCCTGACCCGACACAAAGGTGATATTCCCGCAATTTGCGCCGCGTTCAACGTATCCCGGGCCAGAATTTATCAGATGCTCAAGAAATACGGCCTGCAACCGAGCCGATTCCGGGGCGAATAGCCGCTCCCCGTTACTCCCGCCGTCCCGTCATTCCTGCTTTTTTCCTTCCATCACTCCCGTTTTTCCTTCCGTCATGCCTGCTTTTTTTCTTCCGTCATTCCCGTTTTTTCCTTCCGTCATTCCCGCGCAAGCGGGAATCCAGCATTAGAGCGGATCGCGAAGAGGCGGGATCGCCTCGTAGCGTGAATCCGCTCTAAAAACAAACGGTTACTCCGCGTATTTGGTCGCTTCCATGTCGAATTGGATCGCCAGCATACGGCGCAGCAGTAAAGACGAGCGTTCAACCGGTTCCGGGCCGAAATCGGGGGCCGGCATCGGCGTCCCGGTCAAAGCCGCGGCCAAGCAGCGCTTGAGATACTCTTCAAAAACCGGGGGCAGATCGGACAGTTCCGGGTCGGGATCGATATCATGGAAAACCGGGCCGTCCGCGCCATCCACCACCAAAGCCGCGGCCCGACGCAGGCCGAGAGCGGAGACCGCCCGCGCGATCGTCTCCAACCGCTCCGGCGCCAAATCCTCAACCGCCATCATCCCTTCCAGCCGCTCGAGCCCGTCGCGGTTCGGCGCCAGCATCGCCAGCACCAGCACGACCCGACCGTCGAGCACATAAACCCGCAGCACCCGTCCCGGCACCACGGCGGCCAACAACACCGGCGGTTTGTCCGGCCCGACCAGATGGCTCCGCTGCCGATCCCGAAACAGCTGCCAAGCCGCTTGTCCGGTTACCGGGCGCCAGATCAGCTCTACGCCGTCGTTCCGCCGCTGAAATGCCGCCACTTTGCCATCATTATTGCTGACTAAAAGCGATGGCACGGCAAAGCCAGCCCGGCCCAGGCGATCGAGCTGGCCGAACCGGTCAAAGGCGGCAAGTTCGGTCGACAGCGGATTGTAAAGACGAACCCCGCCCACCTGTTCCAAGCGCGCCCGGGCGCTGAACAGGCAGCTATAGCGTTGCTGCCGAATGACCGTGCCGGCCTGCCACAGGGACCAGTCACACGCCGGCTCGGCCGGCGGCAACACGGGATCCTCATAGCGAACGCCGTGAAACAGCACGGCCTCAAGCCGCTCCAGGCGGACCCCGCCCCAGCTGACGCCCTTGGCATCCACCACCACCGGCGCGCCGGGATCAAGCCGAACCGCGTCCGGAATCGGCAGATCGCACCCACAAAGTCCGACAGCCATCAAAGCCTCTCCCGCGGCGCGATTACTTCTTTACCGGACCGAAATATTTGAGATGACCGGCATCGGCCAGCAAATCGAGGCGCCGCCGATCCAGGCCCGACGAAGCGGTCTGACCCGGCAGCACATTCGCGATGACGCCTTCGGCATAAAGCAGCCGGGTTTCGGTCTCGCGCGCATCGATGCGGGCGCCGGCCAAATCGAGTTCCGCCGCCAACAGATTGCGTGCCGCCTGGATCACCTGATCCTCACCGACCAGACCGGCTTCCAACTGACGCATCAAGCTTTCCGAAGCGGAGCGCAGCGCCTTGACCTGCGCCTTGGCGCTATCGACCCGGGCTCGCGCCGACTGCAAATCGGCAAGGCTGCCGGTGATCTCGCGCTTTACCGAGATTTCGGTGCTTTGGATCGCGATGTCGCGATCCTCGACCGACAGACGGGCGATATCGACCGCCGCCAGAGCCGCGTGATTGCCCCACGGCCGGGTATAGGTCAGGCTGTAGCTATGGTTGAGTGTATCGGGCTGAAACAGACCCAATTGGCTGGTGCCGGGATTGCCGTAACCGAACACCGAGCCGTTTTCAGAGGACGTCACATTGATCCCGAGCTGAACATCGGGTAGCGCCTGATTCTTCGCCTGCCTGAGCGAGACATCGGCACTGTCTCTATCTAGCCGGGCAATGAAAAAGTCGGGACGATTGGTCTTGGCGGTGGCAAAGGCCTGGTCCGCGGTGATCGCCTGCTTGGCCTCCATCTCGCGCCCGTAGCTATAGGGCAGATAAATCGGCCCGCCGGCCCGAATATCGGGGTCGCCGATCAAGCCGCCCAGCGTTACCGAGGCCGCAAGATAGTTCTGAAGCTGGGTTTCGATGTCCAAACCGGCCTTGGTGACTTCGGACTCAAGCTGAGCCTGCTGATAGCGGGTGATCAGGCCCGGATCCTGCTTAAGAATGCGATCCTGCCTGTCCTTCAGTTTTTGCACCGCCTTCAGCCGGTCCACCGCGGCGGTGAGCCCTTCCAGCTGACGCACCACCTCGAAATAAGCGAGATCGACATTGCGCAAAGTCTGGTTCAACAAATCCTTCAGCACCCAATCAGCGCTTTGACGCGCGATTTCTTGAGCCCGAATCGAAGAGTTGATCGGATTATCGGGGCCGAAGCCCTTGGTAAAGGGCAACGGCATCGCCAGGGCGCCGGTCAGGCTGGACGAAAACTGGCCATCCTCCCAATAGGCTTGAGGCCGATAGTAAATCTTTTGCTGAACCGTGTTGTCGGTCAACTGTACCGAACCGCCCCACGGCAGCTGCTGAGACAAACCGATCGAAACATTGGTCTGCTGAAGCGGATGACCGTTATTAAGTGCCGACCGCCCGGCATTGGCGACGATCGGTTCATTAACCGGAGCCGTACTCGTGTTATAATACCATTCAATTGCCCGAATAATCGGTTGAGTGGTTGCGGCTTCCCCCGGGCATCCCGCCGTTTTCGGGGCGATAGTGCAGAAATTCTGACGGCGCAGCGTGGTTCCGCCATTGGCCAGCGGATCATTGAAGATAGCCTCGCCGCCCGCCTTCGGGGCAAAGCTCTGCATGACAAAGCGCGGCTTGACCAGACCGATCCGAGACCGGTCATAACTGTCGGCCCGGTTATAGCCGAGTTGCAGATCGAGCACCGGATCGAAGACCGCCCGGACTTCGCGCAACAAGGTTTGTACCCGTTCCGGCTCCTGCCGACCGATGGCCAGATCGAGATTGAGTTCCAGACCACGCACCGCCGCCTGCCGCCGATCCAGCGGTTGGACCAAGCGGCCGGACACATCGCTCCGGGACTTTTTGCGCTGATCGAGCAGACTGCGCACCAAAGCCGCCGCCCGCTTCTCGTCCTCGGGCATGACCGCAGGCAGAACCTGGGCCTTGACCACCTCGGCAACCGCGGCCGCATAACCGGCGCGGGTGGCCTGATCGAGCGGCTCCGGCGCCGCCGCCGCCGCCTCTCCGGCCGGGGACAGATGCGCGACAACCAGCGCAGCCAGCATTGCAGCGCGCATCAGGGCTTTGCGGTCGGCAGACATCACAGCGGACCTCCGAAGTGTTTAAGGGCACCTGATTCACGCAAAAGCGCCAGCCGCTTGCGATCCAGGTCGGTTTGAGCGGTCAACTCGCCGTAGCGTTCCGCCAACCCGCCCACCGCTGCCAGCAACTGCGATTCGGCAAGCCGCCGGTTGATCTCAGCCTGAACCAAAGCGGTGCGGGCATCGAGCAGCGCACCGAGCCGGGACAGGGATTCATAAGCCGCGACCAAACCGAGTTCCTGCTGCGCCACCGCCGAGTCATAGACCTCGGTCGCAACCTTGACCGTACGCTCGGCGATCCGAACCTGCTCCCCGGCCGAAGCGAGCGCACCGCGCGCGGTCTCAAAGCTCTCCCGGGTCGCCAGCTCAACCTGATGCAGCGCCATGGCCTGTTGGTTAAGGCCGTGCTCGGCGGCATCCAGCCCCGCCAACGCCGCCCGATTGCCGAGCGGACGCTGATAAAACAGCGCTATCGTCGCCACGAATGAATCCTGGCTGGTGAAGGCATGCGACACCGAGCCCGCAAGGTCGTGATAGCCGAAAGCCCCGCTCTCGGCCATGGTCAGCGAACCGGATGCCGACAGATCGGGCCGGGTCTGCGCCTCGCGCTGTTCACGCACCAGGCCGGCCAACCGAACCGCCACCGCCTGACGCTGATAAACCGGATTGTTCAGAATGCGATCGGACTCGTGCAGATCGATCACCGGCCGCTTCATCAGCGCCTGATAGCCGACCGGCAACAGCAAAGCGTCGTCGGTGCCGGCCAGCACCTTGCGCATCGCTTCCGAAGCCTTGACGTAATCGCCGAACAATTGCTGCTGCCGGGCTCGGATCGACGCAACCTGCGCATCAATCTGGCTGCGGTCGCTTTCACTGACGAAACCCTGATCGAACAAGCGCTTGGTGCTGGCGCGCAACTGCTCGGCCCGGGCCAGAGACTGCCCGGCCGCTTCCATCTTGCCGATACTGCCGACCAACTGCCAGTACAGCGTATCGACCGTCAGCAGCGTATCATTAATCACCGAGCGGACATCCAGCTCGGCCGCGTCGATACTGGTGCGAGCGTAGTCATGCCCGAATTCGCCGGCCGCGGTCGGGCCGAAATTCTTTGTATAAGGCAGCGGCAGTGCCGCCCCAATAACAATTGTCGAGTAATAAGGTCGATGATAATTGCCGAAGGTCGGGGTCATTCCGTTCAGCGTATTAAGCGGGTAATATTTCTCTTGATAACGGCTGGACAGGCTGAGGTTAAGGCTCGCCCCCCACGGCAATTGCTGGTATATCGCAACCGATCCATTATAGACCGTATCATCAAGCGGTTGAGCCGACGAAGGATCATTGGCCTTTAGTGCATCCGCCGAATAATAGCCCTCGGGATGCGGATTGATATACTGGCGCGCACTGATCATCGCGCGGTTGCCGGAGGTCATGACGTAGCAGACCTGACCTTTGCCGGCCCCCTGGGTCAAAGCCGCCGCGGTCGCCGAGCACAGAAACACGCCCTTGCTGTCGGTGGACCCGACCGGAACCGTTTCGGTCGCACCCTTATACTGTTTCTCGGGCGTTACGGTCCGCTGGGACTTGCGGGTCAGCGCGGCGTTCGCCGACGCGACGAAGACCGGATCGAACACGGCATCGGCTTCGATCAACGCCCGCTCGGTCATGGCTTTGGCCAAGCCCTTGCGCCTTATGTCCAGATTCTTGCGCAGCGCTTCGACCGCGGCTTCACGCAAGATCAGTTCGGTCGAGGCCTGCGGTGCATAGAGCGGCGCCGTCCCCGAGCGTTTCAACGCCTCGCGGGTTTCCGCCACCACCTTGTTGCGCTTGCGCTCTCCGACCAAGCTGCGGGAATCGAGCACGAAATCGGCAGCCGGCACCGTAAAGCCGGTTGAAGGCGTGGCAGACGCGGCGGCAACCTGCTGCACGGATTCCGTCCGCGCCGACGGCGCCGCAGTCTCGGCCGACACCGAAACCGCTCCGGAAGCGACGGTAGCCAGCGCAGCCCCGAGCACGGCCCGAACCGGGAAATGTTTCACCGCCCGTTTATACCGGGGCGTCTGCACGGAGCCGGCCGTGCGCCGATCGCGGTCAGCGGACATAATCCTGCTCCAAGCTCCCTTGCGCCGCCAATAAACTAGCCTGCGCTTTGCGAACATTGACCCGGGCGGCAATGGCACTGAGCCGGGCGGTGATGAGATCCCGATATTTGTTCAACACTTCGAATTCGGCAACCAGACCGAGATCGCGCTGATCACGGGCGCGGTCCCAAGCGCACTGGCTGAGCCGGACATCCTCTTCGCTGCGGGTGGCCACCGCCTGAGCCGAGCGCAGATCACCGAGCGCGCGATCGATCCCGTCGACCACCTGACGACGCGCCTGCCGGGTCCGGTCATAGGCCTGCCGTTCTTCGATCCGGGCCCGGTCGAGCGCCGAGGCGCTGGCGTTCATCCCGATCGGCAAATGATAGCGCACACCGACAAACAGATTGCTGCTGTCGGGCGTGGTCAGATGAGACAGCGCCTGCGGCAAACTCGAATAGCCGAAAACCGCATCGGTCTGGCTGACGCTGAAGCTGGCCAGAAAGCTGACGTCGGGCCGGTCCTGATTTTCGGCGTAAGCCAGGGTCAGCTTGCTGGCATCCCAGGCGACTTCCTGCGCCTTGACCGCCGGATGACCGGTCAGCACCTGCTCGTAAAGACCGACATCACCGGCAACCACCGACTGACGCAACAAAGCCTCGGCCCCGGCCGGCAGCAGCAGCGCCCGTTGATCACCGGCGACCAGAACCCCGAGTCGACCCGAGGTCGCCAGCAAAGAATTCCAGCCATCTTCTTCCCGCGCCGCCAGATCGGCCTGTTCCGCCTCGACCTGAGCCAGATCATAGCGAGTCGCAAGTCCCTGATCGAACATGCGCTTGCGGCTGGCCGCCCGCTCGTCCAGCACCGCGCGCAATTCAACCACCGTGCGGATCGTCTGCACGATCCGGTTCATATCCCACCAAGCCTGCAAGGCGTCGTTGAGCGTGCTGTTGCGAACCGACTTTTCACTCCAGCCGACCCGGCGTTCCCCCGCCTGCGCAATCTGCCAGGAATAGTAGCTCGTCGAGCCCTCATAACCGAAGCCCTTGGTGTAAGGCAGCGGCATGGTCAGCGACATCGTGGCCGAACTGGTCCAGAATAACTTTTCGTCCCAGCCATAGGGATCGTAAACCGTGCCGCTCGGATAGGCGGCACTGGTCAAGGGCGGCGTTCCCCCGCCGACAAAGGGCGGCTTGTGCCAGTTCGAGGTGATCGAGGCACTGGCGGAACCGCCGATCGCAAAGATCATACCGACGCCGAGCGTGCCGCTGACCTTGTGGTCGGACCTCGAATTAACCGTGGCCAAGTCGTCGGCCACCGAATACACCGCAGGCGACTGGCACGAGGTATCCGCGGGCGCAATGACGTTGCCATCGAGCGAAACCGCCGGCAGGCACGTCAATTGCGGCAGCGTCTGGCCCGGTTGCTGGGCCTTGAGCAGCTCGGCATCATCCTGAAGCTTGGCGTTCGGATCCACATCCCGCCAACGCGAGATAACGTCATGCCGATAATCGGTGAAACTGTTGGTGTAAGACAGCGACGAAAACAGGGTCGGATCGAAGACGGCATCACTGGTCGTGACGGCAGCCTGGGCGATAGCAATCGATTCGGCCGAAGACCGGACATTCAAATTGCGACCCAACACCTCATCGACCAAGGCGTTCCGGGTAATTTCACGAACCGGCAAGGCCCGCAGCCGAAGCCGCGCCCCCTCGGTGCCGGCACGCAGGCGCTTGACCAGATCAAACGCGGGACGCGACGCCGTTTCCTCGGCCACCGCCGGACACGCCGCCATCGTATCGATCGCGACCGGTCCCGCAGCCTTGGCCGGCTTGACCGCAGCCGGGGCCTTGGCCGGCTTGGCGGCAGCGGCGGGCTGTGCGGCATGACCGACGGCAACCGGGGTCAAAATAAGCGCCAACACGGCAGCGGCGCGAATCGCTGACAATGCCGTTGAGCGCAGCCGACCGGACTCCCGCCCGGCGCCGCGCAGGACGGCTGTTTGCAAGATGTCCCGATGCATCATCGCTCGCCTCGCCGCTCCTCATGCCTCCGATCCGGATATGAATCCCGGATGCTTCACAGTCTCTGTATCATGACGGCAGCCGTTCTCAATCGGCTCATTGAAACTTCGGACATCTCGAAGAACACTTAATTCGGCCATTGTGTCGAGACGGCAACGCGCGGCCTTTGGAAGCCGTCCGCCGCAAAACGATTTCAGGGATAGCGAGTGAACGGTTGCCGGTACGCCCGCACTTCGGCATAGTAGCGTCAATCTCGGCAATATCGACAAAGCGGCCCGTCCACCATGACCGACATGAACGAAGATCGCACCGTCGCTTTCGAAGACCATTCGGCTAAAGATAAGATCCGCGGCGGCATGGCCGACGTGCCGGGTGCCGTACTGATTTGTGCCGACCGTTCCCAGGTCGACGGTCCGCTGTCGGGCGACGGCATTATCCAACTGGTGCCCGGCGCCGAACAAACGGTCGGACGCGGCGAAACCTGCACCTATCCGATCAACTCGCGCAAATTGTCGCGTCAGCATGCCCGCATTTTCCCCGGCGTCGGCGCCTGGGGCGTCGAAGACCTCAACAGCACCAACGGGGTCCGGGTCAACGACTCAAAAATTACCACCGCTTGGCTGCAACATGGGGACATCGTCCGTTTCGGTCCGATTCCCTTTCGATTCGAACTGACCCGCCCCGATATCGCCGCAGCAGCCGCCAAGACCGCAGCCGCCCAACCCGCCGCCGGAGAGGGTGACGGTGAGCACACCATGATCTTCACCGGCGCCGGCCGGGCCCAGGCGGCCGACCTGATGCTGAAGGCCGTCCGCGAAGCCGAAAAGTCCGAGACGGCCCCCCCGGCCATTGTCCCGACCGCTCCGGTTAAAGCCGCAAGAGACAGCGCAACCACCCCGACCAAGCCGGCCGGAAATGCCCGCTTGATCCCGATGATCGGTGCCGGTGTCGCAATCGCCCTGCTGATCGGGGGCGGTGCCTTTTATTACCCCACCTTCAAGCGCAACCAGGAAATCTCATCGATTCTCGAACGCAGCCGCGTCACCGACCGGGTGATTGCACGCGCGCGCGAACTCGTCGGTTCCATACCGACCGATTTTTCGCCTTTTGAGAAAGACAAAGAACAGCTGCAACCACTGATCAATGATGCCAACGAAGTGCTCGGCACCAAACCGGACAGCCGCGAGCTTGCCAATCTTTACGCCCGCAGCAAATTCCTGGTGTTCGAACGCGACCTCATCAAATTGTTCGCCCGGAGCGCGGCCGAGCCCGAATCCTCACTCGCAGCGGCCGCCGATCTGGCTGCCAAGCTGCGCGACAATCTTCGAGAACTCGGAAAAGACCTCGACCGTCAGGTCGCGAAATCACAGACCGGCAATGACCAGGACGACCTTAAGAATGCCGCTGATTTGGCAGATTTGGCCACGATCCTGATCAGGTATCGCAGCTTCGCCCGCCAACACACTGCCGGCGACGCGACCGGCCTCAATTCGGCGATCCCGTCACTGGAACAGCTTAATGCCATTGATGCCCGCCGCAGAGATTATATTAAGTACAATAAGGATTATCATCTGATTCTGTCGCGGGATTACCGGTTGTTCAATGCGATCATCCTCGATATCGAAGGCCGCGACATCCCCCGAATCGACAGTTGGCGCCAGGACCTGACCATCCGAAAGTAAGAACAAGGCGGTAGGGTCGCCTTTCAAAATAACCGCATCACAACCGTCACCCCCGCTCTCTTCTCCTTGTCACCCCCGCGAAAGCGGGGGGCCGGACTTATGAACGCTGGATTCCCGCTTTCGCGGGAATGACGGAAGGGAAAAAACGGGAATGACGGAAGGGAAAAAACGGAAATGACGGAGAGGGAAAACGGGAATGACGGAGAGGGAGGCGCCCCGCCGGGAAACTTGCGGAAGGGAAACTTGCGAAAAATAGACTAAACGATCTGTCCTTCGAACCAGGGGCGGCCGCGGCGGTCCTCGACTTCGATCACCCACAGATCGGGATCCATGCGGATTTGCCGTTCGACATAGCGGTCGGCTTCGGCTTCGGGCACCGGATCGGGACCGGTACCCCGGCTCCAGGCCAGCTTGCCACGATGACGGATTTGCGCCAGCACCGAGCATGTCCCGTCCAGACGATTGATCTTCAGCAACACGGTTCCGCGTTCCCGATCGCCCTTACGCACCACCGTCACCGGAACGCCCTCGGTCCCGGCCCGGCGCAAATGGGCCGAAACCCAAAGCGCCGTATTCAAGCGAGCCTCGTCCTCGTCGCGTTCCATGTCGGTCTCTTAACCCCCGTCCCCGGCGGCCATCCGGCGTTCGACCGCCATGCACAGATAATGATACAGGCAGATGTGCAACTGCTGGATCATCGGGGTGTAGCGTGACGGCACCGCCAGCAACAGATCGGAGACCGGGGCAAGCCGCCCGCCGCCCTCGCCGGTCATGGCCACGGTGACCACCCCCATCAGGCGCGCCTTTTCAAAGGCGGCGACAACATTGGCCGAGTTGCCCGAGGTGCTGAGACCGAGCAGCACCGCGCCCGGTTCACCGTAAGCCTCAACCTGACGGGAAAACACGGTCTCATAGCTATAATCATTGCTCCAGGCGGTCAGCACCGCCGGATTGTCGGACAGGCAGATCGCCTTCAGCGCCCGCCGCTCGACCAGAAAACGGCCGACCAGCTCGCCGGTGATGTGCATGGCGTCGGCCGCCGAACCGCCGTTGCCGCAGACCAAAAGCGGTTTGCCGGCCGCCAGCGCCCGCACGACCACTTCAATCACGGCATTCATCTTATCATCGTCGATCAGCTGTGCGGTTTTTTCGATAAGCGCAATCGACTCATTCAAATAGGAACTGAGGCTCATGGAGTCACCTTGACTGAAAACGGCGAAGCAGGTGTCGGCGGGGCGATAATGAAGGGCCGACGGCTTGACAGCTCGCAGCCCCTTCCATATCGTTCATGATATTGTAAAATCCATGAAAATCCCGGTGTCAAACCGGAAAGTGTTCCGGAGGCACCCGCTCCGGGGGAGGACTATCCTGTATAAGCCCAGAACCGTCATGGCGTTCGCGGTGGTTGTGGTGCTCGGGCTGACCGCAGCACCGTCGGCCGACGCCGCGGGACCGGGGACCACCGGCGGCGAGGACAGTTGGCTGTCCACGTTGCTCGAGCCGTTGGAAAACCTGTCCCATTGGGTCACCGGCCTGTTCCGACACGAAGATCGCTTTGTGCCCGAGGAAATCGAACGGTTCAAGCGGACGGTCGATACCGACCTGACCGGTTTCGATGCGCTGGTGCGGCAGGCGGGCTTTCGGGTCGGCACCATTTCGGTCGCCGCCAATCTCATTCCCCGGGTCGGCTTGTCGCTGGAGTTCGTCCGCCGGCTGAGCGAATCCGAAAAGGCGGCGCTGATGGCCAAGATTACCGACAGCGCGGGCGGCGTCGGGATTGTCGAGCGGAGCGTAATCATGACTTTGCTCAATGCTGCGGATTCCGGCTATGCCGTACGCAGCGACGGCTTCCGCCTGACCGGAGTCGAGATCGATCTCGACGTGGTGCCCGATGTCACCTTTTTGATGTCCGGCAAGCCCTGATCCGCCCTTAAAACACCATCAATATGCCGCCATCATACCGCTATGGCACCGTTATAACGACGCCATGGCGGCATGATGCGGTTAAAATGCCGTTCCCCCGGCGGCATTGATCCGCTATGGTGCCGCCATAATGGCGCGTAGCGCGAAGGGGAACCGATGATTATCACGGTGGGCGGGATCAAGGGCGGCGGCGGCAAAAGCACCGCGGCCACCAATCTGGCGGTGATGCGCCGGCATGCCGGCAATGATGTGCTGTTGATCGACGCCGACGAACAGCGCTCGTCCAGCGAGTTCGTCTCTCAACGCGAAGCGCTCGGTCACGATCCGATCCCGTGCGTGCAACTGGTCGGCGCCGCGGTGCGCGCCCAGGTCAAACAATTGGCCCCGCGCTATTGCGATATCGTGATCGACACCGGCGGACGCGACACCGCTTCCCAGCGCGCCGCACTCACCGTGACCGACATCATGCTGGTGCCGTTCCAACCCGGCAATTTCGATCTCTGGACTCTGGAGCAAGTCGAACGCTTGATCGAAGAAGTGCGCAGCGTCAACGAAGGACTGGAGGCGCTGTGCTTCATCAGCCGCGGCTACAGCGCCGGTGCCGACAATGCCCAAGCCGCCGAGATGCTGCGTAACTCGACGATGCTGCGCTTCATCGACGCCCCGATCATCGGACGCAAAGCCTTCAACACCGCTTCGGGCGACGGGCTGTCCGTGATCGAAGCCAAGCCGCGCGATCCCAAGGCGGTGGCCGAGATGCAGCGCCTCTATGACGCGGTCTTCACCGGCGATGCCGCTAAAAGAGTGGCGGCGCGACGGCTTGATAACAGCAAAATAACGGCATAACGGAGGCAATGGTGGCGATCAGACCCAGAATCAAATCCGCGCCGCCTCCGACCGAGGCCCCCGCCGAAGCCGAAGAAAGCATCATCGCCGCCATCATCAATCGCGGCGGCGCCCCGGCCGGGCAGGAGTCGGCTCCGCCCCCCCCGCCCGCTCCCGCCCCGGAGCCCGAACCGGTCGACACCGACCCCGAGAAAAAATTCACGCTCCGCCTGCCCTCCTCCGTCCTCGCCGCCATCGAAAAAGACGCCAAAGGCAGACCCGACCGAATCTCCGTCAATACTTGGCTCATCGGCGCCGCCCTCCAGCGCCTCGAACGAGCCGGGTGAAAACCGGCACACGGGTGATCAGATAGAGGCAGGGGGACGCCGTCCCCCTTGCCCCCTGGCAAGGGCCGTGGCCCTTGCATCCCGTTCCTTCCCCCCCGGAGCCCTATGGAATGGGGTTCCGGGGGGGAAATATTGAGGTCCAGGGGCTTCAGACCCTGGTCGGGGAGCGCGAGGGGCAGACAGCCCCTCGCATCAACCGGGCGCTTGTCCGCCGATCATTCTCTCGGTTCAATCGATGAGGTCGAAGACGTCGAAGTTCCAGTTTTCGGCGGCTTTGATGCCGCCTTCGTCGAAATATTTACGTTTATTCCAGAACACGACGAGGACGGTTGCGTTTTTGGGCCGGCGTTTGAGAGTTCCGCGCTCGAGGGCGGTTTTGACTTCGGGCGAGGCGGGATCGCCTTTCAGAATAATGCCGTAGTCGGGAATTCGGCCGGAATCGGCGACTTTGCGCAGATCATATTTGAAGCGGCGCAGATCGGATTCGGTCCCGACGCGCTGGCGCAGTTTTTCGAGATTGATGCGAAAGCCGCGTTGATGGCCGCAATGGGCACGAGCGATTTCGTAGAGTCGGCGCTCCAGCGGGGTCAGTTCGAAATATTTGCGGTCGTAGGTCAGCACCCGGTTGTCTTTGAGAATGGCCCGATAGAGCCAGTCGCACAGTTCAACCTCGATCGCTTTCAAGGTGCGGCGGCCGCCGGCGGTGCGCCGATAATCGAGTCGGGCGGCCTTGATCCAGGAGAACCACTCGTCGCGGCCCTCGCCGCCGGTCTCGATATTGGTGCGCACCTGCGTGCCTTGAAGCCGGTCGAGCGCACCCTTGATCCGCTCATAGGCGCTACCGGCGGCAGCGGTGCCGCAGACCCGAAAGAAATCGTGGGCGGTAAAGGTGAAATGCTGGTCGGGCACTTCGCCCCGGTTCATCTTTTCGACCATCAGCGAAGCGATATAGATCAACAATTCCTTGTCGGCCATGGTGGCCATGCCCATCGGGCCGGCTCTGACCTCGATCGCGACTTCGCCGTCGCGATAGCTCAAGGTCTCGGTGCGGGAACGGGAAGTGTCGAGCGAGAAGAAGTTCCACACCATCATGCGCCGGTCATTCTTGACCGCGCCATGTAACGGGCTATCGAAGGCTTCCACCGCTGCCGGCATCTGTTCCATCGCGCCCTCGCCCGCTTTTTTGTTGCCCCGTCCTTTGAAGGATAGCAAGCGCAAAGAATCGGTCACGCACGAAGCGTCGGCTGTCGCCCGACCCTCGAACATTTCCCCGAAATATCAGAGTGATGGCGACTCGGTGCCCGGCGAACCCCGCTCTTGCCCCGACAAAATCACGCTTCTGTCGCCCTGCCCTCGAATCTCCCCCCCTTGACTCGAGAGACCCGGCCCGGCCGAGCCCCGACCCGCCGCCGGAATTCGAGGGTCGGGCGACAACCGCACGAGGGTCGGGCGACAAGACCGGCCACACCGCACGCCGGCCCCGAAGTCCGCCCTTTTTTGGCAACCCGGCGGTTCGAGGACGGGGCGACAGCGAAAATCGGTTCGAGGGTCGGGCGACGAAGACTCGTGCTCCGGCCGACGCTTGGAACCGGGTGACTCGAGAGCGGGGCGACACAACTTCGAGGAACCGCCGACCGAATGGGCCGCAAAGCTTTGATTTCACAAGCTGATTCCGGGCTGTAACTTGCTAACACTTAAAATTATAACTTGATAACAAAGGCGCTCGGGCAAGCCGGTTCAGATCGAGGGTCGGGCGACACTTGTTGCTCCGAAGCAAAAGGGGCTTGGCAGGAAATTTCCCTACACCGGGCACCTACACCAAAATATCGAGGAACATGCCGCGCCGGTAATTGCGAGGCAAGGTCAGCATGCCGTTGACCACCAGGGCCGCCAGTTGGCGCAAGGTTGGAATGCGCCCCCGCACCCCCGGAGCAGCCGCGTTGGTTCGGCCCGGCGCTGTCCCCGGTACCGTGCGTGAACCGGGCAGTTCGGGTCGCACCCCCTCCAGGCCGGTTCGACCGGTCGGCCGCGTTTCAACCATTGCCCTGCCCTCCCGTTTGACGCCATGACGAACTTAAAATGCCATCTTTTTGCCGTTGAAATGCCCTCACCCTGCCCCTAATTCGCCTTCACCGCGCCTTCACCGTGCCGTCACGGGGCCGAACCTCCGAGGTTCGGCCGACACAGTCGGTTCAAACGCTTCGATTAAAGCCCGAACGAGCGCACTTCAGCATGCTGTTAAAATACCGTTATGATAACGGCAAAACAAGGCCATTGCGCCGCCATACCGATGTCGGGCAACGTCGGGCCGACCGAGCGGCCCGCCAACTCTTACCGCCATCATGCCGTTAAAACGCCATCACAATGACGTCATCGCGACGGCATCATGGCGTCCGGCGGGCCGGGCTGTTACGATCAAGCCATTGCTGCCACCGGTCCCACCCTTCGCGGGAGCGGGCTTGAACCCAATCGCGACTGTCGCCGATCCGGTCCCGGGTCCAGCCGGTGACGGCGGACCAGGCGCCGGTTACCGCAGCCAGGGGCGGCTTAAGGGTATGATCGACGCTTTCGACCAGACCGGGCCAGAAAATGACCCCCTGCCGATAGAGGGAGTCGGCGATCAGCCCGCCGGCCAAACCGCTCAACACCACGGCCGCCGCTTCAAAACCGACATGGCTATCCAGTTCGTGCACCAGTTCGAACGCATCGGCGCTGCTCAACCCGCCTGAACCGGTGAAGGCCTCGATCACCCAACCATCGATAAACCAACTCATCAGCCCGGCTCCGGCCAACACCCCCGCCGAGGTCGCCCCGATACGATACAGCCCGCCGGGACCGGACAGCGCCTCGTCGTCAAAGCTGCCGGCGGTTGCCTGAACCTGTTTGGCAACGGGAGCTTGCGCACAAGCCGGATCGATCGGGGCGGCCAGGACCACTAAAAGAGCAAACACCGGAATGCGAAGAGAAAGCATGGGATAATCCCGAAAATAGGCGACCGAAGAACAGGCGGACATGCCAGTATAGCAAACTGCACCTCATGCCGGTATGGAAACCGCTCAGTTTTTTGTAACGCCATTTTGACGTTACCGCAGCGTCATAATACAGTTGAAATGCCATCATAACAGCGGCATCAAAACCGCGTAGCGGCCTGACAGCGGCAGAATGAAGGCATTACGACATCTTTGTGCCTTCATCATGCCGTTATCAGGCCGTCATTCGATCCAGCCCCCGATCAGCGCCGCAAGACCGGCCTCGCTCCCGGCCGCCCGTTCATGCAAAGTGCGGGCAAGGCTCGCGGCGGCCTGTTCGCGCGCGCGCCGGGCGACCGGATCGGCCGAACCGGTCAACGCCCGGTCGATATCGGCGGGCTCGAGCCCGCCATCCGGCTGTTCCGGGATCAGCCAGCCGGCCGCACCCAGCTCTTGCCAAGTGTCGGCTGCGGCATATCCGGCGAACAAAAACGGCCGCCCCAGACAGACCGCGGTCACCGCCTTTGACGGCACCGCCAGTGAAGTCGCGCGCCCCGCCAACGAAACCAGATGAGCATCGGCAGCGGCCAGCGCCTCGAGGCTGAGCCGCTCCGGCCACTCTATGGACAAATGACCGGCCAGCCTCCGCCGCAACTCCCGAGCCCGGTTTCCGCTGACCGCCAGCCGAACCCGCCATCCCGTCGCCGCGGCGCGGGCCGCGATCGCCGCCACCGCGGCCGGGTTGTGCGCTTCACCCAGGGTGCCGGCATAAACCAGCGTGCGCGAATTTTCCGCAGTCAGGCTCAAGCGGGCAGGGCCCGCAGTCGAAACGAAGCGGGCAGGGCCCGCAGTCAGGCCCGAGCGGGGCGGGGCGACCAAGCCGGCCGGAAGCAAAAAGGACGGCGCGGCGGCCCGGCGACGCGCGCTCAGGCCGGCCAGCAGACCCGCACCCGGCGCAATCAAGGCATCGGGGCGCAACCGGGACTCATGGGCGGCTAACCACCGGTACAGCGGATTGGTGCTCGAGACCAGCCCGGCGGCGGCGAAGAATTCGGGATAGCGGTCGAGGCTCCACTCGATCCAGCGCCGGCCGCGCCGGCGACAGGCGCGCTCGACCCACAAGGGCAGCAAAGGCGGATCGGAAAGCGCAATCACGACCCGGGCCCGTGCCGCCGCACGTTCGGCCAGCCGCCATCCCTCGAGCAGACTGCCGACCAGCCGGGCAGGGGGCCAGCGGCCAAGACCGAACGAAGCAATATGCTCGACCGGCAGGGCGGGTTCAGGCGTCCCGCAGGCCGCGCGATAGCGTGCCCTCGAGGCAAGCAGACCGATCCGCGCCTGGGGTAACAGCACGCGCAGACGCTCCGCCAAAGCGGCGGCGGCAATCCCGGTCGGCGCACCATCGGGCGGGGCGAAGCGGTTGACTAAAAGAACATCGAACGGGGGAGGGGAGGCGGCCGGCGCCGGTCTCACTCTTCCTCATCCCGCAGCAGATCCAGCCCCGGCCCCGACAGCACGATCCGGCCATGCTCAAGCACATGGGCGCTATCGGACAGCCGCAACGCCGCCCGCGCATTCTGCTCGGCCAGAATAATGGTGACGCCTTCGGCCTCGAGGGTGCCGATCAATTGAAACAGCCGGCGCGCCAAAGCCGTGGGCAGGCCGCGGGTCGGCTCATCGAACAAAATCAGATCGGGATTCGCCATCAGACAGCGGCCGATCGCGACCATTTGCTGTTCTCCGGCTCCGAGCAGACCGGCGTCGTCGTCCAGGCGCTCGGCCAAGCGCGGAAACAGCGCCAGGATGCGCTCGAGCCGCTGCTGCCGGCCGGCACGGGCACGAAGCAGGGTCGCACCCAGCTCGAGATTCTCGCGCACGCTCATCGAGGCGAACAGATAGCGCCCCTCGGCAACATGCGCGATGCCCAGGCCGGCAATCTCATGCGCGGTCAGGTCACTCAGTTCGCGGCCATGAAAGCGGATACTGCCGCCCGCCACCGGGACCAAGCCGGCGATCGCCCGGATCAGCGTGGTTTTGCCGGCACCGACCGCACCGACCAGGGCGGTGGTCGAGCCGCGGGCGACTTCCAGCGAAACGCCGTTCAGCGCACGCACCGGGCCATAGCCCACCATCAGATTCTCAACGGTCAGCAGCACCGCGCTCTGCGGACTGCCCCCGGCAATCGGCCGGCGGCCGGGCGAGTTCGAGATATCCTCGGTGCTCATGACACGAGTTCGCCGTGATCGAGAGTAAGAATACGGTCGGTCAAGCCGGAAACCATGCAGGCATCCTCCACGGTCAGCAATACACCCACGCGGCCGCGCCGGACCAAAGCCCGCAACAACTCGCCGATCTGTTGACAATCGGATGCCGACAGCTCGGCCAGCGGTTCGTCGAGCAGCACCAGCCGCGGTCCGGTCGCCAGCACGCGCGCCAGCTCCAACCACCGACGCTCGGGCATGGTGAGGGCGGCGGCGGGCAAGCCGCGGACCGCGGCCAATCCCAAGCGCTCGATAATCTCGAGCGCGCGCCTTCGCGCCTCCACCATCTCGCCTTCGCGCAGCAGGGCGGCAACCGTCACCCCGTCCTCGACACTCAACCCTCCGAACGGCCGGGGCGGATCGAAGCTGCGACCGATCCCGACAGCACAGGCGCGGTCCGGACGAAACCCGGTCACATCGCGCCCGTCGAAACAAATGCGGCCGCTATCGGGGCGATGCACGCCGGCAATCACGTCAACCAGCGTGGTTTTGCCGACGCCACCCGGTCCCGCGACCGCCAATATCTCTCCGCCGTCCAGCGACAGCGAGACGTTTTCCAGCGCCCGCACACCGCCGAACGCCTTCGATACCTCCTCGAGCACCAGCAAGGTGTTCATTTCCGGCTTCCCCCTCCCGGCGACGGCACCAGCCCGAGACGGCGGGCCAACCACAGCCAGAGCCCGGTCGGACGCAGCACCATCACCAGCACCAAGAGCGCCCCGATACAAAACAACCGGAGACCCGGCATTTCGTGATGCATGCGCGCCGGCAAAGTGCTCAGCATTTCTCCGATCGGAGTCACGATCAAGGCGCCCAACACCGGCCCGAACAAGGTTCCGAGACCGCCGATGGCGGCGATCGCCAGGATTTCAAAGGAGCGGGTAAAGGAAAACAGGCTGTCGGGAAACAAACCGCCCTCGAGACAGGCCTGGAAGGCACCGGCCGGCGCCATCAAAGCCGCCGAGATCGCCAAGGCCGAGGCCCGCGCCCGGGTAACATTGACCCCGGCGGCGGCAGCGGCAACCGCATCCTCCCGCACCGCCAGCCAACGGCACCCGAGACCGGAATGTTGCAGGACTCGGCTCAGCACCAGCGCCGCCAACACCATGGCCAGGATGAGGTAATAAAACAGTGCCGGCCCGCCCTTCACCGCCGGCAAGGCATGCGGCCCCGCCAGCAAAGCCGCATGCCGGCCGGCTTCGGCCAGGACCGCGGTAACCAGGGCGAAGCGAGCCACCGACAGCCCCGGCCGGGACGCCAACCAACCGACCAGCCCGCCGACCGCTCCGGCCACCGGAACCGCCAGCACCGGACCGAGCCACGGATTCTGTCCCGCGTGAATCAGAACACCGCTCCCGACATAAGCCCCGATCCCGAGAAACAGGGCATGACCCAGCGAAATCTGGCCGGCAAAGCCGCCGGCAATGTTCCACGCCAACGCGGCATAAGCAAACCACAGGGTCACGGTCAGCGTCGACAAAGCCGGTGCGCCCGCCCAGACGGGCAAGGTCAGCAGACCGGCCAGAACCAGCAGCGCCAAACCCCGCCCGGCCGGGGTGACGGCGGTAGCGAAGTCGGTCGACAAATCAAGCGTGCCCTGGATCATCCGGTCGGGCAAGCCGGTGATCAGATTGAGCAGCCAGGCCAGGGCGGCAAAGGCCAGCCATAACGCAGTCCCCACGGCATTGCGTACGACAACGGCCAATTCACGGACGCGGCCGACGGTGTCTTCGTTCCTCACGGTTCAGCCTCCCCGGACAGGCCTCGAGGCCACAGAAGCAAAATCAGCACCAACAAGCCGCACCCGGCCAGTTCCCTCGACTCCGGCCCGAATAAAGCGCCCGACACCGCCTCGACCATGCCGACCAGCATGCCGGCCAGCAACGCGCCGCCGACACTGCCGGGACCGCCCACCAAAACGACCAGAAAGCCGATAATCGTGTAATCGATCGCAAGTGTCGGCCGAACCTCGACCGTCTGCGCCAACAGGCAGCCGGCCACCCCGGTTACCGCGGCGCCCAGGCCGAAGGTCACCGCGCACAGGTGATCCAGATCAAGCCCGATCACCCTGGCCCCGAACGGACTGTCGGCACAGGCTCTGATCGCCTTGCCGGTGCCGGTCAAGTTGAAAAACAGGAACAGCAGCACGGTGACCATGAGGGCGACCAGAGCGGCGCGCACCTGCAAGCGATCGACCAGAAACGGCCCGAACGCCAGCGCATCGCCCGCCCCGGCCGCCGGGGCGCCGCGGCCGCCGGGACCGAACGCCAGCAGCAAGCCGTTCATCACCAGCAGCGCCACCCCGGCCATGACCAGCAGGCGCACGGATTCGGGTGTCGCCGCAATCCGACCGATCAGGAAGCGCTGAAGCACGAAACCCGCAACGAATAACCCGGCCGCAACCACCGGCAGCGCCAACAAAGGATCCGCGCCCCGCGCCGCCACCGGCAGCGCCGCCGCATACATTCCGGCCACCATGATGCCGCCATGCGCAAGGTTGACCACCCGGACCACCCCCCACACCACCGACAACCCGAGCGCCGCCAGCCCGTAAACCAGTCCGGTTAACAGACCGCCTATCATGATATTGAGGATAAACCCCAAGGTCATCACTACCTGCCGTGGTTCGCTGCACATTCCCCGTTCAGGCGCATAAAGCCCGCCACGGCCGAAAGCCGCAAGCGGATTAATCGCGAAACTTACCTGGGGCTGCGACGGCAGCCCCGCACGCTCCTGCGGGCGAAGCCCGGCGGCGTATGAGCCGTTAAAAGATAAAGGCCTGCGACAGCAGCCCCGCACGCTCCTGCGGGCGAAGCCCGGCGGCGTATGAGCCCTGAGTCAATAATCTCCCGAGTCTCGTCGAGTCTCGTCGAGTCCCGACCCCGAACCACACCGAGAGCAAAGTTATCCCCTGGGATTTGGGGGCACCCCCCGAGTCGTCCACTGGAGTCTAGGGGCGCAATAATTTGGACATTAGGGGCGTAGTCATGGCCTTTAGGGGCGCGACTCGTGTTATCACCTGGGGTTTGGGGGCACAAACAAATAGGTTGTCTCAAATAAACAAATAACCATTGACTCGCCGAGACCGGCTTGTCACAAATCGGATCAAGCTTTTACATTGACCGTGTTTCGACACTTCCTCAACAATACCGAACAGCTTTATCGCCTGTTGTCTTGCCTTTACGATTCAGCTTCGCTTTATCCGCTTGGCGAAGCCTGCCAACCAAGGCCGTAGTTCGTCGGACGGGCGACACTTTTCATGAAAGCCGATGTTCGGCAAAATAAGTTCAACACGAAAATCCTCTCACTTTGACAATTTGCGGGAAATTAACCGCCTCCGACTTCGGATGCTTTCTCGATGGTCGAATCATCGGATTAATCTATCAGCAGTCCTGCATTCCGCTCACCATCGCTAGCGATTCAATCCCCGCATAACGGCCTTAAATCGCTTTTCCGGCTTTTTCAAAGCCATAAATCGGCGCCCCTAGACTCCAAGTGCTCCGGCCCGGGCGCCCCTAGACTCCAATGCGTTCAAGGCATGACCGTCGTCCGGACTTCGACTCGGAAAGTTTCGCGGGTCGAAGTCCGGGGACCGCCCCTAGACTCCAAGTCGATTTTTACCCGGAGATCTGGTGTTATCCGGCTAGACTTAGTGGGAACACCCATGAGCGAAATACACGATCTGGTCACGCGCGTCGGACGCGAACAAGCTCGGCAAATGGTCACCGATCCCGATGACCGTCGACTGATCGACAAGGTTCACAATTTTCTCAGCGATGAAAAGGGCGGGATCGGCGTCACCTATAGCGGCTTTTGCATGATTTCGCTGCCGCACCGGGCACTGGAAAACCCGAATGACAAATGGCACCGCAACCTGGGTCCGATGTCACTCACGGTTGATCCCGGCAATCTCTTTATCGACGGCCGCGATGTTTTATACGGGGTTCCCTATGGTTCACGCGCCCGGCTGATTCTGCTTTATCTGCAAACCCGGGCCCTGCGGAAAAATTGCCGCGAGGTTGAGTTGGGCAGCAGCATGTATGATTGGCTGCAACGCATGGGCATTGCCATCGGCGGCCGCTCCTATCGTGAGGTCAAGGAACAGGCGGCCCGCATTTCGGCGTGTTCCCTGCGTTTTTCCTGGGAGGGCGAGACCGGCAACGGCAAGCGCTATTCCGGGTTCAAAAAAGACAGCATCGTCGAGGGCGGGATCGTTTTTCACAATAACGTGCCGGATCCGCGCCAGCCTTCCTTATGGGAAGATACCGTCGTCATCAGTCAAACTTTCTTTGATGCGCTGCGTAAACACCCGGTCCCGATCTGGGAGCCGGCCATTCGCCAAATCAGCAATCAATCGATGGCGATCGACGCCTATGTCTGGCTGGCTTACCGGTTGCGCGCATTGACCCGGCCAAAATTGATCCCCTGGCCCGATGTTCAAAATCAATTCGGGCCTCAATTCTCGCGCTTGCGCAAGTTCCGTGAATCCTTCCTGCAAGTCTTAAAGAATGTGCTGACCGTTTATCCGGAAGCCAAAATCGAAGCGACCGATGAAGGGGTCATGCTGTATCCGTCGCCCCCGGCGGTTCCGGAGCGTACGATGGTTCAGGTATTGCTGCCGCGCGGATTGTAAACTTTTTTACATAGAGGAAGTCGTGACAAAAAGCGACTTAAAGGATTATGCTGAGTTTGTCGTTACGGCCCGGATCCGTGCTGCCGGCAGGGTTGGCATACGGGGCTGAAAATCGAGGAAAACGCTGATGGAAACGGTTTTTGCAACTCATAACGGATGCGTGCGAAACACCGGCACCGGGAGTCCGACGCCGCAAAGCGCAGCGCAAGCCCGGCATCGCCA
>SESF01023409.1_pt1 | contig 25431 bp, 20 predicted proteins | sample 3171521 | NCBI WGS metagenome assembly SESF01 (sample SAMN10866945, study PRJNA518727) | freshwater metagenome | biome: subpolar coniferous forest; feature: holomictic lake; material: water; isolation source: holomictic Lake 227, 6 m and 8 m depth | place: Canada: near Kenora, Ontario | collected...
GGGTGAGGAGGTCTCAGCCTTGAGATGCGGGCGCGGCGCCTTGACCTTGAGAGCCTCGCGGATGCGGGCGAAAATATCAGTGCGGGCGTCAGACATTTTCGTGGTTCTTCCATTCATCGCGGAAGGATTTAGCGGGGGCTTTGGGCAGGTCGCGGGTCTTCATCCAGGCCGACATGTAGGGCAGCGGAAGTTTCTGCAACAAAGGCAAGGTCGCCCGGAAAAGACGCCCGCCGGTCGCAAAGAGCCATGGACGTTTAATCACGAAATTAAAACCGTTGTGAAAAACACGGTCAAAGAGTGTCGGCGATTCCTTGGCAGCGTTGCGACGGTTATGCAGAAGGTGATGGTGCAGATCGATACGCACCGGACAGGCGTCCGTGCAGGCGCCACAGAGCGAAGAAGCGCCTGAGAGATGATTCCACTGCTTGAGGCCGCGTAGATGAGGCGTGATCACCGAGCCGATCGGCCCTTGGTAGGTCGTGCCATAAGCCAAGCCGCCGATGTTTTTGAAAATCGGGCAGACGTTGAGACAGGCACCGCAACGGATACAGTGAAGCGCGTCTCGCTGCTCAGGATCCGCGAGCAGGCGCGTACGTGCGTTATCCAGCAGGACGATGTGGAACTGTTCGGGGCCATCGCACTCCCCAGGCTTACGCGGACCCGAATAAAGGGTATTGTAACAAGTCATCGGCTGGCCGGCGCCCGCGGTGGCCAGCATCGGGAGCAGAACCGAAAGATCGTCGAGATGGTTCACGACCTTCTCGATGCCCGACAGGGCGATATGAATGCGGGGCAGGGCGGCGGTAAGGCGGGCGTTGCCCTCGTTTTCCGTGATGGAAATCTGGCCGGTCTCCGCGACCAGGAAGTTCGCCCCGGTGATGCCGATATCGGCGTCAATGTACAACTGGCGCAGATGCCGGCGCGCGATCATCGTCAATTCCTCGGGACTGTCCGTCGGGGCGGTGCCGAGATGCTTGGTGAAAAGTTCGCTAATGGCCTCACGCTTCACGTGCATGCACGGGAAGACGAAATGATAGGGGGCTTCGCCGCGCAGCTGCTGGATGAACTCACCCAGGTCGCTTTCAACGACGCCATAACCGGCTTTCTCCAAGGCATCGTTGAGGTGAATCTCCTCAGAGGTCATGCACTTGGATTTGACGATAGCCTTGGCCTTGGCGTCCTCAGCGATCTTCAGGATGATGGCGCGTGCTTCGGCCGCATCACGCGCCCAATGAACCACCCCGCCGTTGCGTTCGAAGTTGGCGACGAATTTCTCCAGGACATTCGCAAGATCGTTGACTGCGCTCCACTTGGCCATCGAGGCCGCGTCGCGGGCGCGCTCCCAGTCGCGGTAACGGGCCTTCTGCAGGTCGCGATTGGTGTAATAACCACCCAGGGCCTTGCGGATGAAGGCACGCTGATCTCCGTCCGCGGCGTTTACCGTAGCGTCCTTCAGAAAGATACCTTTGGAGTCGGACATGGTTAGGCGTCGTTGGCCAAGACTTCGGCGATATGCAGAGGAAGAATCGGCTTACCTTCACGCGATAGCCAGCCGCCGATCTGCAGCAGGCAGGAAGGGTCAGACGAAACGACGAAATCGGCGCCCGTCCGGGCCAGAGCGCCGCCTTTGACCTGGACCATGGCAGTCGAGATCATGGGGAACTTGGCGGAAAATAAGCCGCCAAAGCCGCAGCAAGTCTCCGCTTCTTCGGTCTCGATGAGCTCAAGTCCTTTAACCGCGCGAAGGAGCTGACGCGGCTCCTCCTTCAGACGGAGTTCACGGAGCGCATGGCAACCATCGTGGTAAGTCACTTTCTTCGCGAACTTAGCCCCGACATCGGTGACGCCGAGTTTCTTGACCAAGAATTCTGAAAACTCAAACGTACGGGCCGCCAGATCATCTGCTTCCGCAGCGTAGGGCGTACCTTTCAGCAATTCAGGATAGAAATTACGCATCATCGCGACACACGAACCTGAAGGACCCACGACGACTTCGGTACCACGGAAAACCTCAAGCGCCCGGACAGCCGCCTCGCGGGCCACGTCCCATTGTCCGGAATTAAACGAAGGCTGACCGCAGCAGGTCTGCGCGGTGCGGAATTCCACCTGATGCCCGAGCCGCTTCAATACCTTGGCCGTGGCCAGTCCGACCTTGGGGGTCAGCTGATCAACGAAGCAAGGGATGAAGAGAGAAACGCGCACAGGGTTAGCGCAGGAACGCTTCGTGCAGGCCGCCGTCGACCGTGATGACCTGTCCGGTCGTCTTACTGAGGCGATTGGTCACGAGAAGGAAGTAGGCTTCAGCCTGGTCGGCAGGGGTGATGGGATTTTTGGTCAGGGTGCGATCAGCGTAGAAGCGGGAAAGCTTCGTCGTGAGCGAGTCCGTTGCCTCATCATCGGTGTAAGGAATGTTGTACTTAGCAAGCGAGGCAATCACTCGGTCGCGAGGGAACATCGCGGAGCCCTGGACAACCGTGGCCGGCGCCACACCGTTGACGCGGATGAGAGGAGAGAGCTCCATAGCCATCTCGCGAACGAGGTGGTTGGCCGCAGCCTTGGAGGTGTCGTAGGCGACCGAACCCTTCTTGGCAACGGCAGCGTTGGCGCTGGTGGTCAAAACGAGATTACCGCGCAGACCCTGCTCCTTCCAGGTTTTGAACGCTTCGTCGGCGACCAGGTAACTTCCGGTGACATTAAGGGCAAAGGTGAGAGCCCACTTGTCGTCAGGGATGTGTCCCGTGGTATCCGGGGACACGAAGATGCCGGCGGTGACGCAGATGGAATCAAAACCTCCGTAAGCAAGGGCAACCTGGTCGAGCATCTTGCGAATCGAATTACGATCCATGATGTCACCGGAAAGGCCGATGGCAGGGCCGCAATTAGAAAGACCCGTGCCAGCGACACCGATGCCGGCGCCGAACTTGTCGGTGATTTCCTTGGCCGTGGCCTGGGCAGCTTCGACGTTCTTGTCGACGCACACGATGTGGGCGCCTTCCTTGACCAGCCGGTGGGCGGTTTCCTTGCCGATGCCGGAGCCGGCCCCGACGACGATGATCACCTGGCGGGCGAGTTCCTTTTCCGCCGGCATGCGCTTCAATTTGGCCTCTTCGAGGAGCCAATATTCAATATCAAACGCCTCCTGCTGGGGCAGGGCGATGTACTGATCAATGGCCTCGGCGCCGCGCATGACCTCGACGGCACAATTGTAGAATTCGGCGGTGACACGGGATTCGGACTTATCCTTCCCCCAGGCGACCATGCCTAGTCCCGGGATCAACACGACCGTCGGATTCGGGTCGCGCATCGCGGGAGAATTGGCGCGCTTGCAGGCGCTGTAATAAGAAGCGTAGTCCTTGCGGTACTGCTCGAGACCCGCGGCCAGCTTGGTCTTCAGGGCGGCGGCGTCTTCCGTCTGCGGATTCCAGTTCACGTAGAGAGGCTTGATCTTCGTGCGCAGGAAATGGTCGGGACAGGAAGTGCCGAGTTCGGCCAGACGAGGAGCGTCCTTGGAGTTCACGAAGCGGAGGATTTTTTCATCATCCTGGATGGTGCCCACGAAACGCTTCTCCTTGGAAACTTGACCGCGCAACCACGGTAGGATCGCGGCAAAAGCGGCGTGTCGCGGCTCGGTATCGAGCGTCTGGTAAAGAGCGCCGCCGAAGACCTTGGCATCGCCGCCCTTGGCCTGATACTTGGCGTCGATATAGGCCGAAGCCTGCTCGATCATCGCAAGCGTGAGGTCGTAACAGGCCTTGTCGTCGTTGTCCCACGAGATGAAGCCGTGCTGGCCCATCATGATGGCCTTGATGTCGGGCTGCTTGCGGGAGATATCCTGCATCGCCAGACCGAGTTCGAAACCTGGGCGCATCCAAGGAACATAAGCCATTTTGCCCGCGAAAATCTGCTGGGTAAGTGCTTCGCAATTCTTTGATGCGGCGATCGAGATGATCGCGTTCGGATGCATGTGGTCGACATGCTTCCCAGGGAGAAAGCTGTGCAACGGGGTGTCGATCGACGATGCACGTGGGTTCAGGTTGAAAGTCGTGTGGTTATACATCCCGACCATGTCATCTTCCGCCTGGGATTTCAGACCCTTGTCGGCGCGAGAGGCGTAAGACTGCTGGAGGCCGACCAACTTATCCTGATAAAGGGAGGAGAAGTTCTCGCGATTGCTGGTGCGGAGGTCGCCGCCCGAGCCCTTGACCCAGAGGACCGGCGTATCGAGGCCGGTCAGAGGATCCTTCTCGACGATCTTGGAAGAGGTGTTGCCGCCGCCAGTGTTGGTGATGCGCTGGTCGGCCCCGAGCTTGTTGGAGCGGTAGACCAGGCGGCCGACCGGATCGAGCTTCGCGGCTTCGGCATCGTTCCAGAGGTTAGAGACGTACTTATAGGATGACATGGTGGTTACGTGGAAAGGAGGGGAGGGAGTAAGGGGGTTTATGACTTCTTTAAACCATTAAACTTCGCCGAGGCGGCCGCCCATGCAACCGTCGTCCGGGGCTCGTACGTCACGACTTCAAAGGAATTTCGGACAATTTTACGTAAAGTATCGAGATTCTTGACCTCTTTCATCGCGATGGCCTGGACGAGAATATTACCCGCGGCGGTGGCCTCGACGGGTCCGGCGATGACGGTGCGCCCGGTAGCGTCAGCGGTGGCCTGATTAAGCAGGGCGTTACGGCAACCGCCGCCGACGATATGAAGGCGCTTCAATTTGCGCCCCGTGAGCTTCTCGATGCCATCCATCTCGACGCGGTAAAGCAGGGCCAGCGACTCGAGGACACAACGGGCGACCTCGCCGTGCGACTTCGGGATAGGCTGCTTTGTCTCGCGACAGAAGGCCTGGACCTTAGCGACCATATCGCCGCGTTTAGCGAACCGAACGTCATCCGGGCGAATAAAGGAACGCAAAGAAGGAGCCTTGAGGGCGAGTTTCACGATTTCACCGTAATCGGACACTTCGCCTTTCTCCATCCATTCGCGACGGCATTCCTGGAGTACCCAGAGGCCGACGAGATTTTTTAGGAAGCGCGAGGTCCCTCCAAAACCGACTTCGTTCGTATACTTCGCCTTGCGCACGGTCTCATTGACCAGCGGGCGATCGAGTTCGACGCCGAGCAGCGACCAGGTGCCGGAAGAAAGATAGGCCCAGTCATCCCCCTTCGTGGCGGGCACCGCGGCCACCGCAGCCGCGGTATCGTGCGCACAGGTCGTCACGACCTCCGTCTTTCTCAAACCGGTTTCCTCCGCGAGGTAGGGAAGCATCTTGCCGAGTTTGACGCCCGGCGCCACTGGCTTCGGCAGGATATGTTTCGGGATGCCGAGTTTCTTCAGAACAGGCAAAGCCCAGGCTCGCTTGCGCGTATCCCAGCATTGGCTGCCGGAAATCAAAGTCTCTTCGGCGCGTGCCTTGCCGGTCAGCAGCCAGGTGATGTAATCGCCGATGAGAAGGAACTTGTCGGCGAACTTCAACATCTCGGGACGATGCAACGCATCATCAAATAACTGGTAGAGCGTGTTGATGGAAATCGAGGCGATTCCGGTACCTTCAAAAATCTCCCGCTGCGAGAAGCGACGCATCGCCAGTTCATAGGACTTGAAGCTGCGTTCGTCGCGGTAGGTAAAAGGAAGGGATAACAGCGGACCATCACCTTTCAGCAGAACATAATCGACGCCCCAGGAATCACAGGCGACGGACTTGATCGGTCCGGTCTTGGCACCCTTGGCCAGACCGATGCGGATTTCCCGAAAGATGCGGATGATATCCCAGCGCAAGGTCCCGTTGGCAGTGATGGCACCGTTAGAAAAGCGGTGGATTTCCTTCATACTGAATTTGCCGGCTTTGAGGGTGCCGAGGATGACGCGGCCGGATTCAGCTCCGAGGTCGATGGCTAGATAATTGGACATAGGGGCGAGAGGGGAGGGGGCGGACTTCACAAACCGAGCATTTTCTGCCGATAATGCTCATCAGGGCGGCCGGCGATGCGTGCGCATTGCTCCGAGGTGAGGAAGACCGGTCCGTCCAAAGCGGCGGCACCGATAAAAATTTCCGCGGCTTTTTCTGCCATCAACAGGGAGCCAAGGACCGCTTTCGGCGAAGGCCCCACGGCAATGATCCCATGATTTTGGAGGAGGATGATCTTGGGGTCCCGGCCGGTCCGCTGCACGAATGCCAAGACCTCCCGGCGGATGCTCTGAGAAAGGCCCAGACCCGGATCAGCGTAAGGCACGAAAACGGATTCGACTCCGCACATGACGATTTCATCAGGGCAGGCTCGCCTCTCGGCAAAATCACGGGCCCGGGGGGAACATAAAATCTTGTTCACGGCGATTGCATGGACATGCCCCACGCAATTCACGCCTGGCAGGGTCAATAGATAGGCATGAAATAAAGCCTCGATCGATGGCTTCTTCGCCTGAGCATCCACGCGGGCGGAAAAAAGCGCGGCGTCGACCTGTGCGTCAGTCGCCCCCTGGGCTTCAATCAGCGGAAGCAACTTATCAAAACGACATTGCGTCACGTCGCCTGGACGGAGGGCGGCAAGATTAGACCCTGAGGCCTTGACCGCGAAGGTGTCCGCATCGAGCCGCACGGAGGTATTACCTTCACCCAGAATGGCCATGCGCAGACGGTCGCCGCCCAGTTGATGGGAGAGTTCAAGCAGACCTTGGATGGATTCGACGGACATGCTTAGTCTTTTCCGCAGAGAGAAACATTAAGGCCGAGTTCGGCGAACGCGGCTGCCTTGGCGGCTAAACCTCGACGCGCCGCGGCTTGCGTAGGGGCATACACGACCTGAATGTGGTTGGAGGGATGGCGGGCCATCATCTCGTCACGCGAGATCCCAGGCAGGACGACATGCATGATAGGCCACTGCGAAGTTGTGAGCTTCCAGCGCTCTTCGGTTTCGGCCTTTGGAAGTTCGACGACTTCGCCGAGCCCGAGGTCCGCATGCAACTTACCACCCTGGACGAAGACCCGCGACCACACGATCCAACCTGGCTTAGAGATTCCCTTCAGGGTCCCGCCGCCGAGACGGAAATACATCGAAGGCTGACGCTCGGAACGGGCGCCTTTGTAGCCGCCAATAAAATGCTTGGCCGGAGCTGCGCCTGAAATCAGGAAGACCCAGACATACTCATCGATCAAGCGGCTCCCCGATTTACCCTTATATTGACGGCCCCAGCGTAAGTCATGGAGCGTGTTTTCAGGATCGAACCCGAGTTCCTTCCAAAGGTGATAGGTAATGAGACCATCCAGGCCGGCGCACTCATCGACTTCATTAAAATGGGGCAGGGCTTCCCCTTTGAAAAGCTCCTGGCGAGTCTTCGCCCGGAAGACCGGCGGGCGCTCGCGATTGTTGAGCAGTCCCTCGACCAAGTCCGAAGCAGGGGCGAGATCCTTCAAGCCTTGCTGATATTGGATGCCAATCGTGGCGCAGCCGAACTCATCGGCGAGGCGGACGGCGGCGATATACATCTTTAGCTGCGTGAGGGTCTGGCGGCGGGTGAGTTCCGTTTTTTCATTCTTACCCCAGTCAAAAACAAGCCCCTTGCGCTGCAACCAACGCAAGGCGGCGGAAGCTTCAGCATCCTTCACCGTCAACATTGCAGCATAGAGACTGGACTGACTCATCCGTTCCTTAAAGACGCCGGTCTGATGGAGAATCTCGTCGGGAATAATGGCGTTATACATCCCCATACATCCTTCGTCGAAGACACCCATGATCGCCTGACGACGGCGGAATGCCTGGGCGAAACGCCGGCCCAACACAGCATCCTGGCCCGAGGCCCTGCCGAGCTTGCGCACATGCGGGGTAGGGTGGCGGACGATGCCCGACTTCAGCCAGGATCGCAGCCCTTGAAGGAATTTAGCATCCGTGAAATCCTCGCTCCACAGGGTCGAGAATTTCACCCCGGCCTTGAGCAAGGAGCCATTGAGGTTCAGCATACCCACCAAGCCAGGCCAAGTGCCGGACCAGTTAGCCACGGTAAGAATCGGCCCACGATGCGAGAGCAGGCCGGGCAGGACGTGATGAGAATATTGCCAGACCGCTTCGGCGACAATCAACGGGGCGTCGGAGGGAATACCTCGAAACACCTCCATGCCATACTTCTGGGAATCAATGAAACTGTGGCCAATCTCAGGTCGGTAGCCGTGGGCGCGCTTCACCTGCCAACCTTCAAGACACAAAGCCTTGGCGAGCAGTGCCTCCATCGCCAATTGCTCGGTTTCACACTTTTGGTTGGCGGAGGCTCGCAGGTCGCCGTTCGCCACCAGATAGACGGTTCGGTTCTTCACGGAAACAGATCGGGGATTAAACGGCCGTCAGCACGCGTTCGGCCGGCAGCTTAACTTTGGCCTTCTGCACGGCGGCCGCATCGGCATCCGTGACCAAGAATAAGGAACTCACGTCACGCGTCACCGCGCAGGGTCCGCCGCGGCCGAGTTTGACCTTATTCATGCAGATAAGGATTTCATCGGACCGACGGATGACTTCGCGCTGTTGATGGGAGATGTCGCGCTGGGAATTCCACAGACCGTTCTCATCGATGCCTTCGGCACCCAGGAGGGCGACGTCGAAATTCCAGCGGGCAACTTCCTCAAGGGTACGATCGCCGGCGACCATCGCATGGCGTGTTAGGAAAAGACCGCCGGGGATATAGACCTCGACCCCAGGCAAACAGGAAATCAGCTGGGCCGTCGGTAGGCAGGTCGTGACAATCTGGAGGTCAGGGACACCAGCGGCGGCGATGGCTTCGGCGGCGAAGAAAATCGTGGAGCCGGAATCCAGATAAACAGTCATGCCAGCCTTGACGCGCGAAGCAGCCATATTGCCGATACGTCGCTTAGCGTCGGCGTCTTCGATTTTACGATCATCGAGCGGCGGGAAGTTGCGGTTGAAATCCGAAAGCGCGCCGCCATGAGTACGCGTGATGCGTCGCTGGTTTTCTAATTCAGTCAGATCGCGCCGGGCGGTGGCCTCGGAGACGTTGAACTGTTTGCAGATTTCCAAAACAGGGACGTATCCGACTTTGGACAGAAGCTTAGCAATTGCCTCGCGGCGGGCTTCGATGATGTGGCGGGCAACTTTCATAAATTGGGTCGTTACTCAGGGGGTTAAGCCATTGGATATGAGCGTATCCAATCGACCAATCAATAACGCTTTTACCCCCTGGCCGACCCACCCCATGTATTTCGCACAATATACATTATGTCTAATTATATAATATCTAATTATATATGAACATAATGGCTGTTAACTGTATTATCTTGGGACCAATCAAGATTCACCCTACCTTTAGGAACCATTAGGTATGAATCAATTGAATCGATCATATTATGGGCATTTAAACGTTTGGGTTTTTTTGGCTCTTTTTCTGACCGGTTGCGCCACCGCTCCGAAGCCTGCTGCCATTAACCCAGCCGCCTCGAAGACTCCCGTCTATACTGGACTAAATATTATCCAAGGACCGACCTCCCAAGGTGCTGAACCACGCAAAGATAAGATCACCCACCTGGTCCTCCACTATACCGCGGGAACCCTGCCCTCTTCCTTAGACATCCTCCAAGGCAAGGACCGAGCCCATAAGGTCGGAGTACACTATGTCCTGACGGATGAACCAAACCCACGGATTATCCGCATGGTCCCCGAATCCCTAGCTGCCTTCCATGCCGGCAAAAGCGGCTGGGCAGATACGACCAGCCTGAACCAACGGTCAATCGGGATCGAGATCATCAACTTGGATGGAAACGTGCATTCATATTCCGCGGCGCAGGCTGACATGCTTTTCACGCTGTGCTCCGACATCATCCGTCGATATGGCATCAGACCGGAAAATGTCGTCGGACATTCCGATATCGCCGTGGGCCGCAAGGTCGACCCTGGTTCGCTCTTCCCCTGGCCGAAACTCGCTTCGCTAGGCGTCGGCGCCTGGCCGTTACCAGAGGAAGTAAAAGCAAATCTGGCTAAACCCAGAACGTTACCCCCTGCCGAAATCCGCCAACTTCTCACCGTCTACGGTTACCACCTCGAAGCAGGCGACGCAGGACTAAAACTTGGCCTCGAAGCTTTTCAACGCCACTTCCGTCCTTCCAGAATCGATGGCCTCGCGGACCCTGAGAGCCTCGCTATCCTGCAGGCTCTTGTGCGTCGCTATCGCTCCGAAGACCTCCGCAAAGCCAGATTGCAACGCAAGGTCTGACTTAGTGCGCGACCGTCAGCATGCAGTTGCCCACTCTTAGATGATCGACGCGTGCACGACGAGATGCGCCTGAACATTCCAACTTATAGCGTGCTTCCATCGTCGTCCATTTTCGTGTGAAGGCGACTTCCGGAGATTCAATCGGAGATGTGAATGTATCTTCAGCGGACAGGAATTGGCAGGAGACTTCCGCCATATCTGGGAAAGTCCGGATAGGTTCGACGTCCAGACCAATCGCCCCAGACGCGGACCAAGCCACCCAGCCATCTAAACCGTCATAACTGATGGACAGTGACCAAGGCGCACCGACAAGCACAGGCAGGTTTGAGTTCTCATTCAAAACAACCCCCGGGCCATGCCAGGCCTTGGCCAGCGTTAAGACCGCCAAGCGAAGCAGTTTGCGAGCGGTGGCGTCGCGACCAATCCCGGGAATCCGGAGAATCCACACCTTGTCAGCAGGTGCTCGCAGGCGCGTCATCGCCTCATCATGATTAATAACAGAAATCATCTTAGGCGCACCGCCGGAGCCGACGGGGTTCCCTCCCAGCTGGTGGCGGCGGGAATCTGCTCGCCCTTAGCGACCAAGGTCAACGGACCGAGATGAACGCCTTCGCCGACTGAAGAAGAATAAAGGACGGTGCTGCGGACACCGATGGTCGTGCGTGCGCCGATCTCGACCTTACCGATCCGCATGACACGATCCTCAAACAAATGCGTCTGCGGGCCGCTATGATCATTGAGTTCGGCTTCGTCGCCGATTGTGACGCAATCAAACTCCGTCAAGTCCGTGGTGTTCATCCAGACGCCCCGGCCGATTTTAGCGCCAAGCAGGCGCAAGGCCCAAGGGAGCATCGGAGTTCCTCGCAGAAGATTGAGGATCGCCGGCACCGCCAACGATTCATGTAGCGTCGTGACAGCCTCGCTTACCCAGACGAACATCGTCCACATCGGCGCCAGCCGAGGACGGTAGCGTCCGATGAGCAACCACTTGGCCGTCCAGACAAAGGCAAAAGAAACCGCGGCATAAAGAATGCCGGCGGCGGTCAGCGTCATTAAAAAACCGGTGACATCATCGTCCTCAAGATACGGCATGGTCTCAAATACGGTCACATAACCAGCGGCGATAACGAAAGCCAGAGGCACAATGATGCGGAGTCCTTCAACAAATCCGCGGGCACAACGACGGGCCCATGACGGGCGGAAAGTTAACGTAGGATCCTGAGCCTGGATGGTCTCGCGCGCCGGCAGCAGCATCGGTGGCGACCCCATCCAGGTCTGACCAGGCTTTAGCAGATCATTCGCCGGGGCGCTTGATTGGACGCCAAGCAACACATCGTCGGGGAAAACCGCCCCGTCGGGAACATAGGCGCCATTGCCGACAAATGAACGGCTCCCAATTCGCGTATGATTCAGTGTCATCCAACCATCCTGCTGGCCCTCATCGCCCAACATCGCCCCGTCGGCGATAAAGGACTCATCACCCAGCTCCAATAATTCCGGGACAATACCCTCCGCGGTCGAAACTTCCGCATCCCGGCCGACCTTCGTGCCCATCAGCCGCAACCACGTGCCGACGTAAATCGAAGCATAAAGACCGTGCAAGATCTGCAGAGAAGCGTCCAACACGGCCGACAGCTGCCATTTCCAAAAGTATGCGCGACCTTCCAGGGAGTAGCGGCCAGGGAGCTGGCGGGGCAGGCACTGACGCAGCACGCCCGCCAGCCCCACCGTGATAAGCAGGAGGATGGCCGAGGCAGGCAGAGCCAAAAGGAAGAAAACTGGGAAGGCTTTCCACCATTCATCGAAATTTTCGAAGATATCCAACCACCTCGAATCCACCGAGTCGATCACCACGAAGCTCGGAAAAATCGGTACATAGAAAAGAAGGGCCACGACGGCGGCACCTAAAATGAAACCTCCATTACGTAAGCCGGCCATCAACTTGCTAAGTCGAGGCGGCGGTGGCGTGAAGACGCTCTCCGCGACCTTGCGTGCTGGCGCGCCTGCCCAGACTTCACCATCAGGAATGCATCTCCCTTCGGCGAGGGCCGATTGGCCGCCAAGCCTCGCCCGATCACCGATACGGGTGTCTCCCTCGATAACTGCGTAGGAATCGACGGCGGCATTATCACCGATGCACACCCGGCCGATGACGAGCCGCCCGCCCTCTACTTTCGCATTCTCAATATTGACGAAAGTACCCAGGCATACGCCTTCACCGATTTCGAGCAGCTCAGGCACCGAGGCCGTCACAGCATTGATGGTACAATGACGACCCACCTTAGCTCCGAGCATCCGGAAATGCCAGGCCTTCCAAGGCGTACCAGCAATAAGATGAACAGCCGGGATTTCATTTAAGCGCACGCCGAGCCACCAACGGAAATACGTGCCCCCCCACAAAGGGTAATTCCCCGGAGACAAGCGGCCGACCAGCAAACGTCGCAGCAGGACACCCAGCGGGAAAGTCAGCGCCAAGGCAGCCAGATAAGTCCCGAGGGCGACCACAATGGCCCAGGCGACACTATCCTCGGCATCACCGGTGAGCCAATGATAGGCAAAGAATGGCGAGAGCCACTGCAGCATCTGCAAAAGAATGAGGAACGGAAGGCAGAGCGCCTGGGCCAATCCGCAAAGGAAGCGACGCACCAACGGAGCCGACTCGTGCCGAGGAGCGGTCGCCTTGCTCGCACCAACCGCTGCCAAATCGCGGAGGGCCTGGGCGATGGCCGCCAGACGCCGGTTACGGTAAACATGCTGGACGCCCATCCCCGCATAGCACGGATTCCGCCGGAGAATGGAAACGAGTCGGGCCGCGAGCAAAGAGTGCCCACCGAGATCAGAGAAGAAATCGGCGTCCGACGATAGCCGGCGTCCGGGCAGCAGTTCCGACAACACCATACGAAGGGCCGCTTCATGTGCATCCGCAGGCGGAGGCAACTCAGAACCAGCATCCGCACGGATCGTCAATTCCCGGCGACGCAAGGCACCGAGGTCGATCTTGCCCGAACTCAGACGCGGCATCTCCGCGATGAATTCAAAGTGCGCGGGCACCATGTAGGTCGGTAATCGCGCAGTCAATGCACGCCGCAATGCCTCCACATCGGGTCCACCGCTGGTGAGTACGACGAAAGCCGCGATTTCATCGTTGCCTGCGACAGGTCGGACGACCGCGGCTGCCGTCCCTACTCCCGGCTGGTCTGCCAGGGCGGCAGAAATCTCATCGAGCTCGATCCGGAAGCCCCGCAATTTTATCTGATTATCCACTCGGCCAAGACAACGGATCTCGCCGTCGGCCTCGATGATACCCAGATCCCCGGTGAGATAGGCAGACTGTCCATCGATGACCACGAAACGTGCGGCCGTCAGTTCGGCACGCCCCACGTAGCCCTTCGAGACACCCGGTCCAAAGACAACCAGCTCACCGGTCTGCCCGGAAGGCAGAAGTCGATGCTCGGCATCGCAGACACCCATGCCGTAATTCGGTAGCGGGATTCCAATGTTAACCGACTTCCCTGGTAGCAGACGCGCGATGGTCGCCGTCACGGTGGTTTCCGTCGGCCCATAAGTATTGTAAACTTCAAACGTCCTGCCGGTCAATTTGGCCGCCAAAGCATCCGGGCAAGCCTCACCGCCCAGATTCAACAAACGCAACGCAGGCGGAAAGGCGGGGATCAAGGCCGCCAGCGTCGGCACAGCATGCATGACTGTGATCCGCTGGGCGGCAAGCACCTGGGCGATGGCATCAGGATCGCCGACCGTGTCAGCGGGAGCGACCCAGAGCGTGGCACCAGCAAAGAATGAAATCCAGATTTCTTCCAGCGACATGTCAAAGGCCACCGAGAAACCTTGGTAGACTCGGTCGATCTCCCTGACCTTAATGACTTCGTTCTCACTCCGGATAAAGTGGCAGACGTTGCGCTGAGAAATGGCGATCCCCTTCGGCTCCCCGGTCGAACCCGACGTATGAATCACGTAGGCGATGTCATTCGAAGCAGCCTGACGAATCTGTGCCGTCGATTCCTCAAACTCCAACTCAGCTAAGACTAAGGGCGTCAGGCCTCTCGCTTTCACGCCTTCGGCGCCCGCGGCGTTGGTCAGCACGTATCTACCCTTGGCATCGCGCATGCAGGTCGCCAGACGATCTAGCGGAATTGCGGCATCAAACGGCAGCCAGGCTGCGCCGGAAAGAGCGATGGCGACCTGCCCGACGATGAGCTCAGCACCTCGGGGCATCCACAACCCCAGACACTCCCCCGGCCCGCAGCCACGCGCCGCCAAGGCCCGGGCGATGAATTCGGCCCGGGACCATAACTGAAAATAAGTTAACGAAACCGGGCCGTCCTCAATCGCGACATGTTGAGGTTGACGGTCAACCGTGGACTTCAGCAAGTCAGGCAGCGTCTCAGCGCGGATGAATTCTGGTCGCGAAGTCCCCGGAAGAATCATCGTCGTAGTCGGAGAAGGCGCAGCATCTTGTCACGATAAGTAATCACCAAATCCTTCTCGGGATAATTCCACGCGCACAGAATCCACGCATAAATCGATGCCGCCAGTCCAGCTGCGATCAACATGGCGGCAAAAAGAGCCAGTTTCTTTGGCATGAACGGCAAGGCACCTTGGCTCAGGTAATGATACCCCTGAAAGGCAACCGCACCCAGCACGAGCGAACCGACAAGCACCTTCATGACTGACCCAAGCAGGCTCTCGCCCAGAAACGCTGGCGCACTGCGTTGGAGCATCCGTCGGAGGACTATGTATTGCCAGACGGTGGAAAGTCCGTTGGCAATGGCCAAACCCACGATACCCGCCCCCATCATCACTGCGATCAAGGAAGCGACCACATTGACACCAAACGCATGACCAGCCGCCCAGAAAGTCGCCTTGGTATTACCCGAAACGTTCAACGCCCGGGTTGCGAGCGAGATCAACGCATAGAAAGGCATCGCAAACGCAAACAGCACCAGAATGAGCTGAGTTCTTTCGCAATCATCCGCCGTGAAACGACCGAATTCAAAAAGAAGCTGCACGATCGGCCCGGAGAGAACGATTAATCCGACGGCCGCGGCGATATTTATGGCGAGCACCAGCCGGACTCCCCGGGCGTAGTTACGCGCCAGGGCCGCATCATCCTTGGCGGCATAAGCAGTGGCCAGAGCCGGGAACATCACCGTGGCGATCGAAGCGGAAAACAAACCGATGGGGAGCTCAACGATGCGGTTCGCGATGTAGTAATAGGTCAGCGCCGCATCCGAAACGCCGAAGGCCAGGCAACGCGAAACAAGGAAATTAACCTGTTGGATACCGGCGCCGAGGGCGGCGGGAATGAAGGCCGTCCATAGAACCGACCATGCGGCGTCATCGGCTACCACCGGACGCGGGCGCCAACCTTCCTGACGCAATCCCCAGACCGGAATCATCAGCTGCAAAGCACCCCCGACGATGGCACCTGCACAGAGCCAGCGGGCCTGGGCCATCATGTCACCGCCGGCGAAGGCCCAACCGAAGAACCCAAGCGCGATGATCATGCACAAGTTGAGCATCGCGGAGGCGAACTCCGCCAAACCAAAACGGCCGCTGAGATTGACGGCGGAAGTGAACAGCGCCGCCAGACAGATCAACGGCATGTACGGCATGCAATAGGCGGTCAACTCAGCGGCCCGGGCGGTCGAAGAATTTGCCGGTGCCAGGTAAGCCCACGACAAGGCGACGCCCATGCAAATCAAGGTGATACCAATCATCCAAGGCAGGACCCGTCGCACGACATGATTGAGAAAAGCAAAAGCCGAGGCCATCCCCTCTTTGGCGGTCTTATCCGCCAGCACCGGGACCACCGCGACCGTCAACGCGCCTTCACCCAGTAAACGTCGGAATAAATTGGGAATCTGGAAGGCGAAAAGGAAAGCCGCGCCCACCGGGCCGGCGCCAAAGAATGCCGTTGTCACCTGGTCTCGCACCAAACCGAGCACTCGCGAAACCAAGGTCCAGGAGGCGGTCTTCGCCATGTCCCGGTATTGGCGCGTCTGCTCGCTCATCGCAAATCAGGGTTGAATAGCGCGCATGCCTTCTTCCAGGACGGCCCGCAAGGCCGGTACGAGATCACTCCGCGGGACCTCTGCCTCGGCGCGATCCTGCAGGCTACGCACCTTGGCGACACCCTTGGCAACCTCGGCACCGCCGTAGATAAGCGCATACTTCGCGCCCGCGACCTCGGCCGACTGGATGAGTTTGGGGAACTTTCCGTCCTTGAGATTATATTCCACACGGAAACCGGCCCGGCGAAGATTCGCAATATCCTCCAAGGCCGCATTGCGGGCATCCTCACCGAGAATCATCACGTAAAAATCCGGGCCGTCGGCGTAAGCCGGAATAAGTTTCTTCAGGTCGAGCAAGTCACGGAGGGTGACATCCCCCATGCCGAAGCCGACGGCAGGCAAATCCGGGCCGCCGAGTTTCTTCACCAGAGCGTCATAACGACCGCCACCGGCCAAGGCACGGGCTTCGCCACCCGTCTCAAAAGCCTCGAAGACGAACCCCGTGTAATAGGCGAGACCGCGGACAATCGTAAGGTCAATGGCCACGCATTCCGCAAACCCCATGCACTGGAGCGCGCCGAGCAACTGCTTCCATTCGGCGATGCGGAGCGTCATGGCTTCGTCATCGGCGGCCAACTTCTCCAATTCAGCCAAAGATTTGGTATTGGCAAAAGAGCGGGCGGATTCGAGCGCCTGAACCGGATCGACGGATGTGCCAACCAAAGCGGCCGTCATGGCCTCCAGCAAATCCTTAGGGGCGCCTCGTTCGAGTTTGTCGACTACACCCAGCACTGCCGTGGCCTGGGCCTCCGGAATACCGAGGCTGCCCAGGTACCGGAACCAAAGCGTCCGGTCAGAGATACGTATCCGGAAGTCGGCCTGAGTCAGACCGAAACCGAGCAGACAATCCGCGCATAGCGCAATAATCTCAGCATCCGCGGCCGGACCAGCCTCGCCGAGCAAATCGGCATTCAGCTGATAAAAGGCACGAAGGCGGCCCTTCTGAGGTTTTTCGTAACGGTAGTTTTCGCCAATCGCGAACCAGCGGATCGGCTTAGGCATCCCATTCGCCTTGGCGCCGACCATGCGCGCCAAGGAGGGAGTCATTTCCGGACGCAGGCTGACCTTCCGGCCCCCCTTATCCTCGAAATTAAAAAGCTGTCGGACGATCTCCTCGCCCGACTTCTCCGTGAACAGCTCCAACGGCTCGAGCACGGGGGATTCCCATTCCCGGAAACCATATCGGCGGCAGGCCCGACGCCACACATCCATGACGTGACCCAGAATCGCACGATCCTCAGGGTAAAACTCCCGGAAACCGGGGAGCGTTCTAATGTCGGACATCGCGAAGCGAATTACTGTGCGGGCTTCTCAACGTCGTACGACTTCAGCTTGGCCTTCAATTCCTTGCCGGCCTTGAACTTGATCACGGCGCGCTTAGGAATCACGACATCCGTCTCGGGGCGATTCGGATTGCGCCCGATGCGACTTTTACGGACCTGCACCTGGAAGACGCCGAAGTTACGCAGCTCGACATCGCGGCCAGAAAGAAGCGCTTCGCTGATGGCATCGAGGGTCATCTGAACGGAATCGCGGATATGCTTCTGCGGGTAGCCCTTGTCCGTAAAAATCTTGAGGACGATGTCGCGCTTGGTGAGGTTGTTGGACATAGATGTTGCGTAAGCGTTGATAGACAAAGGCATGGGAAAGGGGCGGTGGCAATACCGCACCCCAAAAACCTTACTCGAGGTTTTGGACCTGCTCCCGGATGCGCTCTATCTCGGTTTTCGCCTCCAAAACCAGCTTGGTCGTGGCGATTTCGGCCGCTTTGCTGCCGATTGTATTAACCTCTCGCAGGAGCTCCTGCACGAGGAAATCAAGTTTTCGGCCTCCATTTGCCTGGCTCAGCTCATCGATGAACTGAGCGAAATGGCTTTTGAGACGGACAACCTCCTCGGTGATGTCCGAACGGTCGGCGAACAAGGCCAGCTCCTTGAGAACACGTTCGTCGCCGACATCCAGACCCAGACCGGCCTCCTTCAGCCGCTTTAACAGCGCCTCACGGTGCCGCCCCGAGGCACCCTTCTCGGCCAAGGCCATCCCCTCCACCATCTGTCCGATTCGCGAAATACGCTGCGTAAGGTCAGCCGACAATGAAGCACCCTCTTGCGCCCGCATGGTGACCAGTCCGGACAAGGCCGACTCGAAGGCAGCCTTGATCTGAGATTCTACCTCTGCCATCTCGGGTAAGGCTACCGAGGTTCGGCGACTCGATTCCGCCAAACGATGAATCAAGTCCGTGTCTGGAGAAAATTTCACCCCCACGCGCTGGGCGATTTTGGAAAGCTCGTCCACGGAAGCCGCGACGGCCTCGGCATCCCATTGACGGGACGAAGCGGAGGCGGCCGCCTGCGTGATGCGTGCGGTCACCTTACCCCGCTGTAATCGACCCCTGATCCAGCCCGAGGCGGCGGATTCAAGCGCCGGCCACGCTTCCGGTCCGAAGACCGAAACCTGCAGATTCTTCTGATTAACCGAGGCAATTTCAACCGATAGTCGAACGCTCGGTAGGTTCAATTCCGCCCGCCCGAAACCCGTCATCGATGAAGCCGCCATGTCAGAGCTTGATTTCCGTACCCATGGCCCGTGCCGCGCTCCAGACATCCTTATCACCGCGACCAGACAAGTTGATCATGACGACGTCGTCCTTTTTTCCCGCCGCCGCGACTTTGCAGCCATGGGCGACGGCGTGGCTTGATTCGAGGGCCGGGATGATACCTTCCGTCCGGGAGAGCAGCTGGAAGGCGTCCAGACATTCCGTGTCCGTCGCGTAGGCAAAATCAATGCGTCCTCGCTCACGGTAGTAAGCATGCTCCGGGCCGACGGCGGCGTAATCGAGACCCGCGGAAACTGAGTGCGTACCCTCGATCTGACCTTCGCCATCCATCAAAATATTGGTCATGCATCCCTGCAGCACACCGAGTCGACCGCCGGCGAAACGCGCGGCATGTTCGCCCTTCGCAATCCCCCGACCACCCGCCTCCACGCCGATGAGCCTGACATTAGGCTCATCGAGATATTCGAAGAAGGCGCCAATGGCATTCGAGCCACCGCCGACACAGGCCACCACGCTGTCGGGCAAGCGACCTTCCGCGCGGAGGATCTGCTGCTTAGATTCGATGGAAATGATGCGGTGAAAATCTCGGACCATCATCGGGTAAGGGTGTGAGCCGTAAGCGGTTCCCAGGATGTAATGCGTCTCACGGACATTCGTCACCCAGTCGCGCATGGCTTCGTTGACGGCCTCTTTCAAGGTACGCTGACCCGCCTCGACGCCCCGCACCTCGGCGCCCATCAGTCGCATGCGATAGACGTTGAGGGCTTGGCGTTCCATGTCCGTCGCGCCCATGTAAATCACGCACTTTAACCCGAAACGGGCGCAGACCGCGGCCGTGGCGGTACCGTGCTGACCGGCCCCGGTCTCAGCGATGATCCGCTGCTTGCCCATGCGGCGGGCCAGCAGCGCCTGGCCGATGACGTTATTAATCTTATGAGCCCCGGTATGGAGCATGTCCTCGCGTTTCAGGTAGATGCGGGCGCCCCCGACATGCTGGGTGAGCGATTCCGCGAAATAAAGACCGGTCGGTCGGCCGGCGTAATCGCGCAGCATGTCCGTGAAGGCCTTCTGGAAGGAGGGATCGCGGCGAGCCTCATCGTAGGCCTTCGTGAGATCCAATAGCGGCGTCATGAGCGTCTCAGGGACATACATGCCCCCGAACTGGCCGAAACGACCGCGGGCATCCGGAACGGCGAAGCGCGGCTCGGTGGTCGGAATGAGACTGGAGGCCGACATGGGAATACCCACATAAAGAGAGAAGCCAACCCAAGGGCAAGCGACAAGGGGGAATCGGCGGAGGCTTGCCGAAAGCCTGTCGTTCGGACAATCCTGCTTCATGCGTCGACTTGTCTGTGCCCTGCTGCTCCTCACGGCCTGCACCTCCTTTGCCACGGAACAGACAGAAACACCGGCCGAGACGCGCGCAGGTTTCACTTATGGCCGAGCCCTCATCACCGGCACCGTCGAAGGCGTGACTGAATTCCTCCCCGTAAGTTCGACCGGGCACATGATCATCAGCGACCGACTGATGCACGTCCCCGATGACGCACACATCACTGTGAGCGGCGTCACCGACCGCAAAGGCCGGCCGGTCACCCAGGAGCGCGTGGCCGATGACTACATCGTCATCATCCAAGTTGGGGCGATCGCCGCCGTCCTGGTGGTCTTTTTTAGCCGCGTCCGTGGCGTACTCTTCGGACTACTGCGAGCTGAACGCCCTGCCCTGCACCTCTCGATCGCACTCCTGATCGCGTTCTTCCCCTCCGCACTGCTCGGGCTCTTCTTTAAAGAAGCCATCGGCGCATATCTCTTCTCCGTGGAAGTCGTCGCCGCCGCCCTGATGGTGGGCGGCGTGGTCATCTTAGGCGCCGAACAACTGCTGCCCAAGGTCAAGTTCAGCGAGAAGGAGGTGGCGCAAATCAACCCGCGGCAGGCCCTGACCGTCGGCCTCTGCCAATGCTTGGCCCTTATCCCAGGCACCAGTCGATCACTGTCGACGATCCTCGGCGGACGCCTTGCCGGGCTCTCGAATCCCGCGGCAACCGAGTTCTCATTTCTCGTCGGTCTCATCACGCTGACCGCCGCTTCCGTCTACAAGATGTGGTCGCTCGGCCCCGCCTTGATGCAGGTCTATCCGGCTGGTCCGGCCGGACTGGGGCTGCTCGTCGCGGCCCTCACCGCCTTCATTGCCGTCAAGTGGATGATCGGCTTTGTCTCACGTCGCGGCATGGGCCCTTTCGCCTGGTATCGCATCGTGCTGGGCGGAGCGCTCCTCCTCTCCTTGTTGCTGGGCTATAAGTTCTAAAAAACATGCCCCGGGCCGCGTTTGCGCCCCGGAGCATGGAAATGCAAGCAACGTCGAATTAGACGCCGAGTTCGAAGCCCGCGCGGTATTCGCGACGCACGTAGGCGTTGGCGCCCTGGTCGTTCGTGACCTGCATCTTCTCACCATCCCAGAGGAGTTTGCGGTCAGGGAAGCGCGAAGCCAGATTGCCCATCAGCACCATTTCGGAAAGCGGGCCGGAGTAATCGAAGTTCGATGACGCGGCGACGCCACCCTTACAGGCGCGAATCCAATCCTTCTCGTGACCCGAGGAATTCCCCGGGATGCGCGGGATGGTCTTCTCCATCTTCTTCGCGACCTCACGGAGGTCGGCGTTGAGGAGCCGGGGCTTTTCGCCATAGCAGCCGCAGACGAGCTTACCCTTGTCGCCGATGAAGTAACATCCGCCGTTAGAATCGCCGAAAGGCATGTCATCCTCGAGTTCATCGGGGCGCTGAGGCATGAGACCACCGTCCCACCACGTCATGGTCACCGGAGGCATTTCGCCACGGGCAGGGAATTTGAACCGGACGATGGAAGAACGAGGGTAGCACTCGTTCTTGCCGATCGTCTTCTTACCGAAGGTCTCGTAAACGGTGGAGACATTGCCTTCGACGCTTTCGGGGTAGCGAAGGTTGAGAGCCTGGAAGGCCGGATCGATGATGTGGCAGCCCATGTCGCCGAGCGAGCCGGTGCCGAAATCGCACCAAGCGCGCCACTTGCCCGGGTGATAGGCAGCGTGGAACGGACGCAATTTCGCCGGACCACACCAAGCATTCCAATCCATGCCTTCAGGGGCTTTCTGCTCATCGGTCGGACGATCCATCTCGAGGCTCTGGGGCCAGATTGGACGATTGGTCCAGGTGTGCACTTCGCGGACCTTGCCGATGAGTCCGGCGGCGATCCACTCGGTGACAAGGCGGATGCCTTCGCCAGAGTGACCCTGATTCCCCATCTGGGTCACAACTTTGTATTTACGGGCGGTCTCGGTCAGAATGCGGGCCTCGAACACGGAGTGGGCGATCGGCTTCTGCACGTAGACGTTCTTGCCGCGGCGCATGCACTCCATCGCGATGTAGGCGTGCGAATGGTCGGGGGTAGCGATAATGACGGCGTCGATGTCTTTCTGCTCATCGAGCATTTTACGGAAGTCCGTGTAGAGCGCAGCCTTGGGCTGAGTCTTAATCGTGCCGGCGCAGCGCTTCAGGTCGAGATCGCACAGCGCGATGATGTTTTCATCCGCGGAGTTGCGGACATTATTACCCCCCACGCCGCCAAAACCAATCGCCGCGACATTCAGCTTGGCGTTCGGCGAAACCGTGCGGGCGGTGGAATTGAGCCATGGACGGGTCACCGCGAAAGCGGCGGCCGCCATGCCGGTGTTACGAAGAAAGCTACGCCGATTTAGTTGGGGTGTCATGGGTTGGGGTGAGGTTTAACTACGACCCCACGCCCCCCTCGCAAGTTCCATGCTCCAGACTGACAAAAGTAATCTTTGGTTCATTGCTCCACTTCCGATCGCTGTGCTTTAAACGACCCCGCCGGCACCCAATCCAGCCCGGTGCGGCGAAAGAACGCCTAGGCCCATTTAATGGCTTAATAGTCCGCCTGTGGGTAACTCCCGAGATTGCCGGCCAGCACCACGCCTATCTCACTGTCTGAATGAATCTTATGACATCAGCACTGGGTCGTTCTGGCTCACTTTCCTTTTGACTATGCTGTGAATAAGATGTTCATAAAGGAAACCAACGACCCTGATGTTCAAGCGTTTCCCCGGGCTATTCACCCAAGCCATCGGCATCGACCTTGGCACGGCCAACACTCTCGTGTTCCTCAAGGACCGCGGCGTCGTCCTGCGCGAGCCCAGCGTGGTGGCGATTCGCACCAGCACCCGCAAGCCCATCGCCGTCGGTAATGAAGCCCGCATGATGCTCGGCCGCACCCCCGGGGACATTCAGGCACTTCGTCCCATGAAAGACGGCGTCATCGCCGACTTTGAAATCAGCGAGCACATGCTCCGCTACTTCATCGGGAAAGTCGCCCGCAAGTCGCTCTTCACCAATCTCACCGTAGTCGTCGCCGTGCCCTACGGCATCACTGCCGTCGAAAAGCGCGCCGTCATGGATTCCGCCTACCGCGCCGGTGCCGATGACGTTCTTCTCATCCCCGAGCCCGTGGCTTCCGCCATCGGCGTCGGCCTGCCTGTCGAAGACCCCACCGGCTCTATGATCGTCGACATTGGCGGTGGCACGACCGAAGTCGCGGTCCTCTCGCTCGGCGGCATCGTCCACGCCCGCTCGATCCGCGTCGGCGGGGACGAATTTGATGCTTCGATCATCAAATATATCCGCAACTCCTACAACCTGATCATCGGCGAACGCACTGCTGAAGAAATTAAGATTAAGATCGGCTCCGCGTACGCCCTCGAGCAGGAACTGACCTACGAAGTGAAAGGTCGCGACAACGTGACCGGCCTGCCCCGCCAGCTGCACCTGACATCCCAGGAAGTCCGCGAAGCCATGGCGGATAACATCAATCAGATCATTGAGGCGGTCAAAGGCTCCCTCGAGCGCATCCCGCCCGAACTCTCCGCCGACCTTGTAGACCGCGGCATTGTGCTGGCCGGCGGCGGAGCACTTATCCGCAAAATCGATCGTGCCATCTCAGAAGCCACCGGCCTCCCCGTCTTCGTGGCCGAAGACCCCCTCTGTGCCGTGGTCAACGGAACCGGCAAGATTCTGGCGAACTCCTCCCGCTGGAGCAGCCGCGACTAAGCCGAGCGGGCTTCCCCGCCATGGACCAGAATCGTCAAGGAGCCCGCGCTTCCTACATCGCCCTCACGATTTTCGTGGCGATCTGGATTCTGCTACCCAGCGCCGTCCGACGCTTCAACCGCGAAGCCTTCTCCGAATTCCAGGCCCCCGCCCTGCACCTGGCCGGTAAAGGTCGCGATCTGGCTAAATTCTGGGAACTAAAAAGCCGAAGCAACGAGGAGATGGCCGCCGCCGGCCGAGACCTCGCCCGCATCAACGCTGCGCTCGAACTTAAATTAAAATCGATGGATGACGTGCGTCGCGAAAACGTCCGCCTGCGCGATATCACCCGTTACAAGGACACGGCGGATTACCTCTCCGTGGTCGCACGCGTCGCCACCCGCGACAGTAGCTCCTGGTGGCAGCGCATCGTCATCCGCAAGGGCCGCAACGATGGCATTCGCCCCGGCTCTCCGGTCATCTTCGGCATCACCGTCGTCGGCCGCGTCACCGCCGTGCACCTCACGACCAGTGAAGTCGACCTCGTGACCAGCCCTAGTTTCCGCTGCACCGCCTACCTCGAAGGCGACGAACAAAACCGCATCGTTCTCGTGAACGGCATGGCCGGCAACTCGCTGGGTTCAGCCCGCGCCCGCATCAGCGTCATCCCTTACGACTACTTCCAACCCGCTGGTCAAACCACCCAAGTCTTCACCACGGGCATGGGCGGCGTGTTTCCCAGCCGTCTGTTGCTCGGCACACTGGAAAGCGGCCCACTTTCCGCCAAGGAAGCAAACTTCAAGGAAGGTCAGCTGATTCCCGCCCGCGATCTTTACAACCTCCAGGAAGTCTCCGTCCTCGTGCCGCTTCATCAGACGCCCGGCGAAGCGCTGCTCCAGACGGACCAGCTGCAATAACCATGGGCTGGGCTTGGCTGATCCTCCTGCTCGCCACTTACCCGTGGCTGTTCGCGGCCGACCTGGCGTCAGACTTTACCGCTAGCTCGGGCCTGGTCATCTTCATCTCGGGGGCCTGCATCGTCGCGCCTTGTCGGCGTCTGCGGCGATGGCAATCCGTCCCCTTCGCCGCCTGCGTCGGCTTCCTCTTCGAGGCCCGTCGTCCGATCCCCGACGGCGCCCTTGCGTTATTTCTGGCCGGCGCGGCCATCTTCCTCACCTCTGATAAGCAATTGATCCGAAACACGCCACGCATGCTGCGCGCCGCGGCCGCCAGCAATGCCGCCGCCTGCCTCATCTGGTTCACCTTCGCCGCCGGCGCCGCCGGACAACTCGGCGGTGCAAAATTCTTCAGCTTCATTCCTCAGCTCATCATTCCCGTCGTCCTCGCCGCCGTGACCGGCGTGGTCATCTACATTCCAGTGTCCTTGGTCCAGAACGCCGCCATGGATCGCATGGGAATTCCGCCCGCCAGCGAGGGTCCTGAGTCGCCATGAAAGATGTGCCCGACAACCGCGTCCTGCCGTCGACGCCCATCGAACGC
>SESF01029796.1_pt1 | contig 25422 bp, 17 predicted proteins | sample 3171521 | NCBI WGS metagenome assembly SESF01 (sample SAMN10866945, study PRJNA518727) | freshwater metagenome | biome: subpolar coniferous forest; feature: holomictic lake; material: water; isolation source: holomictic Lake 227, 6 m and 8 m depth | place: Canada: near Kenora, Ontario | collected...
GCATAGATGTGAACATACAAGCAACTGGTATGGTGCCGCGCCGTTGGCGCTTCGGAATGTTGTTCCGTATAGCAATTTTGATGCGTTTGCCCTGGATGCACGCTATTGCAGCGGGACCGGTTTTGCTGTAAGACTCAATCTCCCGTGACTTACCTCTACGCTTTTTTCCTCGCAAGCGCGCTCATCGCTATTCAGTGCCTGGTGGGGGGAACCCGACCGGTGTTTGCCATTCCCGCTTATTGCCTGGTTGCCGTTGCGGCTCTGCTTTCGGTCGGATCGCTCCGGCGGAGATGCGCCACTCCCTCGGCGACCGCGGTGATCGGGACGGTGATTTTTGCGACCTACGTTCTGCTGCGGGCGTGGTTCTCTCCGTACGCTTATCTGGCCCGGCCGGACCTGTTCATGGCGGCGGCCTGCCTGATGGTGTATTTGCTGACCGCTCTCTATTTCACGGAATCGAGCCAGCGCCTTTGGCTTGTCGGCGTTTTGCTCGCCATCGCTGTGGCCGAGGTTGGCGTGGGCGTGGTCCAATTTAGCCGCGGCAACGGGTTCATGTTGTTCGGTTTTGTCCGCAACGAGATATCCTCAAGGGCGTCGGGGCTGTTTATTTGCGCAAATCACCTGGCCGGCTATTTGGAAGCGGTCGCTCTTTTTGCGTTCAGCATTGCATGCTGGAGCCGCTGGCCGGTTTCCGGGAAGCTTTTAGCGGCTTATCTCACTGCGGTGTGCTATTTCGGCGTCGCGATAACGGGAAGCCGCGGGGGGTATCTGAGTTCGGCGGTTTCCATCCTGGTATTCTGCGGGCTCAGTGTGTGGGTCGTTAGCCTGATTAATCGTGATAAGGTTTTCGGTCGGGTCCTGGTAATTCTGCTCTCCTTGGGACTCGCGTTCGGCCTTGGAGGAACGTTGATGCTTAAGAGCGTATTCGTGCGCCACCGGATGGAACTGCTCTCCGACTCTACCAAAGATGTTCGCCGTTATAATTGGATGGCTGCTTTGGATCAGTTTCAGACCAGCCCCGTGGTGGGGACCGGTGCGGGAACGCATTTGATCTATGGACGGCTGTTCCGGCGGCCTCAGATCCAAAGCGATCCCGTGCATGCTCATGGCGATTATTTGGAGCTTTTGGCCGAATACGGCATTATCGGCGAACTGCTGGCCGTTGTTTTCCTTTTCACCCATATCGGCCAGGGCCTGCGCGCCATCAAACGGCAGGTGATTACCCGCCTGCGCGGCAGCTTCGAGCCTCCCCGGAGCAATGCGCTGGCAATTAATATTGGGGCGGTGGCGGCGGTGGCGGCGTTATTGGCGCATTCGGTCGTCGATTTCAATATGCACATCCCCGGCAACGCCTTGGTGTTCGCCTTTATTTTCGGGTTGCTGGCCAACCCTGGCGGCGCGAATGGCGCTGAGGCCCCGGCGTGGGGTTCTGTGGTGATGGGCGGACGCCTCATTTTGCCTTTGCTCGGAGCGGCGATGCTAATCGGAATTATTCCGCGATATCGAGCGGAGGATTTTGTGGAAAAGGCCCGGATCGCTTTTCGTGATGGGCGCTATTCGGATTGCATCGGGTTGGCGACCAAGGCTATTGATGCAAAGACGATTGATTCCGAATGTTTCTTTTATCTTGGCGAAGCCAATCGAATGATCGGGATGAGAATCCAGCGGCCGGCGATCCGCAAAATTTACATGGGCAAAGCGATCGAGGCTTATCGCAAAGGGTTGGCAATTTTGCCTCACGATGAAAATCTTTGGATTCGCCTTGGGCAAGCTCTGGACGGGGCGGCGCGGTTCTCCGAGGCCGATGCCGCTTATCAGGAAGCGATCCGGTGGGATCCAAATCTGGGCTATCTTTATGGATATTACGGGGCGCATTTTCGAATGCTGAGCCAGGAGGCGGCGAGCAAAAGATGTTACGAAGCGGCCCGGCAACTTGGGGCGGAGAGAGCCAGCGAGCTTGGCATGGGCGAGGTTCGCTCGTTGTTGGAACTCGATCCTTCCCATGCGGATTCAGCCAATGCGCGGAACAAAGGGCAATGAGATTGCTGCGTAATACCCCGAGCCAGCGATATGCCAGGTAGATCTCTTGTAAGCTTCCATTCATTCTGTAAAGCTTGTTAGATGTGAGCTATATTTGCCTATCCCTCATTGGTGTTTCATTTGCGCTGATTCAGATTTTGACCGGCGGAACACGGATGCTCTTTTCGTTTCCCGCTTACGCGATGATTGCGGTCGCCGCCATCCTTTCCATCGTGGCCATTCGCAGGCCGGCAAGGAATCTTGCAACGGCGGCTTTGTTTTCCACGGTTTTATTGGCTCTCTACGTGATCGTCCGCGGTTGGTTCTCGCCGATCAGCTATCTTGCGCGGCCGGATACCTTCATGGCGGCGGGTTGCCTGATGGTCTATCTCCTCACGGCTCTATGTCTTACCGAATCACGCCAGCGTTTGTGGATCATCGGAGTGCTTTTCGTTGTTGCCGTGATGGAGGTTGGCGTTTCCGTGGTTCAATTCACCCAGGCAAATGGCTTCATGCTGTTCGGATTTATCCGCGCGAATACCACGTCGCGCGCCAGCGGCATGTTTATTTGTGGAAACCATCTGGCTGGGTATCTCGAAGTCGTGGCGTTGCTCGCGTTGAGCATCACCTGCTGGAGTCGCTGGCCGGTGTGGGCCAAGTTGGTCACGGCGTATCTGGTTCTGATGTGCTACTTCGGGTTGGCGATTTCCGGAAGTCGCGGAGGTTATCTTAGCGCGGGCTTTTCTCTAATCGTTTTCCTTGGCCTGAGCCTCTGGATTGTCCGCATGATCACCCGGGAGCGTTTCGTGCTGACGCTCTTTGTCGCCGTTCTTGCGCTGGTTTTTTCAGTCGGGGTGGGGGGGAAGCTCATGCTTAAGAACCAGATGGTTCGCCAGCGTTTTAATCTCCTCGGCACTGCGACCCAAGACGTCCGGCGCTACAACTGGCTGGCGGCGCTCGATCAGGCCCGGCTCAGTCCGTGGATCGGAACCGGGGCGGGGACTCACCTTATTTATGGGCGCCTCTTTCGGCGGCCGCAGATTCAAACGGACCCGGTCCATGCCCACGGCGATTACCTTGAAATGCTGGCCGACTACGGCATCCTGGGTGCGCTCCTGAGCGCTGTTTTTTTGGTATCTCACTTCGCCAGCGGTCTGCGTGGAGCGCGGCAACTCGCCCTTCAGCGGCTTCGCGGGAGCCTGGGGGCGCCCCGAAGCGACACCCTGGCCATCGATTTGGGCGCGATGGGGGCCATTGCGGCGCTCCTGGCACATTCGGTGGTGGATTTCAACATGCACATCCCCGGAAACGCTTTGGTGTATGCCTTTCTGTTCGGGATTCTTGCCACTCCGGCCTCCGATCGCCAAAAATCCATGGAGCCCCCGGCTTGGTTATCCACGCCGATGCTGTTTCGAACAATTCTGTTCTTGGCGGGAATCGCAATGCTGGCTTCCACAGTCCCGAAATACAAAGGCGAGCAACTCGCTGAACAGGCGCGCGTGGCGTTGCGCGACCATCGAAATGCCGAATGCATCGCCCTTGCGGCTGCGGCCATAGAGGAAGAGCCCAACAACCCGGACACCTATTTCTATTTGGGCGAAGCCAATCGGCTCACTGGCATGGGGGTCAAGAGCAAGGTGCTGCGCCGGGACAGGCTGGAGCATGCAGTCGAGGCGTACAGGCTCGGATTACAGCGGTTTCCTCAGGATGAAAATTTGTTGGTGCGCATGGGGCAGGCGCTGGATGGGCTGGGGAATTTCAACGAGGCGGAGGCTGCCTACCAGGAGGCGATCCGATGGGATCCGGGTCTTGGGATCATTTATTCCTATTACGGGGCTCATTTCCATCTGTTTGGGTTCCAGGCCTCCTCGAAAATCTGCTATCGAGCGGCAGAACAGCTCGGGGCCGAGCGTGCGAGCGAAACCGGAATGTCCGAAGTGCGTTCGTTACTCGAACTCAATGGTCCTCCCGAAGAGAATCGAGCGTTGCTGGAAGAAATCCATTGAAGAACAGCCCCAAACTCGCTAATCTTTATTCAATATCGGGGCAGCCTGAATCTTCCCAGAAACATAAATTATGGTCACCTCCCAGCATCTAGCAAAAATTTCATCCCGCTTTGCGCTCCCAATCGCACTCGCGCTTCTTGCGCTCAGCGCGCCAATGGTGACTGCTGCGGTTAACTACGGCGGCGAAGTGCTCACTCAGCTGAAAAAAATCCAGCCCACGGGCACGCTGGCAACGGCCACGGACGCGAATCTGGTCATCGCCTTCAACAATGCGGTCAAAGTGAGCGCAACGACCAAGGCGAATGCGTCCTACTACGTTGCAGCGGTGCTTGCAGCGCGCACCACCCCGGCCACCTTGGCGCCTTTGCTCGTAAGGAACGGGGTTGCCACGGCCGGAGTCTCGGCCAACGCTGCCGCGATCGCCAAGATCACTGCCGCTGCGCTCTCTCCGACGACGACAATGACCTGGGCCAGCACCGCCTCAACCAGCGTTGTGACTGAAGCCTTTAAGTTTCCCGCTGCCTCCGCGAATAAAGCGACGTTTTCAACCAGCGTTGTCAACGGAATGGCCGATGGGGCCTCCATCGGTTACTTTGTGAAGGCGGTGATCGGCTCCAAGCTGCCTACCGGGACGACCACGACGACCTATGTCACCAATCTGGCTGTCGCTGTGAAAGCAAATCCCGTCCGTTCCGCCGGGGTGATTGCCGGCGGTATGCGGACCTTGGGCACCGATGCCCTTCGAGTTTCCCTGGCCAATACGGTGCTTGCCAAATTGGGGGCCACTACGACCAACCTTTACAATGTGGCTCTCTTCGGCACTCCGGTTTCCGCCACCTCGACGAGCGCAAAAGCTTTCGTCACCGGTTTGGTGACAGGCCTCCCTGCATCGCTTTCCGCCACCGCCAAAGATCCGTTGAAGACGCAGATTGCAAAGGGTGCGCTCATGGGTACCCCGGCCTATGCTTCCACGCTCGTTGGAGCGATTTTGCCAACGATCACCAATACCTCCACAGCCCTGACCGCGTTTGCGACTGGCGCAGTTACGGCCAACACCAATAGCGCAACGGCAGGCGTGGTGGCAAATTTAGTCGGCGCCAAACTCGCGACGGACGACCTGAAGGCGGCCATGGCAGCGGGCGTGATCAATGCGATGGCGAGCAGCGCCAAGCTCTCGGCGGCTTCCACGGTCGCCGCGCAGGTCGCAATCCTTTCGACGGTTGCCAACAAAGCAAGTTTTGCGGCGAATCTCGCCAAGAGAACCTTGACCTATGCGCCCCAAGTCGCGGTGGGCATTGTAGGGAAGTATCCTTTAGTTGCGGACGTTTCCGCAATCACTACACAGGTAATGCTGGTGACCGGAACCAATGCAGGTTTGGTCGCGGGTGCTGTAACCGCTTCAGTGGACCCGGCTTTCGCCAGCGACGTTGCCTATAAAATCGGGCAGGCGTTCACGACGGGCGGCGCGGCGGGAACGGCGATGATCGGGAGCGCCCCTGCGATCGCTTCCGCCATTGCCAAGAGTCTTGCTTACTCAAACACCCGGAGTTCCGATCTGACGACCTTGGCTCGGCAAATCGGAGATGTCGCAGCAATCCTGGGCGCGATGCTTCCGGCCAACAATTCAAGCGTGGTGCTCGATATCGCGGCAGCCATTGCCAAGATCGCACCTCGTAGCAGCTTCGATCTCCCCACTTATTATTCCAGCGTAGCCGGGTTCATGGCCGAAGCCGTCCAGCAGCTTGGCGGCAGCGATTCGCTCATCGGGCAAATCCAATCCACGTTCAAAACTAATATTTTGGGTGTGACCGACGCGATCAAGGGTGCCATCGATACTGCCTTCGTGGCGGTTATTGGGAACAACAGCACCTACACTCCTGTCTCAACGATCGGGACCATCGTCTTGCAGGAAACGCCGTTCTCCACACGTTAAACGCGATCAAATCGGGATTTATACATGCCGACTGCCCAATAGTGCGCAGCCGGCATTTTTGCTTCAATCCGTGCTTCGCTAAAGGCTTGCCATTGGGGGCCTCACTCGGTAGAAATCTGTTCCACTTCTACGAGTTTCCCTTAAGGGCTCCCCTTGGATTATGTCTGAATTTTTAGCTCGATTTAGCTTTGACGCAGTCAAATTAGATGGCCAGGCCCTGGCTTGCCTCCTCTGTATCTGGGTAGTGGTGATCGGATGCACCATTTCCGGAATTCTCGGCCAATCCTTTACCCGAAATCGGCGCATTTTTTGGATTTGCGCGGTAATCGCCCTCCCTCTGGTTGGCGTTCTTGCTTATCTCCCTTTCTCTTTCAAGAAAGAGGAACTGCCGCACATCTTTCAGGCGCGCTCCAAAGACAAGGGCCGGCACAAGCATTCCAAGGGGCGCGCGTAAAGAACCATGCACTTCAAATCAAATCCTTGGAGATCGCTTACCGCGGCGTTGGTCCTGGTCTGCGGCGCTATGCGTGGAACATTGGATGCGCAGTCCGAGTCGGAGCCCGTCGATGATTCGGCTCCGGCGGCCAGCCCTTCAGGCGAAACGCCGGGCTCGCCAAATCAGGCCGCCGACAATGGCGTTCCCTATTCCACCCTCTTTCAAAAAAGCGGAGCGCCCTTGTTCGGGACGACTTCACTCCAAGTGCCGGGCCGGGAACTTTCCGGGCAGGGCGCCGGCGAGAATCTCTCTGGGGACGTTCACCTCTCCGTGTTCGATTTGGGGCAATCGTTGTTGGGGTCCACGCTGAATCTTGAAACCGCACACCTTAAACTTGGGCCCGTCTATTTTCACGTCGATTCGGTTAAGGGCTCTGTTTTCCACCGGGAGGGAGTAATCGGCTCCCAGCATTTCTCGGACTGGAACTCGCTGATTGATCTTCAGCTTTCGCTGGCGGTTCAACTCGGCGAGACCGGGAACATTGGGTTGACGGCGGATGTCTTCTACTTTCCTTTGGACAACAAGCTGGAACTCATGTCCTACAGGGCATTCGAGCTTGGGTTGGGGCTTCTGAGTTCATTGAGCGCCCAGGCTGCATATACCGTCAAAATCGATGAATGGCCGATCACCTTTGCCGACGACTTGCGCGCGATTCGGAGCGGCTTTTTAAGCTCGAGCCGTTCTGATCTGGCTGATCTCAGGGCGGCGCAGGGAACTGGGGGTCCTGGTGACTACTATGAGTTCGGCTCGTCCGGTCGCCAAAACCAGGGGGATTTCGTTACGCTGAGCAACGTCGTCAGTGCGATGACCCGAAGAGATCTCGGAGAGTGGGCTTTCTCGGCGAGGGGCTTCCATGAGAATCTCTGGTATTTTGCTTCCCAGAATCACCTGCCGAATAGCCGCGAAGAAGCCGACTTTCAAATTCAATCGGTTCGCGAGAACCTTCGGTTCAAGCCGTTTGCGAAATATACTCTTGTCAGCATCGGAAACGTCGGCGGAGTCGATCAAACCGTTCGCATGGGAGTCGGCGGGCCCGTTACAGACCAAATCCAACTTGAAACCAGTGCGGGGTATTTTGTGGGCAGCGCCGGAGGGCGGCATGCGACGGCGGTGGGGAACGTAAACTTGGTTCACGTCATCGGTCCCTACACCACTGAGGCTGTGTCTGCGGGACGGGAACTCTCGATGTTTAATGATCTGGTTGTTGATTATACGAGGTATCACATCAATCAGATATTGGGTCCGTCGTTGACAGGGCGCCTCTTTGCTCAGTTGGATCGCAGCCAGAACAATGCCGAGCGAGTGATTGGTGGACGCGAAACCCGAACAGGTGCGGAACTCCGGTATTATGTGGGATCGAAGATCGACCTGGATTTCATTGGAATGTATTTGCGATCCTCGCAGGAGGGAGTTGGAACCGATGGCTTTTCCGTTTATTCAAGCCTCTACTACACATTTACAGAAAGTCTTTCCCTGCAAATCGGCGCTCATTACCGCCTAAATGATTCCGAAACTCAGAACGCTCGTTCGAAAGAAGTTTTAGGCTTCGTAAATTTACGTAAGGCGTTCCGCTGACCTGTTTTAGGTATTCCGGGGAATCGAGTATTGACGTGGCGAAATAATTTTTTAGAATCCCAAGACTCGAAATTTTTATGCTCCTCTGGAAACGTCCACAATGCTGGACTAAAATCATCATCCTCTTTTTGACCGTGCTGGTTCACGCCAGCATCGGGGCTGAGGCTGTTTTGATACCAAAGCAGGAGGCGAGCTTGGATCAAAAGGCAATTGAGCGGGCGATCCAGAAGAAGGCCGCCGCTGCCATGGCCGAGCAACGCCAGGATATCGAGGCGGGTGAAAAGAAAAAGACGCTTGAGGGCGAACTGCGCTACTCGAAGGCGAAACTGGCGGCCGCCCAAAAAAAAGTGGCGCTGCAAACAGCAGTCAATAATACCGAAGAGGTGGAAAAGGCGCAGATCGAAGTGCGCGACTGGGAGACGCGAATCAAAGATACTGAAGCGCAGATCAATGAAATGGAGGCACAGTTGGCGCCTCCAGCTCCGGACGCGGGGGGAACCGATGATGTGATTTTGCCCGGAGAAAATCTTGATCTCTACGTGGTGGAAGATTCCACATTTAATGGGCATTACCAAGTCAGGCGGGGCGGATACGTCATCATCCCTCAAGTGGGGCGGGTTCTGGTTGCCGGGAAGAAGCTTGCTGAAGCGGAGGCTGTGATTCGGAAGGCTTTGGAATCCAGCCAACTTCAACACGCCACGGTGATGGTTGAGAAGCTTTCCGGGTCTGACGTGACCAGTGGGCCGGTTATTTTCCTGGGAGGTGAATTCAAGAACCCGCGGGCATTCCGTATCCCCCCGCATACCGCGCAGACTCTGGTCAGCGTGATTCTGAGTTCGGGTGGGATCACCGATAGGGGCGACCTGACCCGCGTTCGTGTCATGCGCGTGGCCGCCAATAACGGGGTGGTTGAAGAAGTCAATGTCCAGCGCATCTTGGACGGCAGCGGTTTGGGCTCGGATCTTGCGCTTTCCGATGGGGATGTGGTCATGGTTCCCGCGGGGAGTGAACACGTTGTATTTTTGACGGGAAACGTTAAACGGCAAGGTTCTCAGGCGATGAAACCTGGCGACCACCTTTCGGTCTATAATGCGATCTTAAATGCAGGTGGGTTCAGCCGCTTTGCCGACACCAAGAAAGTTTATGTGCTAAGATCAACTGAGGATGGCTCGAAGGCTCGGATTCCTGTAAATATCAAGGAGATACAAAACGGAGGACAACCTGACATTCCGCTCCAGGTAAACGATGTGGTGGTGGTCCCCGAAAAGTTTTTCAGCTTCTAGGGCCGTGTTACACGTAAAATGACGCATCCAGCTTCTCTTTTCGGCCCAGGGCTGTGTTGTCAGCCCAAGGCGTTATCTACAGATAGCGCCTTCGGCTTCCGCCTTGCCCTGAACCAAAAATCCTGCGCTCTATGCGCCATTTTTCTCGTTACAAGGCGCTAGGTTCGAAAAATTGTAACTGAGTTGCCAATAGGGGGGGCGCTCGCTCTTTGAATTCGCAAACTAAACATCGATGGATTTTCACCCCAGCCCTTCACGCAAGGGGCTTTCGCGCCCTGACTTGCGCTTATCAGGGACGGGTTCGATTTTTGAGCTTTCCGGATTTGAAATGTCGTTGATTGAATGCAAATGTTGATCCCCACCCGCTATGATTCCCGGCATTAAAAAGCGCACCCTTAATCTTTATGACCTGATGATGTATGTGGCGATTGGGCGCAAGCACATTCGTCTCATGTTTCTGGTTATGGCGCTTTCACTGACTGCCGGACTGGCGCTTTATCTTTTCTCCAGGCCTGTTTTCATGGCCCGCTCATTGGTTCGGCAGGAAGTCATTATCCGTCCCTCGGACGCCGACACCGTTTACCGGGGCACCTCGGGCGAGGTCACAGTCGGGCAACTTACCTCGCCGCCAATGATGGAACGGACCGCCGCTCGCTTCGGAATTCACGAAAATAGCCGAACTATCGCGCGGAAATATGTAAAGAGAGTGGATGTTCTGCAAAACTCGGATCGCAACCTGGAAGTCGCAGTCTGGGCGTTCTCTTACGATCTGGCCTCGAAATGGGCTGAGGTGATGATCGAGGAGTTTCTCGCATTTCGTGAGGAACAACGCTTAAACTTCCGCGATACGCTTATAAAATCGTACACTCGGGAGATGGATCAGATCGGGACCAAGATTGACGAGAATATTACTCACAAATTTGATTTCGATAAGGAACAAGGGACTCAACAGAGTTTGATCAAGGCGAATCAGCTGAGCAAAATTCCCTCGGATATTGTCGCAGCCAAGCAGCAAGTCGATGCGATCGAGCGGGTGCGCGCGAGTCTGGAAGATCCCAATCAGGACTACGTCGAGAAACTTTCGATCCTGAGTTCTTTTGCCGACCAAAATGTCCTTTTGCTCGGGCAGGTCGTGCCGCCGAGCGGAATATCCGATACAGCTACCCACTCGGAAACTTCGGCTGGGGGAGCCTCAAATGCCAGCATCGTGGTTGTCCCCTCCTTGGTGAAGGCTGGCGAGCAGTGGCAGAACCTTGAAAAAGAGCGGCGCCGGATTCTCGAATCGATGGCCCAGGCTTCGCAAATTTATTTGCCGGGCCATCAAAAGATGATTGCGTTTAAGAAACAATTGGCGGCAGTCGATCAGGAACTCAAAGCGGAGTATGAATCTGTCAGGGCCAGGTTCGATGCGGATTACAGAGCGTTGTTGCGGAAGGTGGTCGACTTGGAGGCCAAGCTCCCCGAATACCAGGACGCCAACAAACGCCTCCGCCAGCTCCAGCAAAAGAGCGTGTTGCACGACAACGGCCAGCTTGCCTGGAATAACATGTACTCCGGAATGCTCAAGCAGCTTTCGGCTGCGGATTTCGTTCAAGATAAGGAGCGGCTCAGTTTGTATTATTGCGGTTTGTTAGAAGCCAAATCAAACCCGGTCTCTCCCAATCGGCTCCGTATGACACTTATATCAATCATGGTAGGGATTGTCGGGGCGATTGGTCTGCCGTTTGCCATTGAGTATCTCGATCATACTATTTCCGATTTCGCCGAAACGGAAAGCCTGTTTCAGATCCGAGGGCTGGGGATCATTCCGATCCTGGCTACCAAAGATGTGGAAAGGGCAGGCCTTTCGAATGGCCGCGAGCAGGAGCAGGCCCTTTTGGAAAACTTCCGTGTGATCCGCACCAATATCCTCTCCATCGGAGCACTGACCAAGGAGCCCCATGTGATGATGGTGACCAGTTCCCTTCCAAAGGAAGGCAAAACGGTGGTTTCGTCCAATCTGGCTCTTTCCTTTGCTCACATGGGAGCGAAGACGTTGCTGGTTGACGCTGATCTTCGGCGCGGTCGTATTCACCGGATTTTCGGCCTTCGCAAAGCTCCGGGGTTGAGCCTTGTGCTGACCGGTAGCGTCAGCTTGGAAGAAGCGTGCAGGTTTTCCGGGAGGGAAAATCTCGATGTGCTGACGGCAGGCGAATACTTGAGCACAGGCACCGAACTTTTGAGTTCCCCGAAATTCGCCGAAACGCTCGCGGAACTGCGGACGCGCTACGATCGCATCATTGTAGATACTCCGCCTGTGTTGGGCTTGTCTGAAACATCCGTGATCCAGCGGACGATGGACGGCGTCGTGTTTGTCGCGTGGTCTGGACAGACGCCGATCAAAACAATGCAGGTCGCCGTTGAGATGTTGCAACATAACGGCGCCAACTTCTACGGGTTCATTTTGAACCGGCTCGATCTCTCGAACGCGACAAACTACTACCAGTATTACTATTACTCCAACGATTACTACCGCAACTACCACGCGCTCGAAAACGCGTGATCGCGGGGCGTTGGATTGAGAGGCAACACCGATGGGCTCCACCAAAGCCGCGCTGGGCGTTTCAATCATCGTTCCAGCCTACAATTACGCTCAGTTCCTTTCTCATGCGATTGATTCTGCATTGGCGCAGACCCATTCACCCATTGAGGTGATCGTGGTGGATGACGGTTCGGTGGATGCGACTGCGGAGGTCGTCGCCGCTTACACTGATCGGCGCGTCCGTTATCTGTATCAGCAGAACGCCGGGCTCTCCGCGGCGCGCAACACGGGAATCCGGAACGCGCGGTACGATTTTGTGAGCTTTCTTGACGCGGACGACATGTTGATGCCGAACATGTGCGAACGGATTATGGAGACTTTTTCCAAGCTCCCGGCCGAGTTCGCCCTGATTGGCTGTCGGATGGTCAAAATGAGTCCCGATGGAACTCCGATCCAAAGCAAGCAGTTCGGAAACCAGCTCGGTGGGGAATTGTTTCCGCGTCACTTTGTTCTGAAGAACCGGTTCCCCTGCAATGTGATCGTGCGCAAAAGCGTGTTCGAGGTTCTTGGGGATTTCGACACCTCCCTGACCAGCACCGAGGATCGGGATATGTGGATCCGCATTTCAATGGCGCACCGGGTATTCATCCTCGGCGAATTCCTGGTTCTCATCCGCCGCCATGCCACCAGCATGAGCCGAAATTCGGACCGCATGAAGCTCAACATGAGGCGCGTCCTGCGAAAAGCCTGGCATGCCGGAGCGCACCCGCGGTGGAGTCCGTTTTGGCTGAAGGTCATCTCGTACAACCATGTCGAGGTAGCCTGGATGTGTTATGATGAGGGGCGAATCGCCAAGGCGCTCTTCCACCTTCTGTTATCGGTGGCGCTGTGGCCGGTTTTCCTCGATCACGGTGCCATCTCCGAGCCATTTCTTTTTCGCGCCCGTAGTTTGGCGCGATTTTTGATCAGCGGTTTCGGCTCCCGGCGTGGAGCCATTCCCGCGTTAAACGGGGGGGGAGGGAATCAAAATGCTTGAGCATCCCACGAGATCCTGCTCGTCCGGCTGCGATTCCGGGAGTCTTGATCCGCGAAACCAGGAGGTGTTTTGTGGATAAGGCCCCTTGCCGCATTCTGCATGTGGTCTATTCGCTTGACCCGGGCGGGATGGAAAACGGGGTTGTCAATATGGCGGGAAGTCTCGATCCCGAGCGTTTTCAGATCGACGTCTGCTGCCTTGAGCGTGCCGGGGCATTTGCTGGCCGGTTGCCTGCTGCTTCCCGGTTGTCGGTGCTCGGAAAAGATCCGGGATTCTCTTGGAAAACCTGCCGCAGCCTTCGCCGGGAGATCCAGCGCATCAAGCCTCATCTCATTCACAGCCACAATTTGGGGCCGCTTATTTACAGTGCCATCGCCACCCTGGGGGGGGGCACGGTTCCCATTTTACATGGCGAACATGCCGAGCTTAGCGGGGAAGATTTGATCCCCCGGCGCTTGCGCCAGAGGCGCTGGCTTTACCATTGCTGCCGCGCTGTCCATAGTGTTTCCCACGGGCTTCACGAGCAGTTGACCCGGCTGAAACTCTCGCCCTCCAAGCTGCGAGTCGTCGTCAATGGAGTGGACGCCGCCCGGTTTTCTCCCGGAAACCGCCACCAAGTGAGAGGCCGTCTTGGCATTCCTGAGGACGCGCTGGTTCTGGGGATTGTGGGACGCTTTGGCCCCTACAAACGGCACCGGCTTCTGATCGAAGTCTTCGAATCGTTGGCAAACCGGCACCCCGGGTTGCATTTAATGCTCGTGGGCGGCGGTGGCTCCGAAGAGCGTTCGGTCAATGAACGCTGCAAGGCAAGCCCGCATGCCTCCCGCATTTGGCCTGTCGGTTTTCAGGACGATCCCCGGCCTTACTATGCGGCGCTCGATCTGCTCGTTGTCCCTTCGCTCAACGAAGGATTATCAAACGCGGTGCTTGAGGCGATGGCGTGCGGCCTTCCCGTGCTAGCGCATCGCGCGTGCGGAAATGCGGAAGTCATCAGCGCAAACCAGGACGGCTTTCTGGAGGACCTTTCGACAGCGGACGCGATGGAAAGCGTCCTTCGCCGAGCGATCGAGTCGCGTCGGCAATTTCAGCAAATAGGGTTGGCGGCCCGTCAGAAGGTGGTTGAAAAGTTTTCGCTTCAAAATATGGCTCGGGGATATGAAAACCTATATCATCTCTCGACACGCATTCCGTATGTTCGTGAGTCGATCCCCTCTGCCTCCAACTCTCTTTCCAGACATTAACGCATGGACCTTTTTTCGGTCATTTTATTTTTGGGGAATTACTACCTGAAACCCCAGGAGTGGGCGGGGTTCATGAGCAGCCTTCGTCCCGTGCAGCTCTCGATGATGCTTGGAGTCGCCGCCCTTTTGAATCGGGAGAAGAAAACGCGGATCGGGGATCTGATTCAGACGCCTCACGATCGGGCTCTGCTGCTTTTTTTTCTCTGGGTGATCCTTACTTCCGGAAAACCTTTTACCACCTTCACGGCAGTCTCAAATCTTATAGTTTTTTATATCGTCATCGTGCAGACGCTGAACACGCTTCAGCGGATGAAGGTTTTTCTGAACTGGTGGTGCGTCTTTATCGTCATTGTCGCCGGGCTTGCGATTTTAAGCGAGTATGGGTTCGATCCGTTTGGGTCCTACGATATCACTCATGGCCATATGAAGGATCGATTGATCCTGAATATTTCGATTTTTAACAATCCGAATTCGCTGGCTCACTCGGTGGTGCCTGCAATCCCGATGCTCTATTTCCTGATGCTGTGGAACCGGAACTTTTTCATGAAAAGCATGGCCATTTTGGCCATTTCTATTCCGCTCTATTGTATTTATCTGACCGTCTCTAAGGGAGCGTTTTTGGCCGGGTTTGTGAGCCTGTTGGCTACATTGACGTTCGGTCGCCCGAAGACAGTTCAAATCGCTTTATTGGTCTTGGGGATCGGGTTCGGATACGGGGCGCTTTATATGCTGCCGCGAATGTCTGAGCTGAACAAATCCAAGAGCGACGAAGCCATCCAGGGACGCATTGCCGCCTATACGTACGGGTACAAGTGTGTGACTACTCTTCCATTCGGGATTGGCTATTACAACTGGATGGATAGTTTCTATCAACAGAGCAGGCGTTACCGAATCGTCAAGACGTACGCCGCGCTAAAGGGGGGCGGTCAAGTCACCATAAAGCACTTGGTTCCGGAGCGCTATCGCAAGGCGGCCCACGGATCCTTCAATCAGATGGGCGCTGAGTTGGGATTTACTGGTCTGGCGCTCTTTTTTGGGATGGTTTGGTGTAATCTGCGGACCTTATGCACAGCTCAGACCGCCAATTCCGACGAGGAGCGGATTCGCCGGATTCTATTCGTCCTTAACCTCACTTATCTGGTCTCTTCCTGGATGGTGGACTTCGGGTATCGGGCGACGTTCTTCATGTTCACCGCGGCGAGCGCCGCGTTCCACCGCCACTTAACTGGGGTTTACCGCCTAAGGGAGAAGGAAATTGCCGACGAAACCGCCTCCTCATCGATTCCAGTCTGGCAACGCCGGCTTCAGCCAGCTTCGGTTCCTAAAATTCGTAACCTTGCAATCCCGACAGACCCAAGGGGAGCGATTCGGCAGAGCGCCGTTTCAACCCTTCCGGTCGGGTCCTTGGAAATTGCCTTATCGGCGCCTCTGCCCCTTGCCGAAACCAGAAACTCGTCTGCTTCGGATGCCGCGCAGGCGAACCCTGCGGCTCCGTTGAAGGTTCGTCCTTTGACAAAAACTTCCGCTGACCCCGGAGAGGCTCTGGAATTTGGCGTCATCGATTGGAACCGTTATGGAATCCTTGAAATGACGATGCCCTTTGTGATCGCTTCCTGCATTGTTCGCTTTTGGCATCATATCCTACAGACCATGTGATGGCTGCTTTACTTGTTTTTCTGCTGAGTGCCCTCGCCATCGCCTATACCTTTCCAGGTTACGCGCTACACATGGGGCTCTTGGCTCGTTTTAAAACCGGCACCCCGGAATCCTTGCCGCCCGCGCCGCTGGTACCACTGCCGGAACTCACTGTAGTGCTGGTCGCTTACAACGAAGCGGGGCGAATTGGGGCCAGGGTGGAAAATCTGCTCGCCTCCGATTACCCGGCAACGCATTTGCGGGTGCTGGTGGTTTGCGATGGTTCCACCGATGGCACGGTCGACTGCATTCCTTCGGACCCCCGGGTCACAGTGATCCCCAGGCCTGAGCGATCTGGAAAGCCGAGCTGTCTCAATGCCGGGGTGGGTGCGGCAACAACCGAGATCGTCGTATTCGCAGACGCCCGCCAGCAGTTTGAGCCCGCCGCCATCCGAACCCTGGTCGCAAGGTTTGCGGATCCAAAGGTGGGTGCGGTCAGTGGCTCCTTGGAGATCGCTCCCTCAAGCAGCAATACGGGCGCTGGCGTTGATATCTACTGGCGCCTTGAGAAATGGATCCGCTTCTCCGAATCGCAAGTGGACTCCGCCATTGGCTGCACTGGTGCTATTTATGCGATCCGAAAGTCTCTCTTCGTGCCGATTCCGCCCGACACAATTCTCGACGATGTCGTGATCCCGATGCAGATTGTTTCCGCAGGGTACCGGGTGCTGTTTGAGCCGCGGGCGCTCGCCTGGGATCCTCAGCCCCTCGAACCGGAAGCTGAACGGCTACGCAAGAAGCGGACGCTGGCCGGCAATTATCAGATCCTCTTCCGGTATCCTCAATGGCTTAATCCGCAGCGGAATCGCCTTTGGTGGCAGTTGCTCGGCCACAAATACCTCCGGCTTTCAGCCCCGGTATTCCTGCTGCTGGCGTTGGCGGGCAATGGTCTGCTGTTGGGGCATGGAGCGTTCCGTGTTGTGTTTGCCTCGCAATGCGCATTCTATCTTCTTGCTTTCAGCGCCGGGCTCTTCCCGCGGACAAAGCTTTTTGCGATCCCGGCCGGATTTGTTTTCTTGAACCTGATGACCGTGCGAGCTTTCTGCTACTATTTGGTAAATCGGAAACTGCAACAGTGGGAGACTCCAGCATTCTCTCCATGTGTAAAGAATTCAAAGCCCGTGGTTCATGTTTAAAGCCCTCAACTATTGGCTGCCGGCTTACTTGCGCCAACCCAAGCGACAATCCGTTCCCGGGTTGACTCATGTCCTGGTCGCGGTCTGCGATCATTTCGAGCCATTTCACAATGCGGGTGAATCGACGGCTTTTGAACGTGTCGCGGAGTGGAAAGAAAAATTCCCGCGGCTCGAGGCATTCCGGGACGTGGACGGCTGTCCGCCTCGTCATACTTTTTTCTATCCGGTCGAGCAGTATCATCCCATGTTGTTGGAGGAAATAGCTGCGGTTTGCCGCGCGACCGCATGCGAAATGGAGATCCACCTCCACCATCATCGCGATACGGCTGAAAACTTTCGGGCGACGCTTCAACGGGGAAAGTTGCGGTTCGCGCAGCACGGCTTGCTCTCACGGGACGAATCCGGAGCGCTCCGCTTTGGCTTTATCCATGGAAACTGGGCCCTGGATCATTCGCATCCCCACGGCAGGGGGTGCGGCGTTCGCGGCGAGTTGCCGATCTTGAGGCAGGAGGGGTGTTATGCTGACTTCACGTTCCCCAGCGCTCCGGACCCTACACAGCCGCGCACCATCAACTCGCTTTATTACGCAAGCGACACAGGTCGGACGAAATCGCACGACTTCGGGCGCGCTGCGCGGGTCGGCTACAAATCGTCTGGGGATTTGCTCTTGGTTCAGGGGCCGCTCGGCTTAAATTGGGATTGGAGGAAATGTGGGATTTTCCCCCGGATCGAAAACGCGGATCTAACGGGAGCCAACCCGCCCACCTTGTCGCGCTTGAAGCTCTGGCTCGATTCACAGATCCACGTTCGGGGTAGGCCGGAGTGGCTCTTTATTAAACTCCACACGCACGGCGCCATATCGCCAAATCGCGAAATGCTCCTTGGCGATTCGATGCACCGCTTCCACCAGGAGATGGCGCGGTTTTTCAATGATCATAAAAGCCGATACGCGCTTCATTATGTGAGCGCCCGCGAAATGGTCAACATAGTCCACGCGGCCGAAGATGGCTGCGAAGGCTCACCAGGAGCATTCCGCGATTACCGGTTCCGGTCAAACATCGTACGTTCCGCGTGAGCCGCCCTGGCTTTGGTTCCTAAAATTTCGAACGCCATGCTTTTCAATTCTTACGTCTTCTTGTTCGCGTTCCTGCCAATCGCTTTGGTGGGCTTCTTTGTTTTGGGCGGCCGAGAGCTGAACCGGGCGGCTGCGGCGTGGCTCATTGGAGCATCCCTCTTCTTCTACGGTTGGTGGAACCCAGTGTATCTTCCTCTTATCATCGGTTCGGTCGTTTTCAATTACTGGGCCGGAGTGATGATTGCAAACGCCGTCAGCACCGGTCGCTCTCGGCGGGCGCGCCGGTTATTGTGGGTCGGAGTATCTGCCAACCTCGTATTGCTTGGCTATTGTAAATACGCCAACTTCCTGGTGGAGAACGCGAACGCTCTCCTAGGCACGCATTGGCATCTCGATACGATCGCACTGCCCCTGGCCATCTCGTTTTTCACGTTCACCCAGATTGCCTACCTCACGGACGCTTTCCATGGGGTCACCAAGAATTACGATTTCCTTTACTATTCACTTTTCGTCACTTTTTTTCCGCACCTGATTGCCGGGCCGATCGTCCTTTATCGCAAACTCATGCCACAGTTTGCGCGGCCAGTGACGTATCGGTTTAATCCGTCAAATTTCGCCTATGGATTGACTCTTTCCATGATGGGTCTCGCCAAGAAGGTCGTCATTGCGGATCAACTGGCGCCTGTTGCTGACCATGTCTTCGGTTGCGCGGCCCATGGTGTTTCTATTGGGGCGGTCACAGCCTGGGTGGGAGCCGTTGCTTATTCGTTGCAACTTTACTTTGATTTCTCCGGGTACTCGGACATGGCAATCGGGTTTGCGCGCATGTTCAATACTACTTTTCCAGTCAACTTCGACTCGCCTTACAAGGCCCGGGATATTATCGATTTTTGGCGTCGCTGGCATATCACCCTCTCCACTTTTCTGCGCGATCATCTGTATATTCCGTTGGGGGGTAATCGCTGCGGATCGTTGCAGCGCTACAAGAACCTTTTTGTAACCATGTTGCTCGGAGGGCTCTGGCACGGAGCCGGCTGGACTTTCGTGATTTGGGGCGGGCTTCACGGCCTCTATTTAATTGTTAATCACGCTTGGTTGCATTTGGCAAAAAGCCGGGAGTGGACTGCAACGTGGCCGATGAAGACGGGTGGATATCTGCTGACGTTGATTGCGATCATTGTCGGCTGGGTGTTTTTCCGGGCAGGAACGGTAACCAATGCACTCTCGATGATCTCCGCGATGGCCGGGTTAAGGGGAGGGATGGAAGGGCATGTGATCACATCGCAACGAGCCGCCATGCTTTCCTTGAGCGCTCTCATCGCTCTATTTGCCCCAAATACCAATGAACTATTTCGTCTCGGAGAGCCGGCGAGGGAAACTTTCGATCAGCCCAAGCCGCTCTGGATTCTCTCGCCGCTCACTGCACTCATTACGGCTTTTGTCACCGTGGTTGCCGTGCTGCACTTATCCCACATTTCCGGATTTCTCTATTTTCAGTTTTGACGATGACAGCCTCCGATATTTCGAATGATAAAACTCGCGCTTCTGTCTATCTGCGCATCCTGGCGTCCGTGGTCTTTATCCTGACCATTTCAACCGCCTTTTTGAATTGGAGGATCGATCCGTTGCAGTACTATCGTAAAGCGGCCTATCCCCCGGAGTTCAGCGAGTCAAGCCGCTATCAGAATCCCGGGCTCGCGCGAAATTATCCCTATGACGCGCTCGTCATCGGTAGTTCCGTTTCGCTCGGTTTCGATACGAACCATCTGCGCGAAAAACTTGGCTGGAATGCCCTTAATCTGGCGATGTCCGGTGGGACGGCGCACGAGCAACGATTGCTGCTCGATGTGGCGATGCGAACCGGCCGCGCCCGCCATGTCTTGCGAGACCTCAACTTCGAATTCTCCCGGGGTCGGCCCGATTGGGTTACTGACTACGATGGCGCGTTTCCGGGTTATTTTTACGATGAGCAGCCGCTCACTAAAATTTCCAATTACCTGCTCAACATCGATGTCACAAAAAAATCCATCCGCGTTCTTTTGCGGCGCTGCGGATTGCACCTTAGTCGCCAGTATTCAGAACTTGCGGATCTAACCCGGCCTGATCCTGCGCGCAAGGCAGGCCGCCAGGCGGTTGTCGAAAAATGGAAGCGGGCCGAGATCAATGGCTGGCCAGCCGCAAAATTTCCGGGCGAGTTTTCCTCGGAAAACCTGAGGGCGAGTTTTGATGAAAATGTATTCGAGCCGATCCGAAGTCATCCCGAAATCCAATTCGACCTTTATTTTCCGCCGTTTTCCTTTGCGTATTACGCAATAATGCAGCGGTTCGCTCCCGAAGCTTTCCAGGAGATGTTTCGGTGGAAGCAATACGTGCTCGATAAAACCCATCCCCTCAGAAATGTGCGTGTCCATGATTTTCAAGGCGTCCCTGAAATCGTTCTTGATCTCGACCGCTATGTTGATCCCGTTCATTACACTCGCGAGGTTCACGATGTGATCATCGACGGAGTGGCTTCCGGGCGCTATCTCGCCACCAAAACAAGGCTTGTGGATACAGAGGCGATGCTCCGAACTGAAGCAAAGAAGAAACCCTGAGTTTGCCCTCGAGTTCCGCTTTAAACGCACCCTCTATGCCGGCTGTTTCTCAACCCTGCCTGACAGTGCAGCGTAAATTCGCGGTCATTCTCGCTTTCCTCTTTTTCTTTGCCGGACTCGCCGGTTCCATTTTATCAAGTGATTCGGATTCCCCACCTTTCGCTGTTTTTCGACAGTCATTTTTACTCCGCGGATGCGTTTTCCCTGATAATCGATTGACTCTTTAGCCAACCAGATGCTTACCTGCTCGCCTCAAAGCAAGCCTTAATTTTCAATGTCCCTCCCCCTGTCCAAATTCGTCACGGCAAGTCGGAGCAGAACCCTTCAGCACGCCAAATCAGCCCGGCTCGCCTGGAGTTTTTTTTCAGCCTTCCTCCTCCTCTCGGTTTTATACCGCTCCTTGGTCTGTTATGCTTTGTATACTGGGAGTAAAACTGTCACAGGGCTGCTCCTCGCTTTCGGCAAAACCATCCCGATCCCTGTGATCTGGCGCTTTCTCTTTCAAGACCTGATCGTTGGGGCGGTCAGTTCCGCAGCGATTTTCATCGCGGCCATCGGTATGGGTTTTCGCAAACCAACTAAAATTCCAAGTGCCAATTCCCTGGCAGGTTTGATTTGCCTGGATGTTCTGCTGCTCTTGTGTGGGTTGCTCATGCTGGCTCATTACCATTTGCTATTTGAATTAAATACAGGATTGACGATTTCGCTTCTCAACCAAGCAACCCAGGAGTTGGGCCTCAGGGATTTCGTTGCCATGATCGGAGTCACAGACTGGGCGTGCATGATCGGTCCGGTGGTCGCTTTTCACCTGGTGCACAGATATTTCTTGTTTGTACGTCGTCACTTATTTTTCGCTCTGGGTGCGGCTGTTTCTCTGGTTTTCCTGCTACAGATCCCAAAGCTGCCAAACGAAGAAATCCATTGGGCGGTATCGGAAGATCCCGTTCGAATCGCCTGCTCTTTGGTCCGTGCGAGCTTTTCCAAGCCGCAAAATCCATATCTTTTGCGCATGGACACTCCCAGCGCAGCCCAAATGAACTCAATCGCCTTCGTGGACGATCTATTTTCGACCCGCCGCGAACCGCCCCCCTCCTTCCCTCCCCGCGAACTTTCCAAAAAGTACAACGTTTTGTTTATTGTGCTTGAGTCAACCGGCGCTGACTACATTTTCGACGATAGTTTATGCAACCGGGTGCCGATGCCCTTTCTTCAGGATCTGAGCAAACGAGGGCTTTTTTTCCAGAATCACTATACGGCCAGTTCGAGCAGCACGAGAGCCAACTTTTGCCTTTACACGGGAATCTTTCCGAATCCGGAGCAGACCGATTTTTCCTACTCCCCGCGCAACTTCTTGCCGACTTTCAATCGGTTCTTGGGAGCCGATTACAAATCGTTCCTGGTGACTCCGATCCGAACCACCTTCTGCTATCCGAAGTCGATGATGATGCATAATGGTTGGGAGATTCTAGACTACGACCATGTCCCTTCGCCTTCCCGCAAAGCTGAGGCACTCGTGCAAAACGAGGTGGATGCGGTAACGTTCCTTTTGGACAAGATCGACAAAACCCCAGATCCATTTTGCGGCCTCTATGTCTCTTACCTTCCTCATTGGCCTTACACCGACTATGGGGAGCAGTTCCGGATTTGCCCCGGCGAGGGAAACAAGTCTTTCCAGCAGAAATATTATAACAATCTTTACACAATGGACGTGCAGATAAAGAGAATAATTGAACACTTGACTGAAACGAAAAGGCTTCAGAATACAGTGGTCGTGATCGCGGGGGATCATGGCGAGGGCTTTGGGCAGCATCCCGGTTTTGTTGGCCATACCCATGGCACTTTTGGAGAGGCTTACCGGACACCGGCCCTATTTTTTCAGCCGGATTTGTTCAAGCCGCAGACCGTCGAATGGCGCACTTCTCACGTAGATGTTGTGCCCACGCTATTAGATGCGCTCGGCGTAGGATTCGATCCCAGCAAATTTCAAGGAGAATCACTGCTTAGGGGTGAGCCGAAACGCAAATATGTTTTTGGCGTCACGTCCCATGAATGCATCATGGCATTGGATAAGTCCGGCGTGAAGGTCTCCATCTCCATGCTGAGCCCCGAGGCATGGGCCTATGACACCGCGAAGGACCCCAAAGAACTTGTCCGGCAACCGGTGGAAAAATACCCGGAGCAGCTTGAGGCTCTCATTAAGTTTCGTAACTATCAGCCCGGAATGATGCTCCGTTACAACTCCACCTTTCGTCCAAAATAGGCAGTTACGAGCCCGTGAGTAAACCGCGCCTGTTATTCGTCTCCAATCTGTTTCCAGATCAGGCTGAGCCGTACCGGGGTCTTGATAACGCCACGCTGCTCCATCATCTCCTGCCGCAGTTCGAGATCCGGGCGATCTCGCCCCGGCCCGCGCTCTTTGCCCGCCCTTCGCGCAGGCCACGGGATTTGGATCAGGTCTTCGAACCGGTGTACGTGAACGCGGCGTATGTCCCGAAATTCGGCAGCTACTTCAATCACCGATTCATGGCCTGCGCTTTGCGTGGTCCGCTCGAAAAGCTGCGCGCCATTTGGCCCTACGACGTCGTGCTCAGCTCCTGGATTTATCCCGATAGCTGCGCCATTGCCGCCCTGGCCGGAAGCGTCCCCTTCGTCTCGATCGCGCAAGGTTCGGACGTTCACCAGTATTTGCAAATGCCCGCCCGGCGGCGAATCATTTTGGACTCGATGCGGCACGCCTCGGGGATCGTCACCCGCAGCGCGGCGCTCGCTCAACTCCTTGCGGAGGCCGGTCTGCCGAAGGCGCGCCTGCATCCGATTTATAATGGAATCGACTTCAACCAGTTCCAACCGGGCGATCCTTCGGTGGCCCGTCGCGAACTCGGGTTGCCTGAAAGCGGGCCGGTTCTATTGTTCGTCGGCAATCTTGTGGCGATCAAAAATCCGCTCCTCCTCCTCCAAGCTCATGCGCGGCTTTCCGGAGCCCATCTGGTGTTGGTGGGCGGGGGATCGATGGAGAAGCAGGTGCGGGAGTTGGCTCTCACGTTGGGAACGGCGGGGCGAATCACCTTCGCCGGTCGGCGCTCAGCCCCGGAGGTGGCCCGGTTCATGCAAGCCTCCGACGTGCTGGCGCTGCCGAGTTGGAACGAAGGGGTTCCAAACGTCATCCTGGAAGCCTTCGCTTGCGGATTGCCGGTCGTCGCGTCCCGAGTCGGGGGGATTGGCGAAGTCCATGACCAGAGCTTCCTCGGTCGCCTGGTCAAAGCCGGTGATCTCGACGAGCTCACGCAAGCTCTTGGCCAGGTCACCGCATTGCCCACTGACAGAGAAATGATCCGGCGGCATGCCCTTCGGTTTTCGTGGGAGAACGCCGCTCAAGCCTACACAGAAGTGCTTCAGCGCTGTTGCCAATGAATATCCTGTACCATTTCCGGACTCGTGGGACAGGCGCGGAAGCCGTCCACATTGCAGGGGTGGCCGGCGCCTTCGAAAAACTGGGCGGCCGGGTCGTCTTTTCCAGCCCAACCGGCGTCGATCCCCGCCAGGGCGTCGGATCGAGTCCCTACAAAGACCCCGGAAAGGCGGGATGGCCCTCTCGGCTCTCCCGGCGTTGCCCCGCCTTCGCTTTCGAGCTGCTTGAGATCGGCTACAACGTCGTGGCCTGGCTGCGGATGCGGGAGTTGCTCCAAAAGCAGCGCTTCGATTTCATTTACGAGCGGCACGCCTTCTTTCTGGTTTCGAGTGCGCTTCTGGCCAGGAAAAGAGGCATTCCGCTGGTGGTGGAGGTCAACGAATTGGCGGGAGACCCCCGGGTGCGCAAACAACCGTTGCTGATGCCGCTGGCCCGGTGGTTCGACCGGATCGTCTTTCGTCAGGCGAGCGTCATTGTCGTCGTTTCGCCGCATCTCAAGCGCCGGATCGAGGGACTAGGCGTGCCAGGGGAAAAGGTGCTCGTTCTCCCCAATGCGGTCGATGCCGACGATTACGCGCAGCCCGCCGACGGGACAGCCCTGCGGGCCAGGTTCGGTCGCGCGGAAGAGATCGTTATCGGATTTATCGGGTGGTTTGTGGAGTGGCACCGGCTCGATCTCTTGATGGAAATCTTTGCAGAATTGGCCCGGACCCGCCCCCAGCTCCGGCTGGTCCTCGTGGGTGAGGGGACGCTTCGTCCTGCCCTGGAAGCCCAAGCTGCCTCGCTTGGCCTTGGCGATCGCATTTGCTTCGCGGGCGCCATTCCCCATTCCGAAATTCCGGCGGCGATCGCGGCCATGGACGTCTGCGTCGTTCCGAACTCCAACGAATACCGATCGCCCATCAAGCTCTTTGAATACATGGGTCAGGGCCGGCTGGTCGTCGCGCCCGCCACCGAGCCGATCGCCATGGTCGTGAGCGATCCCAAAAACGGGTTGCTCTTCAAACCCGAAGACGCCCGGAGCCTTGCCGAAACGCTGGCCCGGGCTGTGGACGATCCCAGCCTTCGCAGAACGGCGGGTGAACAAGCGCGGCGCGATGTCCTCGCTTGCCACACCTGGCAGCGGAATGCCGAGACGGTGCTCTTAACGCTTAAACCCGAACTCCGAAACCTTCTCTGAAAACAACACACAATTTGGTGCAGGGTCCGGCGTTTTTGTAGCCGCCCCGCTCAGTCCGGGCGGCGATGTGGACCTGAGCCTCTTGCCTCTTGTTTGCGCTCGCCGTGCCACCCCGGCGGCGACAGAGCGCCGCAGCCACAGCAAACCGCAACTTCGGAGTTCGGGCGCAGCAGCCAGCGAATCTGGCGGAAACGCAGGTGAAAGTCCCGCCGGTCGAATTGGG
>SESF01007291.1_pt1 | contig 25400 bp, 12 predicted proteins | sample 3171521 | NCBI WGS metagenome assembly SESF01 (sample SAMN10866945, study PRJNA518727) | freshwater metagenome | biome: subpolar coniferous forest; feature: holomictic lake; material: water; isolation source: holomictic Lake 227, 6 m and 8 m depth | place: Canada: near Kenora, Ontario | collected...
CCACTGCCTACTGCCACTGCCACTGCCTACTGCCACTGCCTACTGCTACTGCCCCACCACTCGGCTGCACGAAAAAGCAAGTGATTTGCACGAAAAGGCATGGAAGTTTTTTGAAAAAAGAGATATAGTATCTGCAATTTAGAACAAGGACTTTACTATGATACGATTATTATTTTATGTGGCCACACTTATTGTCGCAGGGGGGATCTGCGCGCAACCTCCTAAGAGTCAAGAACTGATGGAGAGCGATGCGCACCAGCGCAGGGATTTGAGTTTGCCCCACTCGCGCATCGTGTTGAACTTTTTTGACTTCAAGAGTACGAATTCCGCTTGCGTGTATGGCACGGCGGCAAATCTACCTCTTCATGCCGCCTGGCTTTCGACGGAGAAGAATGATACGAGTCCTAAGGCGAACTCGCGCTTCAGTCGCGCTGTGCCTGAACTGTTGATGCTCTATCGGGCGAGCGCAACGGGAATGGTCGCGGCTGTGAAGGATCCAGAGGGCTCCTTAGCGCAGACCTATTCTACGACGTGGGCTCCCCATGCGTTGGGCTTTGTTGGGCGTTATGCGAATGGCTCCGAAGTACAGGGGCAAGAATTCCTTGCGGACGAGGAGACGCTTGTGCGTCAGATGCGCTTTACTGGACAAACGTCATCGTTTGTTGTGACGGGTCGGTTTCAAGGCGCGGCGGAGGTCAAGGGTAAACGCTTGTTGGTTCGGAATGGGGCGATCCGGTATGCAATCGAACTGGATGCGCCGGGAACTTTTGAACTTATATCCCCGCCTGCTGGATTTCGACCACTAACCTGTCGAGGCGTGAGCGAAGCGGCTTGGGGCGGGCTTGCCTCAGGAAGGAAGCCTATAGAAGGTGCTTGGTGGAGTTTTAAAATTGATCCATATTCATATCCGCGTGGCTGTGTGAACGTTGTGGTCAAGTTTGCTGAATCAGAGGAGTCCGACGCAGAGTTGCTTTCGCATGTACATGGGTTTGCGGAGGCGCGGGTGCTGGATGCCATTTTGGCGAAGCGAACCGAACGCTGGGATCGGTTATTACAGGTCATTCCTGAACCCGATACAACGGATTTGCTGAAGACGGTCAACCCCAAAGGCGTAACCGCAGAGGGCATACGCCAAGCCTATTACAAGGCATGGGTCTTTACCATTCAAAATGTGATACCAGCAGATAAGAAGTGTTATCCTTATCCGCAGTTGGCCGCAGGCAAGCCTTCGTTATGGGATGAAGGTGAAAAGCGTGCGCCCTTCTCTGCAGCGTGGGAAAGTTTTCTTGGCACTCAATTCTATGCATTCATTGATCCGAAGACAGCGGTGGAGTCTTTTAAGGGTTTGATGTCCTTGGTGGATCAGGAAGGCATGCTGGGAGGCGAGAGCTTGCCGTCGCGCAAGGCTCAGACGGCCATGATACTCTATCGTCTGACAGGCGACCGTGACCTGTTGAAGGAAACGTATCCCGCGCTCTGCCGCTATATGGAGTGGCGTATGAAGATTTCGCATTGGGTCTATGGCAACTTTAAACCAAACCCGTTGTGGAAGGATGCGGAGTTTGTCTTTTCCGCGATTATTGACATGGAGCACCTTGCGGATGTTGCAACGCTCATCGGGAAGCCCGAAGAGGCGAAGTTGTGGCAGGATAAACGTGCAGCGTTCTACAAGGAATCCCAGAAATGGTTTTGGAAGACCCCGACAACCCCGCCCGTACAAAATTGGTGCGGAAGCGGACCTGTCCCGAATCAGCAGGATCATGCGGCTTGGGTGACGACGGCGTTCTATATGGACGGGATGCTCCAAGGCGATTATCTCAAGAGCACCTTGGCGAAATTTGATAAGTGCTATAATACGGATGCGAATTTTGCAGGTTTCGGAATGCCGAAATATCCGGATATGAGTTATACGGTTTATGGGTTGCTGAAACAGGGTTATCCTGAACGGGCCCGTGGTTTGATGGAAGCGTGCATACGTGATATCGTACGTGCTGGAGCACCCTTTGCTGAACAATATGTGGGTGACAATTTTCGTGCGGATGGTGTACGTCCATCGTTGTTCGGCTCGAGCATGATCATTGACTTTACGATGCTGATGAATGGCTATAAGTATGATCGCGGTACGCCAACAGTCGCCTTGACCTATACGCAGGACAGCGGTGTGGCAGGGCTGCTGATCCGAGGGAAGCGGGTTGATTTAAAGTGTGCCGATGGCAAGGTGCTGTTCGGGGAAAAAGGGAAAATGAAGCCGGTCAACGCCAAGATCGGTCACGTTGTGGAAATGGTGGGAACTTCCTCTGCGGAGTCCCGATAAGGAGATAAACATGGTTACGCGTTTTGAAGATAATCCGATTATTAAGCCAGCGATGCTGAAACCCTCGATGGAAGGGATGAAGATTGAATGCACGATCAACCCGGGGGCCTTCATGTTTGAAGGCAAGACGTGGCTGATTGTGCGCGTCTGTGAGCGTCCGCCCCAGACCCCCGGCAAGACGACTTTTCCGATCTTTGATGAGAACGGCAAGCTGAAAATTTTGACCTTTGACAACACTGATCCTGACTTGGATCTGTCTGATGCGCGCCTGGTGACTTACAAGGGCGTGACCTATCTTTCGACGATCTCGCATTTGCGCCTGATCTGTTCAGATGATGGTATCCATTTCTATGAACCCGATGAGAAACCGCGCATGATCACAGGCTTAGGGTCGCTGGAGACCTTCGGCATCGAGGATTGCCGCGTGGCGAAGATCGATGGAACCTTCTATCTAACCTTCACGGAAGTCTCTGAGAGCGGGGTCGGTGTAGGCATGATCAGCACCAAAGACTGGCGTACGTTTGTGCGTCATGGTATGATTATTCCGCCTCACAATAAGGATTGCGCGTTGTTTGAGGAGAAGGTGGGCGGCAAGTACTGGTGTCTGCACCGTCCGAGCGGCACGGAGTTGGGCGGAAACTTCATCTGGCTAGCCTCGTCGCCGGATCTGCTCCACTGGGGGCATCATACCTGCATCGCACATACGCGTCCTGGTAAATGGGATGCGGCGCGTGTGGGTGCGGGCTGTTCGCCGATCAAGACTGACAAGGGCTGGCTCCTGATTTATCATGGCGCGACCCAGAAGCATCGCTATTGTTTGGGAGCCATTCTGCTGGACTTGAATGCCCCGACAAAGGTGATTGCCCGTTCGGACGCACCGCTTATGGAGCCGACACTCACGTATGAGACCTGCGGATTTTTTGGCGAAGTGATTTTTACAAATGGACACATTGTGGATGGCGATACGGTGACGATGTACTATGGCGCAGCGGATGAGGTCATCTGCGGTGCAAAGCTGTCGATCAAAGAAATCCTGAAGAGCTTAGGTGTTTAATTATGTTAAAAAAAGAACTCGAGGTTTTTAAGAGCCAGTCCAAGAATGTGCGGATTTTGTTGTCGGCATTTATGCTCTATGCGTTTGTGATGCCGGTGATGAATGTCTTTGTGGGCTCATACATCATGCGTAATTCGCAGGATGTCGGTAAGGTCGTTCTTTACCAGCTTATGATCTATACAGGTATTCCTGTCACGGCCTGGCTGAACGGCTATCTGCTCAACCGGATGAAGGGGTCCTGGCTTTATGCAGCAGGAATGTTCTTGAGCGGAATATCGATGTTTGTCATGACCTCCATCAAGTCGTTGGACAATACAGGCATTGCTGTTGCAGGTCTGCTGATGGGCGGTGCTGCGGGGCTCTTCTGGTCGAACCGTAATTATTTGGTTTTGAAAAGTACGACCGATGAGAACCGCAATTATTATCAGGGACTCGAATCCTTTATGGGAACCTTCTGTAGCGTCTTCGTCCCCTTGCTTGTCGGCTGGGCGATTGCGGTCTCCCCAAAATTGTTTGCCACGGCAGATGTGAACACAGCCTATCGCATGGTGACCTTCCTGGTGATGGTGCTGACGGCGGTTGCCGCATGCATTATTCTGCGCGGCAATTTTGAGAGCCCGAAATTGCCCAAATTCGTCTACTTCAAGTTTAATGCACTTTGGAATAAGCTTCTGGTGCTGGCTTCCTTCAAGGGTATGGTACAGGGTTTTATTGTCACGGCGCCCGCCATGTTGATCATGCATGTCATGAAGGGAGAGGAAGGCGCGCTGGGGACGGTTCAGAGCGTGGGCGCACTCCTCTCGGCTCTGCTCATGTATGTGATCGGTCGACATGCAAAGCCAGAACATCGGATGAAGATTTTTGGTGCGGGCATTTGGCTCTTTGCACTTGGTGCCGTCTTGAATGGTGTGTTATTTAATTCCATGGCTGTTATTTTATTCATGGTCTGCATGATGTTTGCTCAGGCCTTATTGGATATTGCTTACTTTCCGATTCAGATGAAGGTGATTGATCATGTTGCGAAGCTTGAGCAACGTAATGACTATGCCTATATTTTGAGTCATGAATGCGGCCTCTACTTTGGGCGTCTCTTCGGCTGCGGACTCTTTTTGTTGATCGCCTATTGTGTGTCGCGCGAGATGGCGTTGCGCGTGGTGTTGCCCTTGGTAGCCCTGATCCAGGCGCTCTCTATTCCTCTGGCAAAGCATATCCTGAGGAAAATGGGATGATGGAATGGTGGAATAGTGTTATGATGGGTGCAACCCTTGCTGGGCGAATAGGCGTCCACGCCTGTTCATTGCCAGCGTTGCGCGGCTGTCGGATTGCGAACCATGCACATGGCGCGTCGCTGTACAGGCGAGGACCCGCCTACGTCAAACTACGGCGTGGCAGGCGCCTATACGCCCAGGATACTGAATCCCGCCACGTGGCCTCTTGGCTCGCACTTTGCCTGATAGGCCTGTTGTTCGTATTGCTGGGTACGGGTTGCAAGCCGGCCCCGCAGACCGTCTGGCTGCTGGACATGCGTGGGAAGACGCTGGAAGAAAAAGTATCCGCCTATGCTGTGCAGGGTATCATTAATCGCAAAGGTCCTAAAGTTTTTATCAAGCTTGGCGATGAGTGCCGTTGGATGCAGATGGGTTATGATGCGGGCAAACGTCCTGCGATCTGGTCTGCTGATGATGTGAAGCGTATGAAAGGGCTGGGCGTCGAGACGATCGAGGATGCATGGCTTCAGTACCTGACTAAAAAGCGCGGCTTCCAGTTCGAGTCGATCACGCTTGAGGCGCTTATTGCCAAATGTGGGGATGAAATCAAGGGCGCGCTGGTCTATGATACGATCAAAGAGGATATTGCACCGGTGGCGACCTGGGCAGGCTTGCGCGATTTGATACCTGTTACAACGAATCGCTATGGGTTGGCGGTTGCCGAAGACTTTCGTGAAGTCAAGAAGGGATTGAAAGGCGATAAGCGGCTGGCAGGACATCAGTGGCTGATTGATCATCTGCTGAAGGAGTGCAATACGGATGGTGCGGTGTCACGCGTGCGACTCTACAACCTTGATGCGCACGATACGATTGTGGACATGGATCAGGCTGTTCAAAATAGATGGGTTCTTTATGATTTGAGGCATGAGGCGATCACGAATCGTACACATGCTGCACAGCAATTGAAGGAAGATTTGCCGGACAAGGCATTGCTCGATGCAATCCTGTCGCAGATTAAACCCTACAGTGCCGTGTATGGCTGGGGAAATCCGGGAGAGGATGATTTTATTCGGAGCCTGAATCGGCATACGTTGGTCGGCGAGTGTTCGGGTGTACCGAACAACTCTTTCTTTGCGGCCCTGAAAGAGTCCAAAGGCTATGTGTTTCAACAGAAGCGTCCGCACCGGACACCAGCGGATACACACGTTGAAAAAAAAATCTATGTTGCGTTCATGGTTAATGAGGGCGACTCCATCAAGTGTATGAATGCCTTTCAGGGCTTCGGCGCCTGGTTGCAGCAGGAACGCGGCTTGATTCCGATCAACTGGGGTGTTGAGCCCAATCTTTGCTTGTCGCATCCTGCGATGATGTCGTATTATTATGAGACTGCAACGACCAATGATTACTTTTTTGCACCACCCTCCGGCTGGGGCTACACGCATCCTGGATGTTTGCCGAAAGCGCGTTGGATGGAATATGCTGGCAAGGTGAAGGAAGGCATGACTCAGGCGGATCTGCATTTCATTGATATCTGGTGGCTCGGCGAGTTGAGGCGAGAGAAGCAACTGGACCTGTTCTTGAAGACAGCAGGGGTCTGGGGCTTGACGGACTGGGATGGTTCGCAGCAACGCATGCTCTTTACCGTAGACAATATCCCGATCGCCAAGAGCCATCATTATTACACCTACAGAGAAGAGCCGGAAGTGTTTGCGCAAAAATTTCTTGAGGAGACCCAGGAGGTGCAGGGGCCGTGGTTTGTGGTGATCTATGGCGCGGAGAGCCATGGCACGCCCCATCGCTTCTACGAGTTGGCCAAGCGGTTGCCTAAAGATCGCTACAAGGTGGTCGCCTTGGATGAATTCTTTGCGGCGGCAGTGAATGCGCGCAACGAGGTGGAAGGTCGCGTGTTGAAGCCGGGTAAAGGCATTATCAAGGGTGTCGCTCCGTAGGGATCATCGTTTTTTGCGAAAAAATAGGACAATTATGAAGGAGAGGCAATGAAACAGAAACGCAAGACAGTACTGTTGGCGCTGGGCTGGTATGTCCATGAGATCGATGTAGGCGTCGCGCGTTATGCCAAGGAGCATGACTGGATTTTGGATGATATATCCTGCCATTCAGGAAAGTTGCCTTCGTGGAAAATCGATGGCATCATTACATTGTTTGCGGATCCCACCCAGAAAAAGCTTATTCATTTTGTAAAGAAGAGCCATGTTCCTGTGGTTGCGCTTTCTGATCAAGTGCCTGAAATAAAGGTTCATCATGTGCTTCCTGACAATGATGCTATTGGGCGGACAGCAGCAAAAGAGTTCTTGTCGCGTGGCTTCGAGAATTTTGCGTTTATGGTGCTCGATAATACCGCACCCGTTGTAAAGGAGCGTATGAAGGGATTTCGAGATACGGTTGCTGCAGCCGGAATGTCCTTCACCTCCATTGACTATACAGGCTGCTGGACGAAAATAGATGCCCATGACCGGTTTCTGAAATGGTTGGCGAGTGAAATAAAAAAACTGCCTAAGCCACTCGCGATGATGGCTCAGTATGATGCAGAGGCCAATTACATTGTCCGCGCCTGTATGGATGCAGGCATCCATATTCCGATGGAGGTCGCGGTGATAGGTGTGGACAACGATCCCATTTATAGCGAGTTGGGACCGATCCCCTTGTCCAGCGTCGTGAGTAACCGCGAGCAATTGGGATATGAAGGAGCCGCGATGTTGGATCAGTTGATGCAGGGGAAAAAAGTGAAGAGCCCGATCCGTATTCCGCCGAGCGGAATCATCCTCCGACAAAGCAGTGATGTTTTTGCGGCTAAAGACCCTGCTATTGCCAAGGCTTTGAACTATATCGTGTACCATTTGGCAGAGCCTTTCACATTGGACGATCTGGCAAAGGAATCCGGTGTGTCGCGTCGTGGCCTGTATAATAAGTTCAACAGTTATCTGGGTCACTCCTTGCATCAGGAAATCATCCGGCAGCGTCTTGCAAAAGCCCGGCAGATGCTTCAGGCCACCGATGAAAAATTTTCAACCATTGCTGAGGTGTGTGGTTTTAAGGACGGCATGGGGCTTTCAAAAGTCTTCCGCCTGTATGAACGTACGACACCGAGTGACATACGGATGGGGAAGGACGCGAAGGGATAATTAGATTGTTTTTTTCTCACAGAGGTATGTAGCCCAATATCCAACACGGAATATCCAACCGAAGAAGTGAAGAAACAGCGCAGCGTTGTAGATTCGGCGACGGGAACCAAAAGACGTTAACAGGTTCTTAACTTGGATATTGGATATTCCGTGTTGGATATTGGGTATTCAATTGAATAGTACAAGGAAACACGAAAATGAAGAATGACTCTGTGATGTCTATACGACTATTGACTACTTACTGCTTACTGCTGACTGCCACTTGCGGTCTTGCTGCTAACGATGCCCAGAAGATGGGATTCAACCATCTGGGGGCGGAGTTTGGCGCGTATGAAGTGGATGCGCAAGGCGGTATCAAGCTGGGCGGAGTGAAGAAGGGCGGTAATCGTTTAGGGTATCCCATCGGAGGGGAGTGGAAACTGGCGATCGACAAGCAGAAGATGGGGGTTCTGGAGAAGTGGTATGCGAAGTTGCCGGGCGATGCAACAATAACCCTTCCCGGCACACTAGACGATGCGGGCATTGGTGAGCCGTGCAAGCCGTCGGTCTCTATCCTGACACGCGCTCATGAATATATCGGCATGGCGTGGTATCAGCGGGAGATTGATATTCCTGAATCTTGGAAGGGCAAAACCGTCCAGATGTGGCTGGATCGTGTGATGTGGGAGAGTCGTCTCTATGTGGATGGAAAATTGATCGGGAGCGAGGACTCCCTGTGTACGCCGCATGTTTATGAATTAGGCGTGCTGTCTCCTGGCAAACATGTTTTGACGTTGCGCATTGATAACAGCGGACGCCCCGGCGCGAATTGTCATGGCTATGGCGATGATATTCAAATCCGCTGGAATGGTGTCGTTGGGCGCATGGAGTTGATCGCCCGCGATGCGGTTCATGTCTCCTCCGTGCGTACCATCCCGGACATGGTCAATAAACGTGTACGTGTGTTAACGAAGATTGTGAACGAGACCGGGCGTACCATCGATGGCGAACTCACGCTTTTTGCACGTATTCGCGGCGAAAATGAGGTCGTCGGAAAGTCGAAGAACTGGTTTAAGATGGCGGGCAAAGAGGCGATGGTCGAGTTGATCATCCCCCTGGATAAGAACTGGAAGCCGTGGGATGAATTTAGTGCGGCATTGTATGAGGTGGAGAGCAAAGTGACAGCCGAATGCGAGGGCGAAAAATTCAGCGATGTTTCGACAACCCGTTTCGGGATGCGCGAGCTGGGACAGGCTGGGACGCAATTTACGTTGAATGGACGGACGATCTTTTTACGCGGCACGCATGACGGCATCGGATTCATGCTCACCGGCCATCCAGCCGGCGATGTGGAGAGCTGGCGACGTGTGTTTGAAATCTGCAAGGATTACGGGCTGAATCATGTGCGCTATCATTCTGTCTGCCCGAATGGTCCAGCCTTTATCGCTGCAGATGAAGAGGGGATTATGCTTCAGCCTGAATTGCCAGTGTGGGCCTCGATCAAAGAGGATTGGGCAGGGCAGGCGTTTCTACAACGTGAACTGGATCGTATCCTTGAGTTTTACGGGAATAGTCCGAGCTTCTGCATGTTCAGCATGGGCAATGAACATGCCGGCAACTGGGATTTTCTGGGACGCATGGTGGAACGCGCGAAACGGATGGATCCGACGCGCAGATATGTTGCGGCCAGTAACGAGTATATCCGGCCGGGTGAACGAGGCGTTCCTGTCAATCCGAATGACGACTATGCCACGATCATGTTTGGCGCAGAGAAAAACGGGGAGCGTCCGCGCATCCGCTATATGGAACGTATGTCGCCTGGCAACGAGGATTTCGACCGTGCTGCGGATTATCGTTCCATCATTGAGGATTTCAAGGTGCCCGTGATCGCCCATGAATTGGGACAGTGGTGGAACTATCCGGACTTCAAGGAGATCGACAAGTATACCGGAGTCCTGAAGGCGCGCAATCTGGAGATTTTTCGCGATGAGGTGAAGGCTGCCGGCCTGCTGGAACAGAATGAGGAACTGCGCATGGCATCCGGCTATGAAGCTGTTGAGTTGTATAAAGAAGATATTGAACGCAACATGCGTACGCCCAGACTCGCAGGATACCAGTTGCTGGATCTGCATGACTATTCTGGACAAGGGACGGCCTTGATTGGGCTGCTGGACACCTTCTGGGATTCCAAGGGGTTTGTTACGCCAGAAGCTTTCAGAGAATTCTCCTCGCCCACTGTGATTCTCTCGCGCATCCCGAAGACGATTTGGGAAGCAGGAGAAACGATAAAAATTCCTCTGGAGGTCGCTCATTACGCATTAGCTGACTGTCCGGACACAACAGTCGAATGGTTTTTCACAACGGACAAGGGGGTGGTGCTGTCAAAAGGTCGTACGCTGCCAACAACGCTCAAGACAGGGCACACGACCATGATCGGCGATGTTGTGATGACCGTGCCGGAAAATCTGGCAGCGGAGATTACCTTGAATGTCCAGTCCTCTCCGGCTGTCAAGAACCGCTGGCGGCTCTGGTGTTATCCGAAACAGCCTGTTGCTGTGAAAGGAGCCGAGACCGTACGTGTCGCAACAACCTGCGATGCGGACTTGCTCGCGTTTGTTGAAAAGGGAGGCAAGGCCTTGTTGATTGCCACGGACTTGGCGTATCAGGTGCCAGCCTACTTTGTCAATCCGATCTGGACGCCGCAAAACAATATTGAGACCTGTGGTGCGCTGATTCGGAATCAGCATCCTGCGCTCGCGGATTTCCCGACACGCTCCTTTTCTGATTTTCAATGGCACAACTTCATGCGTCCGGGACGTGCCTTCATTTTAAACGATGCGCGAATTATCCATCCGATTATTCAGAACATCGAAGCGCCGTCGGTGCGTCGCAATTTTCATCTCGCTTCGCTCTTCGCCGTCAAGCTGGGCCAGGGAGCGCTGGTGGCGACTTCATTCGATTTGCGTGATACCCGCCCCGAATTCCGTCAACTCAAGCAGAGTCTGGTCAACTACTTGGCCAGAGGGGAGTTTGCGGAGGCGAGTCAGATTACGCGCAATGACCTGATGCGCGTCATCGATCCTCCGCGCTTCAAGATTGTATCTGATCTCGCAGGTAAAAAAGTTTTAGAAGTCAAGCCTGCGGCAAAGGCTTTGGAGGAAGGCTTTAAGGCGTGGACACCTGATTCTGATCACGTGGTGGTGAAGCAAGACGGTTTTGGATATCGTTTTGAAAAGACAGATCGCAGGTGGGGGATCAGTGCACCAGGAGACATGGTTGTCCGTAAAGGCGACCAGGTACGTGCGTGGTCACTCAATCGTTCGACCCTTTTTATCACCTGTCCGAAAGGATTCTCTGGAACCGTGTACATTCATTTTCAAGACCCTGAGAAGAGTGGCAAACGTGAAGGATATGTCTTTGGCATAGGCGGCGCTGTGATGACAGGAACGCAAACAAGCGAAGGAAAATGGGCAATGCTTGCGATCCGTCCGGAAGATAGCGCCTCGGGTGAAATCCCCCTCTACTTCCGCAAACTCGCGTATGGAGAAGGGTGGTCCAGTACGCCGCTTGTTACGGGGTTGGTGGTCACGGAGTAATGACAGGTGGTCAAATAGACGGTAACTTCTTAAATTGAGCGTTAAAAGTTAAACGTTGAGCGTTAAGCGTTTGAATTTTTAACGTTTAACTCTTAACGCTTAAGTTGCAATAACGCAATAACGCAATAAGGCAATAACGCAATTCTTCCGTTGCACAACACAGCAAGCGAAATGCACGATAAAGCATGTCATTAAATCTCACTCTTTGATAATATAGATATACTAAAAGTGATACGAGGAGTGTGCATTATGAATACAATGATGAAGAAGTTCGTTGGGTGTGTGTGTTTCTTTATGAGTCTGACATGGGCTTCGCAAGCCGGTGGGATTTTCACATGGACCAACGGCACTGGCGATAACACGGGAAACTGGAGTGTGGGGGCGAATTGGACCAACAATGTGGCTCCGACCAACACCAGCTCGTTTGTATTTGGAGCTACCACGGGGACTACGACGCTAACCAACGATATTACGTTCACCAGTTTGGGTACGATCACGTTCAACAGCGATGCGCCTGCTTACACGATGAATGGCAATCCCCTTGCGAGTGGTGGTACTGCTTATTTCGGCGGGTTCATCGTCAATAGTGGCAGCAGCATCACGCAGACGATCAACCTCAACTTAGGCGCCTTGTATGAGAACGCCTTCAACGTGTCTGGCGGCGGCAATCTAACGCTGGGGGGATCCTCCGGAAAAGGCGGAACTTACAACCCTAATTTGACCATGAATGGTACCGGGGTGCTGACCCTGAACGGTGCCACAGGCTTCGGTGCCCCCTATCTGACTGTAAATACCGGAACGGTGGTTCTGGCCAAGTCGGTTACGGCGGGCGTGGGATCTTCCATAACCATAAATAATGTTGGCATGGTCATATTGGGATCGTCCAACCAGGTGTCGGGGACTCTCACTATGTCTGCCGGTGCCACCTTCGATTTGAACGGCTACGATAGTGGGTCGATGGTAGCACCTAATCAGGCAGGCTTTTTTCAGATTAATGGAACGGGTGGTCTTATCGTGAATAATGCTTCGGGCACAGGCACGAACGTCTTGCAACTTGGAGGTATGAATCTTGCCGGTAGTTATGGAGCGTTCGGTGGCAGGATTATGGACGGATCAAGCGCGAAGACCGCGTTGGGTCTCGGGTATAATTGCTGGAATAGCGTCTTTCAGATGTTAACTGGAAACAACACCTACAGTGGGGGTACCACATTTGGTCCAAAATCGCAAACATCAACCTATACCGGTGGATCGACGCTCAGTATCAGCAGCATGCAAAATATCGGTGCTGCCGGGAGCCGGAATCTAGCGTTTAGTGGACCCGCCAGCTTTGTTGCTCAATCAATCCTGCAAATTACCGGAACGGAAATCACAGATTCGTCCGGTTTTGATTCGATCATCTTCAACCCCGGTACGCGAGTCGGCTTCGACATTGCTGATCCGTCCAATACGTTCACCCTCAGCCAGGCATTGACCAACGGGGCCAGCGGAGTTTTCGCAAAGAGGGGTGCCGGGACGCTGGTGCTGAAGGGCGCGGCAACTTACACGGGTGCGACCACAATCGAAGGCGGTATCTTGAAGGTTGATTATCAGAGTGGTTCCCTGAACAGCGCGACGGCTCCAACCTTTTCCGGTGGCAATCTTTTCTTGCTTGGAAAGAATTCCGGCACAACGAGCCAGACGCTTGGAAACCTTACTGTGAGCACCGGCGGCGGCAATCTCCTGATCGATCCGAACAATGGCCCTTCCACAACACTGGCTTTGGGTACACTTACCACTACGGCGGCTGGGGGAAGTTTTATGCTGGGTAAGGTCTTGAATGCCGGAGGTGGAGCCGTTACCAATACTACAACAACGAACAAAAAGACGGATGGGACATACGGTGGACGTGTGATTTTTGCCACTGGCATTGCCAACACCGGTTATGATTTCGCGACCACTTTAACTGGAACCCCATACGTACTTTCGGCTTACACGTCAGCCACTGTGCTGCCGACCTCCGTTGGTGCGAGTGCGACCAATTACAAGATGATAAGCAACACGGCTCTGGTTGGCAATGTCGCAGCCAACTCGCTTAAACTTGAATCTCCCTCGGGTGATTTAGCGCTGGCTGGCTATACCCTGACGAACACCAGCGGCGGTTTGCTGTCCGTGGGTACAAGTGCTGTCCAGATCACTGGTGACGCCGGTGTCATTGGCCTCACCGCAGGCAATGGCAGTGGAACCTACGACCTCATCGTCCACCAGTATAATAGCAATGGCCTGAACATCGGCGCTGTTATCGGTAACAATGGAGCCAATGCGGTTGCTCTCGTAAAGGCCGGCACCGAAACACTCACCCTCAGTGGCATCAACACCTACACAGGGGCGACCTACATCAACGGAGGTGCCTTGAGCATCACCGCCGACAACAACCTCTGCGGGTTCAACGGAACGTTGACACCGCTATGTAGCACAAACGGCACGGCTGTGACTTGCTCGGCGGCTTCGCTTCCCACAGGCTTCGCCGTTGGTGCGTCGTTGTTGGGCCGGGCCGTGAACGCCACGGGTGGAGTTTCTGGGGCCTACACCATCACCCTGAGTGGTGCTCCAAGTGCGGTGCTTACCAACGGAACGGCGTCATGGGCTTATATCCCTTCCGCTGTACTCTATATCAACAACGGTGGCCGTCTACAGACCAGTGGCAACTTCGCGCTCAACGAGTCCAATTCTGGCGGCACGGCGGGGACAACCACGCAAAACAGGACGATCACCATCGGTTCTGGCGGGGGTGGGATTGAAATTCTGTCGGGCACGTTAACCAACTCTGGGGCTATCACTGCGAATGGTCAGTTCATCAAGAGCGGTCCGGGCATGATGGTGTCCACTGTCGCGAACACCTTCAATATGGGTGGGTTGACCGTCAATGACGGTACAATGCTGTTCACCGCTGCCAACACCTTTAATAATCGCGTGACCGTCAATAGTGGTACGCTACGGTTCAGTCTCACCGGCAACAATTTGTACGGTGGCGTGACCCTCAACGGCGGCATGTTGCAATTCGACGCCGCCAACACCATTGCCGGTGGCATGACCCTTAATGGCGGCGCATTGAGCATCAACAGTCTCAGTTATGTTGGCTCGACCCCCCTTACCTTCGCTGGTGGAAACTTGCAGGTCACCAGCACAAGCATGACCACTGTGAACAGCCTTAATGTGAACGGGGCAAACTTCTCTGGCGGGTTTGACATCACCAATGCTACGGCTTCGTTCATCGTGACGAACGCCATCAGCGGCTCAGGCTCGCTGGTTAAGTCGGGTAGTGGCACGTTGGTGCTTACCGGCTCCAACACCTATTCCGGCTCCACCACCATCAGCAACGGGACGCTCATTGCCCGGGTCGCAGTTCCCATTGTCAATGCAGGCTTTGAGTCGCCAAGCTCGGGAGCCTGGACCTACATGAAGGATTTTTCAGGCAAGGACAATGATGGGGTTCTCGGCGGCTGGAGATCCGCTACTTCTAACTTGGTTGGTTTTTGCCAGGGCACATTCTGTCCCACACCTCTTCCGGAAGGCATCCAAGGCGCCTTCATACAAGTTCCCGGATATATCGAGCAGGTCATTACTGTGCCGGAGGACGGCACATACCAACTGGCGTTTAAATTTGTTAGGCGCAGAACTGTCAATGTGGGTATATCCGTCAAGTTTAACGGCGTGATGAAGGCGTCTTGGCCTCTCGCTGGGACTTACTCGGCTTGGACTTCTATGTTGACCAATATCACGTTGACAGCAGGCGCGTGCACGACCCGGTTCGAGAATGCTACAGGAGATGATGTCACAATTGATGATGTTCGCTTGTATACGGCTAGGGGTAGTCTGTCTACCAACACAGATCTTTCGATCATTGCCGGCGCTACCTTTGATCTGGGCTTTTCCCTCCAGACAGTCAGAAACCTTGCGGGTGCCGGAACGATTGCGACTGAGGCGGGTGGGACGTTGACCGTCACCGGCACGAACAGCTTCACGGGCACCATCGCGGGGAACGGGGCGCTGAACGTTTCTGGCGTGATCTCCCCAGCGGGGCCGGGCGTCTTCGGCACAAATACTGTGGCCCAGGCGCTAACCTTCAGCGGCACTCTGGAGGTGGATGTGGCGACAGACGGCTCCAGCGACCGGCTGGTAACGCAGGGGACGCTTGATTTGACCGGGGCGACCTTGTCGGTGGTGAATTCCTCTGGACTGAATAAAGACAAACAGTATGTGATCCTCACGTACAGCGTCGCGCCGACGGGGACGTTCAGCGACAGTAATTTGCCACGTGGTTGGACGACGAAGAATGACACGACCAACAAGCGGATCTTGCTCCGGGCCAATACCGGCACGATGATCCGGTTCTTCTAAATAAGATCGCTGACCGTGGGTATCGGGAATAAACGAGGGGAGCAACTTTTTTTGTATGGCTAGTCGTAAGCCTGGGAGTATAGGCGTCCTCGCCTGTACAAAAAGTAGTATGTTTATGCAGGTCCGGCAATTGCCGGACCTGCGAACAGGCGGGGCGCCTATTCGCCCAGCAAGGCTCCAAAGTCCGTTTTTCAATCATTCCAATATTTCCGTGAAGTTATAGGTTTAAAGAAAATGATAAATATGCGTCGCTCTCAAAAGATAAACAAACGATTTTTGATTTTCGCGGGTGTGGCGGTTACGGTGATGTGTCTGCAAAATAGTCAGGCAAGCCAAGCGTATCTATTGGACACCGGAGGGCTTCGGGATGTTGAAGAACTTTACCTGGTAGGGGCTCTGCAGGGAATCGTCAACCGGGATGCTCCTCGCCTTTTTCTGAGCGGTCTGGATCATGGGATGTGCGCAGGGGCCAATAATGTGTATGTGAAGTATTTTGAGAAAGAGAAGGGCTTCACGTTCATCCGCTTAAAGTCATTGGGCGATGCTATCTCTACGTTCGCTGTGATGAAGCGGGCGGATGGCGTCACTCCGTTGATCAAAGGATTGGTCAAGTATCCCACCTTCTATGTGGACTCGGCGAAGCGCAGCAAGGTCGGCACGTATTACAACTTTTGGATCGCTGCCAATTTTGCAGCACAGGAAGACTTGCTGCCGGTTACCGACACGATTCTGAAATGCCAGACCGCGATGTTGTCGGGCTCCGAGTTCTGGTGGAAGGATGAGACGATGGGGGGTGGATGGGGAGCGATGTTTTCGGTGCTGAAGCGCCCCCCAGCCGGCGGGCTTTCGGTACAAACCCGTGCCGGGGTCAAAGGCAACAAGTCAGGATACGCCAATCGAACGGTCTATCTGGATGTGGATGTGACCCCGAAGATCGAGGTGGTTGTCAGCGATCTGACACCTGGAGGCGCCTGGGCCCTGCATATCAAGACGCCGACGACGGTGCAGACCCCTGTTAATTGTCGCGCAGTCCGCGTCCCCGGACTGACCGACATCCGCAGGACGGGAACCTTTATCGTCGATCTAGCGGCCTCTGGTCTCTTCAATCCCCGTGCCGCCAGGGCCGAGTTGCAGATATCTCCGGTCGGCCAAGACGTATCCGTCACGGTCAAGTCGATCCGCCTTCTGAATGCAAAGGGCGAGTGCCCCACTGTCGCGCCTTATGCGCCAAGGAAGGACATCTTCCAGAGACTTGCCGTCAAACGTGATCTTGTGACCTCTGCCCCGTATGAACAGGACGAGGAAAAAGCATGCGAATGGTCGCTGGCAAACCAGCGGAAGCAATGCGCCCCTGGCGCGTTCGGATCCTTTTCTGGCGGATCCTGGATCCTCAAGGGACTGGACTATGCCATCTCGAAGAAGGTGTATCTCTTTTACCAAGGCAAGGAGCCCTTTACCAATGACGGTTATCCGAATCTGGACAAGATTCTGGCTGCTCTTAAACCACCGGGCTTGGTCTTTGGCTGGCTCGGAGGCGAGTCCTACTCCTGCATGAAAATGGGTGAGTATGGTGCCCGGTATGCAGGTGGACCTCCCGAAAACTTTTCGTTCTGGCAATGGGTTCCACTGGATAAACCAGGTCGCCCTGTTCCTCTCCCACAGGTGCGCGAGGTCAAGGGGCTGGAAAACAAAATTTATTTGAATTTCAGTTGGGCTTCTGCGGACGCCATCGAGTTCACCTATAACCTGATGGAAGGTTACTGGGAGGATCCAAACCGTGGAACAGTGCCGATGACATGGGGCTTTAATCCCTTGATTGCCCAATACGCCCCGGCTTTAGCGGAGTTTTACGCGCATTCAGCCACTCCGAAAGATTCCTTTTGGGGATTCACGGCGGGTTACACCCACGCTTCCTGTTTCCCCTCTGAAAAATTAAAGCTTTACGCGGAAGAGACCCGCCGTGGGCTTTTCGAGTTGGGGACCTCTCCCGCAGTGGATGTCTGGGACTGCGATAACAATTGCTCACCAACGTATGAAGAGCTCAGTACGTCCTCGGCCTTTCCAGGCGTCAAACTGATGAGCGTTCTTCCCTCGGTACGCGGCCCTGAGACCTTCTGGCTCGACAATGGAGCAGTTGTGATGCGTAACGATAAGCGGTTTCACGGGAAGAGTCAGAAAAACGGAGGAACCACGCTTCAGGGGATTGTTGATGCCATCAAGGAAATCGAGGAACAATACCCAGGCATGGACCCCAAATTCCTGACCGTCAACACCCGGGTTTCTCCCACCTTTGTCAAGGAGCTCCAGAGCTTGTTGCCGGAGCATGTGAAGATCGTAGGAATGCCCGATTTTATAGGGCTTGCAGAGGAGTCGGGTGCTGTGGTGGCGATGCCTTATTCCGACGGGGTCGGTTCGGGCGACCGCGTTAAAGTAAAATTCCAACTGCACAATGCGTCGGGGCTGACCGGACTGCCGGGTAAAATCACCTGGACGCTTCCGCCCGGCTGGACATCGTCCCCCAGTGAATGGAATCACGGTTCAGTTCCGGTCGGCTCCAATCTGAAGCAGGTGGTGACGTTCACGCCGCCTGCAGGGTTAACCAACGGCTCTGTCTCGATCGTGTATCAGGATTCAAGGTTTCGCTGGAAAAAAGAATTTTCTCTGACCACCTATCTAAAGTCTACCACCGTCACCGACTGTGATTCAGAAGCGGGATGGATCGCCTCGAACGGCGCCTCCGTGACCATGGATCGCGATATGATCAAGGTCACCCCGAAAGCGGTCCGGACGCGCAGTGAATATTTCGGAAGCGGCAGAGGCGTGGCAAACACAGGCCGCGTCACCTTCCCGGTGAAGCAGATTGATTTCAGCCGCAAACCGATCCTCAAAATCACGACACCGGATCTTAACGGAAGTGGGACGACCATCGGTCTCCTGAATGCAAAGGGCGTATGGAAGAAATGCGCTGAAATAGGCGTGGGAACGTGTTCTATTGATGTGGCCACCATCACCCAATGGACCGGTACGCAAGATGGCATCCTGACACTTGATCCTACCACCCGCTTTGGCAGTCTTGTCCGAATACGCAGTATCAAAGTTTGTTACCCATAATAATCAATCATCACTATGAAAAACAGAACGCTTATGTTAACGGCCATCTCCTGTGCGCTCGCTTTGGGCAGTGGGGTTGGACTTGCTACCAATGCTCCGGTCAGCCGTGCGAAAGCGGGCGCCGCCATCCCCAAGAAGGCATCTGGGGAACTGACTGAGTTCGACTTACTCAAAAAACAGTTAGCCGCTTGCAAGAAATGGGATATACCCCGTCTTCAGCGGGAAGCTCTCCGACCCGAAGCCGCGTTCTTGGAGACGGATTCGAATCCCGTTGACGTGGTCTGGCGGCGTACCCGCGCATTGCTGGCCGATCTCCAGCGCAAGAGCCCTGCGCCGGATCTGGAGAAAGAGGCGGCCGTCCTGAAAGCGCTGACCCCCGCTGTCGAGCTCTTGCGCAGCAAAGGCTTTGCCATGGAGGTTGAGAGCCGCAAGGTCTTCGATCAAATCACGGCGGTGCGCCGGAAGATCGCATTCAAGAACCCGCTGCTGGACTTTGATAAGATTGTGTTTCTTAAACATAACATGCAGGTACGCGGGGTCTTTCACATGGTGGACCAATACCTCGGGTTCAACCAGAAAAAGGCAGGGGGTGTGTTTGTGCTCGAAAATCCCTTTGGCGAGCATCCCCGGGTGAAAGACTTGCTGGCGGCCTCAAAGGTGGCCAAGGGTCGCCTGGAGGGGCGCTCGCTCACCGACCAGGGTTCCTTTATCAGTCTGGATCTCGATTACGATAGCAAGACGCTCCTCTTTGCGTTTTCCGAGGCGGAGTATGGGGTTCCCCCCGGTGCCTCGTTTGCCAACCAAAAACTCACGGCTGAGGAACTCGCCAAGAACAAGGAGAGCGCGCATTATTATTTCCGCCCAGAAAGCGTTTTTCATGTGTTCAAGGTAGATGCTGATGGACAGAACCTGCTCCAGCTCACTGACACCATTAATAATGACTACGATCCCTGCTTCCTGCCCAATGGGAGGATCGTATTCATCTCGGAGCGTTTGGGGGGAAACCAGCGCTGCGGCGACAGGGCGTTGCCCTCTGCGACTCTGAATGCTATGATGCCTGACGGCAGCGACGTGATTCAGTTGAGCTGGCATGACACCAACGAGTGGCACCCCAGCGTCGATAACAACGGCATGATCGTCTATACCCGCTGGGATTACGTGGATCGCGATAGCGATGTAGCCCATCACCTCTGGCTCTGCTATCCCGATGGACGCGACCCCCGCAGCTTCGGAGGAAACTATCCAGACCGGCGCGAATTCCGCGCCTGGATGGAGATGTCCCTGCGGGCCATTCCCGGGTCTCACAAATACATCGGCACGGCATCGGGTCATCACGGGAACGCTTATGGATCGTTGATCCTGAAAGACCTGCGCGTAAAGGATGACCGGGAGATGTCGCAAACTCGCAGAATTACTCCTGACGTCCAGCTTCCCGAGTCCGAAGCCGCCCCCGGGGTTCCTATGCAGCCAAGAGGCACGGGCTCGGGAGTCCTGGCGTTTGGAACGCCGTGGCCGCTGAGCGAGGATTATTACCTCTGCGTCTATTCCCCGAACGGACGTAACCATGGGATCTACCTGGTGGATAGCTTCGGCAACCGGGAACTGCTTTATCGCGATCCTGCAGTCGCCTGCCTGGATCCAATTCCCTTCCGGCCCCGTCCGCGGCCGCCGATTATCGCGGCAGCAACGATTCAGGCCAAGGCCGACTGGAAGAACGCTCAAACGCCCAGTCAAGCCCAGATGGCGATGGGGACCGTGGCGGTCATGAATGTTTACAAGGGCGAATTTCCACTGCCCAAGGGAACAAAGATTAAGGAGTTGCGCGTGGTCAACGTCTTCCCCAAGGACAACACGTTCATGGATAAACCGCGCATCGGCGTTGCGGCCCAATCCCTTGCCCGAGGGGTGCTGGGTACGGCTCCTGTTGAGGAGGATGGCAGCGTTTATTTCAACATGCCCACGGGCGCAGGGGTCTATTTCCAATTGCTCGATGAAAAGGGGGTGGCGGTGCAAACCATGCGGTCGGACACCTACCTGCATCCCGGAGAGTGGATGAGTTGCGTAGGCTGTCATGAGGAGAAGCACGAGACGTTGAATACGCCTCCTGACCAAGCCCTGATGGCGTTGCGGCGGGCACCCTCCACGCTTCAGCCCGAAGCCGAGGGGAGCTATCCGCTGACGTTCCCGCGTCTGGTACAGCCAGTGCTGAATGCCAAATGCGTCAAGTGCCACGACGAGAAGGCACCTAAGCGCAGTCTGCACGGGGACCGCTTCACCAAGGATGGTTCCTCGGAGGCGTTTGGTACCCTGAGCAAGTTGGCTTGGGGGATGAGCGGCGGCAACGGGATCATGATTGCCCGCAAAGAGCTCCAATACTCGTTGCCCGGCAAGGTGGGAGCCCAAGCCTCCAAACTCTATCCGATGCTCCTGGCCGGCCATAACGGCGTGAAACTTACACCTGCGGAGATGCGGCGCATCACGCTCTGGCTTGATTGCAACAGCAACTTCTACGGGGCCTATCAACAGCCAGAGCGGCAAGCCCGAGGGGAAGTAGTCCGTCCGGTCTGGGGCGTCCCCGCCTGGAGCGATTTCAAGCAGTTCGTGAGATAGGCTTCGTGCACTTCACACGTAATACACGAATGGGAAAGTGATTTCCTGAGCCCTGACCTCACGCAGGCAAGTTTTTTTAACCACGGATGAAACAGATCGACACGGATTTAGAGAGGGAGTGGAGGCGTAGGTGGGTCCTCGTCTGTACAATGGGGTAAATCGTTTACGGAAGACAAATGCTTTGCCTTCTTCGTACGGGTCAATCATGGGTGGTCAGCGCGGTGATTGATACATAGGTCCGCCAAATGCTTATCACGGAGTAATGAAAGATGTTGAAACGTAGGAACACATTTCACAACGGTTGTTTACGACTCGCTCTTCTAGTGCTGGGCATCGCATTCTTTAGTCAACTTCAGGTCAATGCCGAGGGACTCAAAAGGATAGCACCCGGTTATCCAGAAGTAGGAGGACCTTCAGGCGTGAAGAAGGTCTATGTGATTGATGCGGCTCAAATCGATGACCCTGATGAGATCTTTCTTTTGACATCACTTCAGGGGATCGTGAATAAGCGAGGCCCCCGGTTATTTGTGAAAGCCTATTTTCACAAATATGGGCCGGAGGAAGAGATATTTATAAAATATCTGACGGAGGTCAAAGGGTATCAGTTTGAATGGATACAGTTAGCTGATGCTTTGAAGCTGTTTGCGGAAGAGAAATGCTACAAAGGATATGTTCGCTATCAAGCTAAAAATTATGAGCAAGGGTGCGTTGCGGTTACGTTGGCAGGACTGAACGACACGCTTCCGTTGTGCGACAGGACCGAACAGTATGCAACTCCTCTGTTGTCGCGAAAAGACCTTTTTTATGAGTCGGATTTCACGCGAGTCAACAATGTGTGGCAGCCCTTTTATGCGAAGATTGATCGGAGCTCGGAGGGCGTGCGTGTTGGCAAAAGGGAGGGGGTCGAAACGCTTGTTAAAGCCGTAAGAGCGGGTTTGCAGGCTGTGATCGAGATCAACACGGCGCGTACGCCTTTACTCGAGATTGATGTTCCTGAGGTTAAGGGAACGTGGTCGTTGTTTATTGATCAAGGGGCTGTGCACAACGGCAAAGATTCGTGCGTCTGGCTGGAGAGGGACACGACAAAAAAAGGGGTGCTCCGGTATGATTTAACGCAGATAAAGGATATTGTTCCGGGCAGCAGGCGCGTGATTGTACGGTTTGTGGTTCCTGAGTTGACAAGTGCCATCTTGTTGAAACGGTTCCGTTTGTTGACACGCGAGGGGACGGTGCCGGAGATTCCGAAGCAGAAACCTAGGCGTTTTCCGGCGTTGCCCGTTGAAATGGATTTAGCTGCAAAATTTTCCGACAGTGAGTCCTTATGGAGTTGGGCTGTTTCGGAACTTCTGCCGCGAACCAGCAAGACGTATGCCTTTGCCGCTCAACCGGGGTGGTACAATACCCGAGGGCTCGACTTGGCTGTCGCACAACAGGCATTTGTTTTTCAAAAGTTTGACCATAAAAAGCCAGTAGCAAGTCCTTACGAGTATCCGTTACTGGACTCTGTTTTGAACCATTTAAAACGGCCGGGCATCATGCTCGGCTGGATTGGTGACGAGTGGACCTCCTGCACGAAGCTGACGGCTTACGGGCATTCGATGTTCCACAGCGGGGCGGCGAATCTCAGCTTCTGGGCACGGGTGCCAACCTCTGGCGGCGTCAAGCTTCCCAGGAACCCGATTACGCGGGAGCCCCTGAAGAACAAGTTCTATGTCTGCTGGTCTGTCAATCCGGGGGACACCGCCAATGGGTTTATGAGCCTGTACTGGAACAGTGGCAACTGGTGCGATCCGAATCGAGGGAAGGTGCCCATGATCTGGTTGTTGAATCCTGTGATTCAGAAGGTGGCGCCTGCGGTGACGGAATATTTCGCTTCAACAGCGACGGCAAAAGACACCTTTATGATTCCTCCGACAGGGGCCGGCTACACGTATCCGGGTGCGGTTCTTGGACGCGAGGAGGTGCTCCGGCCCTTTATGGAGGAATCGCGGAAACTGGCGTCAGAGATAGGGTTGGAAGGAATGGTCGTATGGGATCCTGCGGTCCATCGCCCCTTTGGCGGTTGGTATCAGCCGGGGCGTGAGGCCCCCGTCAAATTATTTGCTAAGACCCTGTCAGGGTCAAAACAGGGGCCCCACAGCAACATCTATCTTGAGGATGGGACTCCGGTTATTTTAGTTGGCAACAAGGCGAGCTATGGAGAATTTAAGAGAACCTACCACTACGATAACATGGATCGCTCTGCAGACTTTGTTCCGCAACTTGTGAACTGGATTAAAAATGTCGCCAAAGAGAATGCGCCCCCCCTGTTTATTTTCACGGAAGAACATCTGACACCCACAGAGATGAAGTCGGTCGCGGAGCAACTCCCCGGAGATCAGTTCGAGGTGATCGGTTCCAGTGACCTTGTCCGGCTGGCGCGGGAGTCGGCTTCGTTGGTTGTAACGCCCTATACGACCTCTGTGTCGCCCGGTGAGTGTTTCTCCGTGGAAGTCTCTGTGTATAATCCAGACGGAGCCTTTAACGACGGCGGAGAGATCAGGATGGTTCTCCCTCCGGAATTTTCATGTTCCGAAGCCATCTGGAAACATGCTCCGGTTGCGAAGGGGGGAGCGGCAAAGCATCTGTTTGAAATAAAGGCCGCCGGCGAACTTACGAAGGGGGAGAGGAAAATCGATTTTTTCCATTCCAAAATCAGTCATTGGAATCGTTCCGTACGTTTCACCTGTTACCCTGGGGCCCTGCAAGCGATCGAAACGGAAGACTGTCCTGGCAAATGGCAGCCTCAAGGCGCCGTTGAAATTGTTCGCACCAAAGGACTTGTTGAATTCCGTCCCCTTGAGAGCAGAAATCTGCATGACTACTGCCTTGTGAGGGACAAAAAAACAATACCCCCGGATCCCGTTCTGTCGTTGCCCATGACCATTAATTTTGACGCAAATCCGGTGCTCGAGCTCAACCTCTATGATGTTTACGGAAAGTTTTCGCTGTCGATCACGGACGGGAACAATAAAACCATTCATTTGTATTCGAACAGCGCTGCGGTTGGGATCACGACCCTTCCGTTGTCAGACGCTACCCAGTGGAAGGGGACGAAGAACGTCGTATTGAGCCTTAAGCCAAGAATCAATCACGGCGGTAGTTTGCTCATGCGTTCGCTCAAGATCCATTATGAAAAGAGATTCACCCCTTGAACGAACCACAATGGAATAATGAAATAATGGAATGGTGGAATATTGGAATAGTGGAAGAAAGTGCTCTCGGGAGGGCCGAGCGCCCGTCTCGCCGTAGCCTATGGCGGATCACCCGGTCAAAATAATTTTTAGCATCCGAAAAGCGCGAACCATACGAATAGAAGAAAGGGTAGGGCGAATCGCAATACAGGCGCGTGCCCCTCCCTTGTGTCTGATGCCCTTAATAGGGTCTAAATACTTTTCGGCAGTGGTATAAGTCAATAAGGCAATAACGCAATAAGGCTCGTTGGAGCGAAGCGGAAACCATTCGGCGAATGCCGAAAGCGAAGCGCTAATTCTTGTGTTGCACAAAAAAGCAAGCAAAATGCACGATAAAGCATGTTGCACAATCTCAATCTCTGGTAACATAGTGAGTATAAGTTGTAAGTATGTTGTGATTTGTCTTTTGCAAATGATTACATAAATACAACGTAAAGGGGAAGGAGATAAAGGGTGAAGAACAAGATGAGCATGATGATGCGTATGACGGCGGTGACGCTGGGCTTGGTGTGTGGACTCGTCGGGTCGGTGCAGGCGGGGTCGTTCAATGACAGTAATTTACCACGTGGCTGGACGACGAAGAATGATGCGATCATTAAGCGGATCTTGCTACGGGCCAATACCGGTACGATGATCAGGTTTTTTTAAATAAGCCAGCTGTCTGGTTAGGCGGCTGCAAGATTGGGAGATAAAAGGATCACGGACTGGAAAGTCCGTGCCCCTGTGGCGTTAAGAGTAGAACGTTTTAGCTGCGGATGATGCGGAGGGGTTGTCA
>SESF01012719.1_pt1 | contig 25386 bp, 17 predicted proteins | sample 3171521 | NCBI WGS metagenome assembly SESF01 (sample SAMN10866945, study PRJNA518727) | freshwater metagenome | biome: subpolar coniferous forest; feature: holomictic lake; material: water; isolation source: holomictic Lake 227, 6 m and 8 m depth | place: Canada: near Kenora, Ontario | collected...
GACGAGCCCCGGGGTGTGTCCGGGCATGTGCATCGGCTCGAGGGTGACGTGGCGCATGCGGAGCGGCTCGCCCATGTCGAGCGGCTCCACCCGCGGGATGCGCCGGGCCTTCGTGAATCCCTCCCTCACCTGCCGCCAGGCCTCCCCCATCACCTCGAGGGGCACTCCCAGCCGCTGGAAGAGGGAGGCGTAGGCCGGGACCTCGTCGATCCAGCGGGGGTACCCCTCCGCCATCTTGGGGATGTCGCGCGGGTGGGCGTGGACCGGGACCGGGTGGCCGGCCTGCTCGAGGAGCGCCGCGGCGCCGCCGTAGTGGTCGATGTGGCCGTGGGATACGACGATGCGCCGGACGTCGCGCGGCGAGCGTCCGATGCGCCGGAGCCCCTCCGCCATCGCGGCCTGGGCCTCCGGCGACCCCAGCCCGGAGTCGAAGAGGAGGAGCCCTCCGTCCCGGTCCTCGATGGCGTAGGCGTTCACCGGGCCGCCGGCCTCGAGGAACGGGATGGGGATGGAGATCCGGTGGATCCCCAGCGCGGAGAGGTCCGCCTCCGCGATCACGATCCCTTGCCGGCCTTGATCTTCTCGACGAGCTCGGGAACCGCCTTGAAGAGATCGGCGACCAGGCCGTAGTCGGCGAGCTGGAACACCGGGGCCTCGGAGTCCTTGTTGATGGCCACGATGACCTTCGAGCCCTTCATCCCGGCGAGGTGCTGGATGGCGCCGGAGATCCCCGCCGCCACGTAGAGCTCGGGGGCCACCACCTTGCCCGTCTGCCCCACCTGCCAGTCGTTCGGGACCCAGCCGGCGTCCACCGCAGCGCGGCTCGCGCCGACCGCGGCGCCGAGCAGGTCGGCCAGTTCCTCGAGGGGCTTGAAGTCGCCCTTCGTGCCGCGCCCGCCCGCCACCACCACGCGGGCCTCGGTGAGCTCGGGGCGCTCGCTCTTCACCTCCTTGAACTCGACGAAGCGCGTGGGCAACGCGCCGGGGTCGGCGACGGCCACCGCCTTCACCTCTCCGGCGGCGCCCTTCGCGGCGGCCGGGAACTCGGTGGGACGCACGGTGAATGCCTTCACCGGCGTGGTCAGGTCCACCTCGGCGAGCACGTTCCCGGCCCACATCGGGCGCTGGAAGGTCACCGCCGCTCCCGACCCGCCGAACCCGAGCACCTCGGTGGCGCAGGCGGCGCCCATCCTGGCGGCGACCCGCGGCACGAGGTCCTTGCCGAAGGCCGTGGCGGCGGCGCCCACGAAGCCCGCGCCCACCTCCTTCGCGATCCCCGCCACCACCGGCGCGAACGCCTCGGCGAGGTAGTGCGTGAGGCCGGCCGAGTCGGCGGCGTGCACGGTGACGCCGTACCCGGCGAGCTCCGTGGAGAGCCCACCCAGGTCCTTGCCCAGCAAGGCGACGTGGACCTTGCCGCCGGTCCGCCCGGCCAGCACCTGCCCGGCGGCGATGGCGTGCAGCGTGGCCTTCCGGAGGTGACCACCCGACTGCTCCGCGACGATGAGGACGTTCTGCATGGCGTTCTCCTAGAGGACCTTGGCCTCGCCCTTCAGCTTGGCGTAGAGCTCGGGGACGTCGGCCACCTTCAGGCCGCCCTGCCGCTTCGGGGGCTCCGACAGCTTCTTCACCGCCACCTTCGGCGCCAGGTCCACCCCCAGGGACGCGGCCACGATCTCCTCCACCGGCTTCTTCTTCGCCTTCATGATGCCCGGCAGCGACGCGAAGCGCGGCTTGTTGAGGCGCAGATCGCAGGTGACGATCGCGGGCAGCGAGACGTCTACGGTCACGAGCCCGCCGTCCACCTCCCGCACCACGCGGAGCGACTTGCCGTCGGCCGCGAGGACCACGCCCGGCTGCTTCTTCTGCTCCGCCTCGCTCTCCAGGCTCTCCGTCTTGGACGCGAAGGTCGCCTGCCCCAGACCGCGACGCTCGGCCAGGTACTGCCCGACCTGGTTCTGGTCGTCGTCGATCGACTGCTTGCCGAGCAGGACCAGGTCCGGCTTCTCCTTCTCGAACAGCTTGTCGAGGATGGCCGAGACGACGAACGGGTCGAGCGGGCCGTCGTGCTTCACCAGGATGCCCCGGTCGGCGCCCATCGCCAGCGCGGCCCGGATCTCGGTCATCGACTTGTCGGCCCCGATGCTCGCGACCACCACCTCGCCCCCGTGCTTCTCCTTGAGCCGCAGCGCTTCCTCGACCGCGATCTCGTCGAACGGGTTCATCTTGTAGTTCACGCCGTCGGTCACGATTCCCGTGCCGTCCGGCTTCACCTTGATCTTCGACTCGGGGTCCTCGACGCGCTTCGCCGTGACCAGGATCTTGAGGGGCATGCTCGCTCCTTGACTCTAGAATCAACCGGGGAGAAGAAACCTAGCCGACAGGCTCCCGCCCTGGCAACCCCCTTTCGACTCGGAGCGTCATCGGGGTTGTAGATAGGCGACGGCCTCCTGGCGGACGCAGTCGCAGTTCAGCCAGAGCACGCCTCCTGAATCATCAGTAAAATCAACGATCTTCACGACGCCTGCCATCCGGGCGTCGTCCGGGAGGAGCTCGGCGAGCCGGTTCGGCGCGGCTCGGAGGCGGGGCTCGTCGAGCAGGTGTCCCCCGTGGGCGGGGTAGATGGCGACGTAGAGCATCTCCTCCTCGACGAGGTCGTTGAAGAAGTGGGAGCCGAGCGACACGTCGGGCACCACGTCGCCGAGTCGCATGATCTCGCCGAGCACCGAGACGCGCTGGATCTCCGCGAAGGAGACCGGCACGCCGAGCGCCACGGTGGTGGTCCCCCAGCGCCCCGGGCCGAGAAGCATCACCTTCCGGTCCACCTCCGGCTCGAGTCGCATCACCCGGCCGATGACGCGCGCCACCTCGTGCCGGTCCTGGGTGGCGAGCGCCACGTAGGCGTCGGGGTCCACGTAGACCACCCGGTCGATGGGGGTGTGGGCGCTCGGCCCCACGAGCGGCCCGCGGGAGCGGAGCAGCACTCGCTCCTCCGGCAGCCGCTCCGGGGGCGCGACGATGGCGCCCCCCTCCCGCACTTGAAGGGGCCGGCACTGCACCAGGTTGAGGCGGAGCTCGCCGTCCGCGAGGAAGTTGCCGGTGAACTCGATGTCCACCGGGTACCGGTAGGCCTCGCGCAGCCGGTTCAGGAGGTCGCGCATCCGCTCCACGAGCGGCGTGCCCCAGAGCAGCTCGTCGAAGGTGAGCACCCAGCCGCCGTCCGGGCGGCGCGTGGCGAAGAGGCGGAGCGGGAGGCCGGGCGCGGCGGCGGCGGCCTCGGCGAAGGGGACCGACGTGATGGTGCGGGCGTGGAGGTCGAGCACGTCCACGCGGTGCTGGGCGTACTCGGTCTTCTCGTCGAGCGTGGACTCCGGCCGCAGCGACGGCGCGTTGAGCGCCACGAGACGGGTGTAGTCGTCGTCGGCGCGGTCCACCGCCCGGGTGCCCAGGCCGAAGACGAGGCGCATCACCCCGGCCTGCGGGTCGATGGCCGCGTTCCAGACGTAGGGGTTGTAGGAGAGCCCCACCCCGGCCACCTGCGGGAAGTAGAGGTCGCCGTGCACCGCGCCGGAGACCCGCTGCACGAGCACCGCCATCTGCTCGTCCCGGTCGAGCAGCCCGCGCCGCTCCCGGTAGCGCAGCGCCTCGTCGCTCATGGCGCTCGCGTAGACCGTCCGGAGCGCCGCGACGAAGTCGGCGAGCCGCTCCGCGGGCGAGCCCTGGTTCGGACAGAAGACGCTCTCGTACTTCCCGGTGAAGGCGTTCCCGAAACCGTCCTCGAGCAGGCTGGAGGAGCGCACGATGATGGGGGACTGGCCGTAGTAGTCGAGCAGCGCGCCGAGGCGGCGCAGCACCGAGTCGGGAAAGCTCCCCGCCTGCACGCGACGGCGGGCCTCGGCCGCGCCCTCCAGGAAGTCGTCCGGGCGCCGCTGCTCCCGGCGGGCCGGCCAGCATCCGTTGCGGACCAGGTAGGTGTAGAAGACGTCGGATCCGATGAACCAGGAGTCGTGGGGCTCGAGCATCCGGCTCCAGGCCGGGTCCCCGTTCGAGAGGATGGCGCGAGCCACCAGCATCCCGGCCGCCTTCCCGCCCACGAGCCCCGTCCCCACCATGCGCCGCCGGATGGCGAGCAGGTCGTCGAGCGTGAGGTGGCGGCCCGCCATCTCGGCGAAGCGATCGTCGCGCGTGAGCAGCATCCGGAGGAGCATCTCGAAGGCCTCGCGCTCCTCCTCCGGCTTGCGCCGCCCCGCGCGCACGCCGTCCCTCACCTCCCGTGCCGCGTCGACGCGCCGGTCCCACACGTCGGCCTGCTCCGCGGCGGCGAGCCGCCGGTCGGCCACCTCCACGAGCGCCTCGGAGAGCTCCGCACTCTCGGTGAGGGGGCGAAGCGCCTCCCCCTCCCGGACGTGGGGCAGGTACATGGTGGGCGAGTGGCGCCCCTCCACCTTGAGCGGGTGGAAGTAGACGGTGCGCCGCCGCCGGAAGACGTCCACGAGCACCTGGGTGGTGCTCCGGACCACGTCCACCGCCTCGGCCGCGTGGCGACCGGCCAGCAGCGCGAAGTAGGTCACCGTGTCGAGCTCGTAGAGGTACGGGCAGGTGACCATGAAGAAGTTGCCCAGCATGAGGTCGCTGTACCAGTCGGCCGCCAGGTCGGAGAGGCAGTCGAAGACGTGGTACGCGCCCGGGCCGGCCTCCTCGATGACCCGGTGGATGGCGTCGGTGAAGCTCTCGAACCCGAGGGCCGGGGAGATGGCGTGGATCTCCGCCCCCGACGCGGCGTCGAGCAGCGGCTCGTGGCGCGCGAAGCGGAAGTAGACGACCCGCTTCCCCTCGGCCCGGGCCCGGGCCACGAAGGGCGGAACGAGCGGCGCGTAGTCCTCCAGGCTCTCCACCTGCCAGACGACGTTGTCACCGGCCCGCAGCCCCCGCAGCATGGCGTCGAGGGAGGGCACGCCGGTCCCGGGCAGGTTGACCGGGATCACCTGAGGGTCGGTCTCTTTCACGACATCACCTTCGCCCATTGCGTCGTTGCCCGCAATTCAGGCAAAGTGACCGCCTTTCGGGCACAGGGATCGCGCCCACAACCGAAACGAGGCAGACCATGGCGAAGATGGACGAGAAGCTGGAGGTCGTTTACCAGGACGTGCTGAAGCGCAACCCCGGTGAGGTCGAGTTCCACCAGGCGGTCCGGGAGGTGCTCGAGTCGATCGGACCGGTGCTCGTGAAGTACCCCGAGTTCCGGGAGCGGAAGATCATCGAGCGGATCGCGGAGCCGGAGCGGCAGATCATCTTCCGCGTCCCGTGGCAGGACGATCGGGGCGAGGTGCAGATCAACCGCGGGTTCCGCGTGCAGTACAACTCGGCGCTCGGCCCCTACAAGGGCGGGCTTCGCTTCCACCCGTCGGTCTACCTCGGCATCGTCAAGTTCCTCGGCTTCGAGCAGATCTTCAAGAACGCGCTCACCGGGCTTCCCATCGGCGGCGGCAAGGGCGGCAGCGACTTCGACCCCAAGGGCAAGTCGGACAACGAGGTGATGCGCTTCTGCCAGAGCTTCATGACCGAGCTCTGGCGCCACATCGGCGACGTCACCGACGTCCCCGCCGGCGACATCGGCGTGGGCGGCCGCGAGATCGGCTACATGTTCGGCCAGTTCAAGCGGCTCACCGCCCGCTACGAGGCCGGCGTCCTCACCGGCAAGGGGCTCGACTACGGCGGATCGCTCGTGCGCACCGAGGCCACCGGCTACGGCGCCACCTTCTTCGTGCAGGAGATGCTGAAGGCCCGCGGCAACGACACCTTCGGTGGAAAGGTCTGCACCGTCTCCGGCTCGGGCAACGTCGCCATCTACACCATCGAGAAGATCCACCAGCTCGGCGGCAAGGTGGTGGCCTGCTCCGACTCGAACGGCGTCATCGTGGACGAGAAGGGCATCGACCTCGACCTCGTGAAGCAGCTGAAGGAGCGGGAGCGGCGGCGCATCAAGGACTACGTCGAGTACCGCACGCACGCGAAGTACCTGCACGGCGGCAACATCTGGGAGGTCCCCTGCCAGGTGGCCATGCCGTCGGCGACGCAGAACGAGATCAACGGCAAGGACGCGGCCATGCTGGTGAAGAACGGCTGCATCGCGGTGGGCGAGGGGGCCAACATGCCCACCACCCCCGAGGGCATCAAGGTGTTCCTCGACGCGAAGATCTCCTACGGCCCGGGCAAGGCCGCCAACGCCGGCGGCGTGGCCACGAGCGCGCTGGAGATGCAGCAGAACGCCACCCGCGACTCCTGGACCTTCGAGTACACGGAGAAGCGGCTCGCCCACATCATGAAGAACATCCACGAGGCCTGCTTCAACACCGCCGAGGAGTTCGGCGCCAAGGGCAACTACGTGGTGGGGGCCAACATCGCCGGCTTCATGCGGGTGGCGAGCGCGATGGTCTCCCACGGGCTCGTCTAGTTCGCGGCCTCCTCGCCGGAGAGGACCCTCAGGACCCCTTCGGCGAGGGCCGACATCTCGTCCTCGCCCGGCAGCACCACCACCGGAGCGATCCAGGACACGCGCCGCTGGACCGGCTCCACCACGTGGGGGTCGTGGGCCATGCCCCCGGTGAGGATCACCGCGTCCACCTGCCCCTCGAGCGCCACCGCCATCGCGCCGACGGCCTTGGCGACCTGGTAGCACATGCCCTCCACCGCGAGCACCGCGGCCATCTCGCCCGCCCGGGCGCGCGCCACCGCCTCGCGCGCGTCGCGCGTCCCCAGCAGCGAGAAGAGCCCGCCGTCGCCGAAGAGGCGGCGCCGCACCGCCGCCTTCTCCGCGCCGGGCGCGAAGCACATCTCCACCACCGCGGTGACGGGGACGCCGCCGGCCCGGTCGCCGGCGTAGGGCCCCTCGTCCTGCGGGTTGACCACGTCGATCATGCGCCCGTCCCGCAGCGCCGCGAGCGACACCCCGGTCCCGAGGTGGGCCACCACGAGCCGCATCTCCCCGAGCGGGCGCCCGCAGTCCCGCGCGTGCCGGCGCGCGGTGGCCCGGATGTTGAGCGCGTGGGCGAAGCTGCGCCGCTCCACCCCGGCGAGGCCGGTGACGCGCGCCTCGGGCAGGAGCTCGTCCACGCTCACCGGATCGACCGTGTAGGCCGGGCAGCCGTGCTCCCGCGCCACCTCGAGCGCGATGGGCACCCCCAGGTTGGAGGCGTGCTCCCCGCGCGGCCCGCGCAGGAGCTCGTCGGCCATCTCCGGGGTGGCCCGCAGCGTGCCGGCGGGCACCGGACCGAGCAGGCCGCCGCGCCCCACCACCGCGTCGAGCCGTGCCCCCGGTGCGGCGCGCCCGAGGAAGTCGCGCGCCGCGGCGAGGCGCATGGGGAGCTGCTCGGCCATGCGTGGCGTGGCGATGGCCCCGGGCGGGTGGCGCAGGGTCTCCCCGGCGACCGGCTCGCCCCCGCGGAAGAGCGCGATCTTGGTGGATCCGGCGCCCGGATTCACTACGAGTATGAGTGGCGCGGCGGTCATCGCTCCATCTCCGACGAGAGCAGGCCCAGCGCGATGGAGAGGAGCTTGTCCTCGGCCCGCTCCACCCGGGAGGGGATGAGGACCGGGACGCGCGCCCCCTCGATGACGTGGGCCACGGGCTTCCCGGCCAGCCAGGAGAAGGCCTTCCCCAGGAGGTTTCCGGCCTCGATGGTGGGGACGAGCAGCACGTCGGCCCGCCCGGCGAGCGGATGCTCGATGCCCTTGGCCCGGGCGGCCCAGGGGAACAGCGCGTTGTCGAGCGCCAGCGGCCCCACCACCTCGCAGCCCTCGATCTCGCCGCGTGCGGCCATCTCGGCGAGCGCGCGGGCCTCGCCGGTGTGGGGCATGGCCTCGGTGGGGGTCTCCACGGCGCAGAGGACCGCCACCACCGGCCGCTCGAAGCCGAGCCGGTGGAAGACCCGCACGGCGTTCTCCAGGATGGACCGCTTCTCGACGAGCCCCGGAGCGACGTTCACGCCCCCGTCGGTGATCCCCACCACGCGGCGGGGCTGCGCGGCCGGGTGCTCGCTCACCATCACGTCGGAGAGGATGCGCCCCGTGCGCAGGCCGTGGGCCCGGTCGAGCACCGCGCGGAGCAGGTCGCCGGTGGGCAGCCGCCCCTTCAAGAGCATCGACGCCTCTCCGGCCCGGATCCGCTCCACGGCGAGCGCGGCGGCCCGCCGGTCGTCCGGCTCGTGCACGATCTCGTGGTGGGACGGGTCCTCCTCCAGCTTCCAGAGCCGCTCCACGAGCCTGTCCCGATCGCCCAGGAGGAGCCCGGTGGCGATCCCGCGCCGGCGCGCCGCGACCACCGCCGCGAGCGCGGTCTCGCTCTCGGCGGCCGGGACGGCCACCACCCGGGGACCGAACGCGCGGGCGCGTACCACCAGCTCCTCGAGGGTGTGGACGGGTTCCAACCGATTCCCTCAGTGGAGCTCGATCTTCCTGCGCAGCAGGTAGATCGCGTTCAGCATCTCGAAGTAGTGGGACTCCTCCCCGACCGGGACGCCGGCCCGGACGGCGTGGAGGTTGATGCCGTCCAGCCGCTTCCAGATCGCGTCCTTCTCCTCGTCGGTCAGCTTCCGGGAGGAGAGGAGCTCGTCGATCTCGAGGAGCTCCTGGTAGTGCGGACGTTCCTCCACGATGAACCGCAGCCTCCGGAGGTGCAGGTTGAGCTTCGAGAGCGGGTAGAAGATCGCGATCAGGGTGAGCAGCAGGACCCAGGCACGGTCGAAGAAGCCGGCGATCCAGAACGGCAGGTACCGCATGATCGTGGGCGGCCCGTAGTCGTAGAACTTGGACGCCACGGGGCTGATGGGGATGAGCGGGTCCACGTAGGCCGGGAACTCGTTGCGCCGGGAGAAGAACAGGTCGTCCGAGCTCCGGTTCATCTCCTTGATCGACACGAGCAGCGCCAGCTGCATGTCCGGGTGCATGGTCCGCTTCACGACCACGCTCGTGGTGGTGGTCACGAGCGACACGTCCCGGGCGGGGACCGGCGGGTAGATGTCGAGCGAGCCGGCCGGGAGCGTCACCGCGTCGAAGGAGTTGAACTTCTTCTCGAAGGCCGCGGCGTTCTCGAAGGCGTAGAGCCCGATCCCGGGCGACCGCATCAGCTTCTGGACGATGGGCTCCGTCACGCTCGCCACCAGGATGAAGGCGTCGAGCCGCCCCTCCAGCAGGCCCTTCTCCCCCTCCGGGAATCCGTCCGGGACGAAGTTCCCGCCCTGCGCGACGTCGATGCCGTAGCCCGCCAGGAGCATCTTCCCGATCAGGTACGACCCGCTCCGCACGGGGCCCAGCCCGACGCGGTGGCCGGCCAGCGCGCGGAGGTCCTTCAGGACGGCGATCCGGTCGGTCCGGTGGAAGATCCAGACCGGGTCGTAGGAGATGCTGCCCAGGGACACGACCTCCTTCCGCTGGGCGTCGGAGAGGGCCAGCCCGTAGGCGAACGCCGCGTTGACCGGGTCGGCGGGGTCCACCAGCCGGTCGATGTTCTCGGCCGCCCCGGAGGTGGTGACGACGGCGCCGTGCAGCCCCTTCGCGTCCAGGTAACGGACGGCCAGCTCCCCGTACTGGTGCCAGTCGGAATTCGGGTAGGCCGTCGCGATGGTGATGTTCCGGTCGGGGAACGGATCGAGGTAGGCCACCACCCCGCCGAGGCAGGCCAGGAACGCGACGAGGAGCAGCTTCGACTCGCGGGCCTGGGCCGCGATGGCCCGCAGCTCGTCCCGCACGGCGATGACGACGTAGCTCCACAGGGTCATCGGGGCACCGGCGCGAACGTACCACGGCGCCCTTGCCCGGGAAGGGCCGAAAGGGGAGGATCCGTCGAGGGACACCATGCCCACACTCGATCCGTCCCGCCGCTTCCACCCGGCCAGCGCTCCCGACTACGTCCCGGTCGAGCCGCTGCGCGGCCTCCAGCTCGAGCGGCTGAAGCGCACGGTGCGCCGCGCCCACGACCGGGTCCCGCTCTTCCGGTCCCGCTGCGCCGAGCGGGGCGTGTCCCCGGACGATCTCGCGACGCTCGAGGACCTGGCGCGCTTCCCCTTCAGCGTGGGCACCGACCTGCGGGACGCCTATCCCTTCGGCCTGCTGGCCAGCCCGATGGAGGAGGTGGCGCGGCTGCACGCCTCCACCGGCAGCGGCGGGAATCCCACCGTGGTCGCCTACACCCGGAGTGACCTGGAGGCCTGGACGCAGGCGCTGGTTCGATGCCTGGCCTCCTGCGGGCTGGGGCCGGGCGAGGTGGTGCACAACGCCTTCGGGTACGGCCTGCTCACCGGCGGGCTGGGCACCCACTACGGCGCCGAGGCGCTCGGGGCCACGGTGATCCCGGTCTCGGGCGGGAACACCGACCGGCAGATCGCCATCCTCCGCGACTTCGGCGTCACCGCCATCTGCTGCACCCCGAGCTACTTCGTCCACGTGGTGGAGCGGGCCCGGGAACTGGGCGCCGACTTCTCCCGGCTGCGAACCGGCATCTTCGGGGCCGAACCCTGGAGCGAGGCGATGCGGCGGCGGATCGAGGCCGACACCGGCATCGCCGCCTTCGACCTCTACGGCGTGTCGGAGGTGGCCGGGCCTGGCGTGGCGGTGGAGTGCTTCGCCCGGTCGGGGCTGCACGTCCTCGAGGACCACGTCTATCCGGAGATCGTCGATCCCGCCTCCGGCGAGGTGCTCCCGGACGGCGTCGAGGGGGAACTCGTCCTCACCACCCTCTCCCGGGACGCCATGCCGATGATCCGCTACCGGACCCGCGACCTGACCGCCATGGTCCCCGAGCCCTGCGCCTGCGGCCGGACGCTGCGCCGCATCCGTCGCATCGCGCGCCGCTCCGACGACGTGCTCATCGTGCGGGGCGTGAGCGTCTTCCCGGGGCAGGTGGAGGCCGCGATCCTCGCCGTGGAGGGGACCCTCCCCCACTTCCAGATCGTGCTCCGCCGCGAGAAGGGGCTCGACGAGATGGAGGTCCGGGTGGAGGTGACGCCGGCGGTCTTCTCCGATCAGATCGGTTCCCTGGAGGCGCTGCGCCAGAAGCTCGCCCAGTCGCTCGAGCACCGGCTCGGACTCCGCGCCCGCGTCTCCCTCGTCGGCCCCCGCACGCTGCAGCGCAGCGAGGGGCGTGCGCAGCGCGTGCTCGACGAGCGCAAGATGTGACGCGCAGCGTCGAATGACGCGCCCCGCCGTGAGAATCCTTCATCCGGCCCCCTTCCCGGCTTGACACCAACGGGGCGGGGGGCAAGAAAGGACGGATCGCGTGCTCCACGCCGCGCGTCCGATCCGGGTTCACCCAACGTAACTGGAGGCAGCATGAAGCTTCGCCACCTCGTGCCCGCGCCGCTGCTCTTGGTCGCGGTCCTCGCCTGCACGCCGTCGGTCCCTTCGAACCCGAACACCTTCATCCCCACCGCCCTGTTCGATCCGACGACCGGAGTCATCCCGCTCCCCAACTCGCTGGCGATCAGCCCCGACCTGAACCCCTACATCCTCCATCCGCGCAACGCGCAGGAGGAGCTGCTCGGGTACTTCGCCGCGCAGGGTGGCTTCCCTCCCGACCAGATCGTGTCCCTCAACTTCCCGCTCGCTTCGCTGACGGTGAACGGACCCAACGACGTCACCGTGACCCCGGCGGACTTCGACAAGGGCACGGTCGTTCCGTGCACCGGGGCGCAGGCACCCGGCAACTGCAACCTCCTCGTCATCGACGCGCTCGCGCCGGCGGCCCAGCAATACCCGGACCTCACCTACGGCTACTCCGCGGGCTACCTGAGCGTCACGCCGCTCGTGAAGGGCACACCGACCCCGACCACCTGGCGACCCGGCGCCACCTACTTCTACGCGCTCCGCGGCGGCTCGACCGGCGTGAAGACGAAGGCCAACGTGCCGCTGCAGCCGTCGTCCACCACCTACCTCCTGGTCTTCGGCGATGCGGCGGCCGGCGACTTCAACTGTCCCTCCACCGCCCCCGACTGCGCGCTCAACCAGCTGAAGCTCCTCAAGACCATGTACCAGCCGGTCTTCGCGGCCATCCAGAACAAGGGGTTCCCCGTCGACGAGACCATCGTCCTCGGGAGCTTCACGGTCGCCCCTGCCACCACCTGGGTGATCGCCGATCCGGGCACGGGGGTCGTCCCCGTCCCGTCCGACTTCATGCTCGACCCGACCACCAACATGGTCTCCGCGGCGGCGGCCTCGGCCTTCGGCATCTCGGCGCTGGCGACGCTCGACGGCTTCAGCACCACCGGCATGGACATCGCCCAGACCTCGGGCCCCATCAAGGCGGCCAGCGTCCGCAGCTCGACCGGAAGGGGCGTCTACTTCTACAAGCTGGGCGCGACCGCCACGACCGAGGTGAGCACCGTCTACACCGAGCCGCCACCCGTCACGTTCGATCCCTCCACCGGCAAGCCCTGCACCCCGATCAACGCGGCCGGCGACTTCGGGCCGACCTGCGTCTCCACCATCATCGGCATCCAGCCGGCCCTCACCATCCCCACGGCCGGTGAGCCGCACGTGTTCCCGCCGCTCGAGGAGAAGACCGAGTACGCCGTGATCATCACGAAGGGCGTCACGGATCCGGCCGGCATCCCGGTGTCGAAGACCACGCTCGGGCAGATGCTCCTCTTCAGCCATCCCCTCTGCACCCCGTCGCCGGCCTGCGCGTCGTCGCCCGGAACGGCGGTCTCGCAGGTCCCGGGCGTGTCGGGCCCGCAGTCCTCGCTGCTCGAGGGAATGCGGCTCCGGCTCCAGCCCGCCGTCTCGAAGCTCGCCACCGACCACAACGTGGCCGCGGCCGACATCGTGATGCCCTACACCTTCCGGACCCAGAGCATCACCGCCGATGCGCTGGCGCTGGGCGCCGCGCCGTACGCGAAGCTGGCCACGGGTGCCGACGCTTTCCCGGACGCTCCCGTGGCCGCCGCGGCGGTCACCCCGGCCGCGATGGCGCTCAAGTGGGGCGTCCCCTCGGCGCTGATCACCGCTGGGATCTCCAAGTTCCTCGAGGCCACGGTCGTCACCTTCGACAAGCTCGACCCGACCACCGGCGCCTTCAACCCCTCCCCCACCGCGGGAACCGCCGTCCCCCTGCCCACCATCCTCGCGCTCCCCACCGGCACGCCGCCGGCGGGCGGCTGGCCGCTCGTCATCTTCCACCACGGACTCGGCCGCAGCCGCGGTGACATGCTCTTCATCGCCCAGGCGCTGGCCGGAAACGGCATGGTGGTCGCGGCCCTCGACGCCGCCAAGCACGGCGCCCGGGCCTGGTGCGTCAAGAACACGGTGACGGGAGTCGCCATGGGCTGCAACACCGGCGCAACCTGCGACACCACCATCTTCGCGCAACAGCAGCTGGATGCCCCCACCGGGAAGCCGGGCCTCTGCACGAACAACTCGCTGCAGCTCATCCCGATCGGCTGCGACCCCACCACCACCCCGGGCTGCTGGGACGGGACGGGCGGCACCTCCTTGACCTCCGGCTCGTTCGTGGTGTCGGCCAACCTCTTCCGCAGCCGCGACACCGTCCGCCAGGACATCCTCGACCAGGCGATGCTGGTCCGGGTGCTCACGACCGCCAACGGCAACGAGGTGCTCCGCACCGCCGCGGGCCTGCCCTCCGGCACCGTGATCGCCAACGCCGGGAAGGTCTACTACGTCGGCCAGTCCTGGGGCGCCATCGAGGGCACCATCGACCTCGCCTCGAACCCGCGCGTCTCCCGCGCCGTGCTGAACGTCGGCGGCGCCACGCTCATCGACATCCTCACCACGGCGCCCAGCTTCGAGCCGCTCTACGAGGGGCTCCTCGAGCAGCTCCACCTGGTCCCCGGGACGCCCAACTACCTGCTCTTCCTCATCGGGGCGAAGTGGATCGCCGACCCCGGCGATCCGGCCAACTTCGGGGGTCACCTCATCGCCTCTCCGCTGCCCAACCTGCTCGTCGATCCCACCGGCAAGACGCCGATGGCGGCCAAGGCCATCCTCGGCCAGGGGGCGCGCTGCGACGCCACGGTCCCCAACCCCACGAGCGAGTTCCTCTACGGGCTCGTCGGCCTCGCGCCGCTCGAACCCACGGCCAGCTCGGCCGCTCCGGGGATGCAGTGGTTCATGAACTCCACCGGCGGCACCTGCCCCGCGAACGGCGACGTCGGCCCCGGAGCCCTGCACGGCTTCCTGCTCGACTGGAACCATCCGGCGCTGGCCGCCGCGGCGCAGGCGGAAGTCGTCAAGTACCTCCTCGGCGCCCCCGTCGCCGCCACCCCCATCGTCGTCCCGTGAGGACCGCCATGCGCAAGCTCCTGCTCGCCCTCCTCCTGGTCCCGGCCGTCGCCTCCGCGGGCGGCTACTCCATCCCCAACGTCGTCCCCCGAGACCTGGCCATGGCCGACTCGCTGGTGGCCGACCAGACCAGCGCCGGTGCGGTCTACCGCAACCCGGCGGCGCTCTCCCGCCTCTCCGGGCTCGACCTGAGCCTCACCGTGGGCATCATCGGCAACGGGTCCACCTGGACCAACACCGAGAACTACTTCCCCTCGCCCACCTCCACCAACTTCAAGGCCGTTCCCGTGGCGGCCCTCTACGCCTCCTGGTCGGGGAAGATCGCCGGCCACGGATACGGCGTGGGGCTCGGCCTGGGCGTCCCGGGCGGCGGCAGCGTCTACTGGCCCAGCGACTGGGCCGGTCGCCACAGCTTCATCTCGGTGGACCGGAAGCTCTTCGCCGGCTACCTGACGGCGGGCTTCGAGATCATCCCCCAGATCCGGGTGGGCGGCGGGCTCATCTACTACTACGCCACCGAGACGCTCTCGGTGGCCAAGGCCCTGCCCGGCGGCACGGACGGGATCGTCACGGTGGCCGACTCGGGAGGCGCGGTGAGCTGGGATGCCGCGCTGGAGATCCAGCCGCTGCTCGACCTCCCGCTCCGGATCGGCCTCGACTACAAGCAGCAGGCCTTCATGGCGCTCAAGGGTCCGGCCAACTTCGCCTTCCCGCCGGCCTTCGCCGCGACCTACCCGAACCAGGACTTCAGCCACACGCTCCCCTACCCGAGCACCTTCAACGTCGGCATCGCCTGGCGCCCCATCCCGGTCGTGGACATCAACCTCGCCTACACCTCCGAGTACTACAGCGCCTACGTGTCCGACACGTTCACCGGCCAGACCATCGATCCCTCCACCGGGCAGCTGCTCAACCTCTCGGTGTGGCGCAAGTACGGCAACGCGAACATCTTCCGGCTCGGCGTGGCCTGGCAGGCGCTCCCGGTCCTCGAGGTGCGCGGCGGCGCGCTCTACGACCAGTCGGGCGTGAACCCCGCCTACTTCAACCCGTCGCTGCCCGACGCCAAGGCCATCGCGGCCTCGGTGGGTCTCGGCTGGGAGGCGATGCGGAACCTCTTCGTCGAAGCCGCCTTCTTCAACGCCTGGTTCGACACGCTCAACTCGGTCCCGGCGGCCAGCACGACCACGCTCGACAACGCGTCCTCCTTCCCCGGCTCGTTCAAGAACTGGGCGTGGATCACGAGCGTCGGCATCCACTGGAAGTGGGATCCGCAGGCGCCCAAGGAGGGCGCGGCGAAGGCCAACTAGCGCCGCGACGAGGCGCTACGGGAGGACGCAGTAGCGGGGCAGCAGCGCGCCGGTGGCGAGCTGGATCTGCAGCCCGTCGTAGAAGCCCTGGATCCAGGACTCCAGCTTGGCGGGATCGTCCGAGTGGCCGTTCGTGTTGAGCTGCCGGACGATGTCCACGGTCGTCCAGTTCGGGTGCGCGGCATCGGCGGTGAAGACCATCGAGCCCAGGATCTTGGGGACCTCGCTGGTGCCCGAGGTCTTCCCGTAGAGCATCTTCACCTCGGTGGGCGCGCTGTCCGGGCCCTTCGTGATGCCGGCACGCCAGGTGATCTCGAAGGTGTAGTGGCTCTGGATGCCCCCGTGCGGGATCTCCTTGGTGATGAAGTTCACCGGGTAGGCCGGGTCCACGAGGAGCCAGGCCTCGCAGTCGCTCTCGTTGCGCTCCGGCCAGAAGGCGACGTCCACGCCGGTCGGGACCTGGATCGCCTGCCACACCTTGGCGACCGAGAAGGGCACGCAGCCCCGCGCCTTGCGCTCCGTGTAGCTGGGATTGCCGAGGACGCCGCGGGCCGGGCCGATGTTGAGGGCCCCGACGCCGGTGGCGTTCGCGCAGTCGGCGGGCAGCGCGACGTCGGCGAGCGCGATTGGGCCGAGACCGGGCGGCAGGTCGCTCGTCTCCGTGCCGCAGGCGGCGAGCAGCAGGGGGGCGATGAGGACCACCGGGAGGAGAACTCGCGAGCTTCGGATCATGGCTCACATTCTAACCTTTCTCGGGGCGATTCGCCTCTAAACGTTTTCATCAGTAAATGCAATATGTTATATGCACGCGTCCGCGCGAGCCCAGGCGGCGCAGGCTGCGACGGAACCCGAATTCGCACGGAAGCTCGCATTCGGCCCGGAGCGCGTCGACAGCGCGCCTCCCCCGTGCTCCACTCTGGACGTGCGCAAGTCGTCCTCCATCCGGCTCGGGCTCCTGCTCACCGTCTCGGCGCTGCTCGCCTCGTGCGGGGGGGAGAAGCCGCGGGAGCGGCGCTGCGTGGACGCCGACGGCAGGTTCTCCGACGAGGGGCTCTGCTCGACCGGGAGCCCGGGCCCCACCGGTGGTCAGGGCTCCGCCTCCACCGGCAGCTGGGACGCCCCGGACGGCAACTCGCCGCCGGCGTCGCGCGGCGGCTACCACTTCATCTGGATCCCCTACGGGCTGTACGGCGGGGTCGGGACCTACGCACCGGGCTTCATGAGTCCGGGGAGGAGCGTCCCCGGCACCCCCGGACCGGCGACACCCGGCTCGGTGTCGCGCGGCGGCTTCGGCGCCACCGGTGCGGCCCACGCGGGCGCCGCCCCGTCCACGAGCCCCGGGAGCGCCGGGACGTAGCGCCCGGGGACCTTCGATGGAACGACGGGAGATCTCGCCGCGGGAGGGCTGGCAGGCGCGGGTCGAGGCGGCCGGCTTCCCGATCCACACCGGCGACGCCCCCTACTGGGACGAGTCGGCCTGCTGGGCATTCACTGTTAGTGACATCGACAGGCTGGAGCGGGCCACGTCCGCCCTCCAGGAGATGGTCCTCGAGGCGGTGGGCCGGGTGATCGAGCGCGGCGAGTGGTGGGACCGGCTCGCCATCCCCCGGGAGATGATCCCCCTCATCGCCCGCTCCTGGGAGGGGGTGGACGGCGACGGCGATCCCTCCCTCTACGGGCGGATGGACCTGGCCTGGGACGGCGCGGGCACGCCCCGGCTGCTCGAGTACAACGCCGACACGCCGACCGGGCTCGTCGAGGCCTCGGTGATCCAGTGGCGCTGGCTGCAGGACGTGGACCCGGCGGCCGACCAGTGGAACTCGCTCCACGAGCGGCTCGTGGAGGCGTGGCGGGAGCTCGCACCCTTCCTGCCGGTGGGGCCGCTCCACTTCGCCAGCCTGGACGTCCCGGAGGACGCGCTCACCACCACCTACCTCCAGGACACCGCCGCCCAGGCGGGGCTCCGCACCTCCTTCGTGGGGATGGAGACCATCGGCTGGGACGAGGGGCGCCGGATCTTCGTGGACGGCGACGGGGTGGAGATGCGCGCCTGCTTCAAGCTCTACCCGTGGGAGTGGATGGCGCGCGAGACCTTCGGCGCCATGCTGCCCAGGTCCCTCACCCGCTTCATCGAGCCCCCCTGGAAGACGATCGCCTCCAACAAGGGGATCCTCGCGGTGCTCTGGGAGCTCTTCCCCGGCCACGAGAACCTGCTCCCCGCCTTCCTCGAGCCGGCGGGGCTCCGGAGCTTCGCGCGCAAGCCGCTCCTCTCCCGGGAGGGAGCGAACGTACAGCTCGTGCGGGACGGCCAGACGATCGCGGAGGGCAAGGACGAGGGCTACGGCGCCGAGGGGCACGTCTGGCAGGCGCTCTGGGAGCCCTCGGTCCCGCTGCCCCGCACGCTCTCCATCGGGAGCTGGCTCGTGCGCGGCGTCCCGGCCGGCGCGGGCCTCCGGGAGTCGGACGGCCCGGTCACCGGCAACCTGGCCCGCTTCGTGCCCCACCTCATCGCACCCGATGGGCGATAGAGTCGGCGGCATGGACATCACCCCGGGAAGGAGCTGGCCGCTCGGAGCGACCCAGGATGGGGACGGGGTGAACTTCAGCCTCTGGAGCCGCCACGCCACGTCGGTCGAGCTCTGCCTCTTCGACCGTCCCGAGGACGGGGAGCCGGCGCGGCTCTTGCGGCTCGACCCGGCCGCCCACCGGACCTACCACTACTGGCACGTCCACGTGGCCGGGCTCCGCCCCGGGCAGCTCTACGGCTGGCGGGTTCACGGTCCGTATGACCCCGCCCACGGCTACCGGTTCGACGGGCGCAAGCTGCTCCTCGACCCGTACGCGCGCGCCGTGGCGGTGCCCACCACCTACGACCGCCGGGCCGCGGCGCGGCGCGGAGACAACGCCGGACAGGCCATGAAGGGGGTGGTGGTGGACCTCTCCCGCTACGACTGGGAGGGGGACCGGCCGCTGCGCCGCGGCACCCAGCGCTCGGTGATCTACGAGATGCACGTCCGGGGCTTCACGCGCCACGAGAGCTCCGGCGTGGCACCGGAACGGCGCGGCACCTTCGCCGGGCTGGTGGAGAAGATCCCCTACCTGCGCGACCTGGGCGTGACCTCGGTGGAGCTCATGCCGGTGTTCCAGTTCGACGCCCAGGACGCCTCCGCCGGCCTGGTCAACTACTGGGGCTACTCGCCGGTCTCCTTCTTCGCGCCCCACGCCGCCTACGCCTCCGCCCCCACGCCCCAGGGCGCCCTGGACGAGTTCCGCGACATGGTGAAGGCGCTCCACCGGGCCGACATCGCGGTGATCCTGGACGTGGTCTTCAACCACTCGGCCGAGGGGGACGAGACCGGGCCGACCCTCTCCTTCCGCGGCCTCGACAACCGGGCCTACTACATCCTGGACGACTTCCGCCGCTACGCCAACTTCACTGGCTGTGGAAACACCCTGAAGTCGAACCACCCGGTGGTGCGCCGGCTCATGCTCGACTCCCTCCGCCACTGGGTCTCGGAGATGCACGTGGACGGGTTCCGCTTCGATCTCGCCTCGGTGCTCTCGCGGGACACCGACGGCAACCCGGTCCGGAACGCGCCGGCCCTCTGGGACATCGAGAGCGATCCGGTGCTCTCCGGGACGAAGCTCATCGCCGAGGCCTGGGACGCCGGCGGCCTCTACCAGGTGGGCCACTTCGTGGGGGACTCCTGGAAGGAGTGGAACGGCCGCTTCCGCGACGACGTCCGCTCCTTCCTGCGCGGAGATCCGGGGCTGATCACGCCCTTCGCCAACCGGTTGCTCGGGAGCCCGGATCTCTACGAGCGGAAGCAGCGCGAGCCGGAGCAGAGCGTGAACTTCGTCACCTGCCACGACGGGCTCACGCTCAACGACCTCGTCACCTACGGGAAGAAGCGCAACCTGGCGAACGGCGAGGGGAACCGGGACGGCTCGGACCACGAGCTCTCCTGGAACTGCGGCGTGGAGGGTCCCTCCGACGACCCGGCGGTGGAGGCGCTCCGCAACCGGATGGTGAAGAACTTCCTGGCCGTGAACCTGATCTCGGCCGGGATCCCCATGCTGCTCATGGGGGACGAGATGCGCCGGACCCAGCGAGGCAACAACAACGCCTGGTGCCAGGACGGCGACCTCTCCTGGCTCGACTGGCGGCTGCTCGTGCCGCACGCCGACGTCCACCGCTTCGTCCGGCGGCTCATCCGGCTCCGCTCGGCGATGCACACCGGGGTCCGCCGCACCGTGACCCTCACCCAGTTTCTCCGGCGCGCACGGATCCGCTGGCACGGGGTCAAGCTCGACGCGCCCGACTGGAGCGAGGGGAGCCACAGCCTGGCCGGTACGTTCCAGGAGCTGGAGGGCCCGACGCTGGCCCACGTGATCGTGAACGCCTGGAAGGAGCCGCTCGCCTTCGAGCTCCCCCGCGTGGAGAGCGGATGGCGGGTCATGGTGGACACCGCCCTGCCCTCGCCGGACGACGTCCGCTCCTGGGAGGAGGCTCCGGTCGTGAAGGGAGCGACCTACCAGGCGGCCGACCACTCCGTCGTCTTCCTGTCCGCGCTGGCGCCCGGGGAGGTGATCCTGGCGGGTGCCGCCTCTACCTCTTCTCCTCAGCCTGGAGCCAGAACTCGAGCCCCTGGGAGTTGAGGTCGAGATCGCCCTCCCAGGCCGCGAGCGCGGCCTCGCGCGTTCCCCTCCACCCGTTCCGGGCGAGCAGGTGGAGGAGCTGGGTCGTGAGCCCTTCCCGGATCGCCGCCTGGCGCCCCGGTCCCGGCGGCGCCGCACGGGCCGCCGCCACGTGGCCGTCCACCGCCGCGAGCAGGGCCGCGGCCGCCTCGGCGACGCGCCCCTCGATCATCCCGAAGTGGGTGAGGTACATCCGCTCCGGCCGCTCGGCGAGCATCCGCTCCACCGACGCCCGCAGCGCCGTCGGGTCGAACTGCACCGGCGTCGTGGTGGGGAAGAGGAACGGGCGGCCCGCCTCGTCGAACTCCCGGTAGGAGATGCCGAAGGTGTCCCCGGTGAAGAAGCCGCGGGTGGCCGGGTCGTGGACGACGAAGTGGTGCTTCGCGTGGCCGGGCGTGTCGAGGATGCGCAGCGTCCGGCCACCCAGGTCGAAGGTGGTCCCCTCCGGTGCCTCGATCACCCGGTCGGCCGGGGCGGGCCGGACGTCGCCGTAGAGGGCGCGGATCGCCTCCATGCCGCCGTACACTTCGGCGGCGCCGGCGAGCAGCTTCGACGGGTCGATCATGTGGCGCGCACCGCGGGGGTGGACGAGCAGCCGCGCGGCGGGCAGCCGCTCGAGGAGCGCGCCCGCGCCGGCAGCGTGGTCCAGGTGGACGTGGGTGACGACCACGTGGCTCACCCGTTCCGGGGCGACGCCGGCGGCGGCGAGCCCGGCGAGGAGATGGGGCACGGAGTGGGCCGTCCCGGTCTCGATCACCGCGGCGCTTCGCCCGCCGGTGACGACGTAGGAGGCGGCCAGCCCGGGGCGCAGGTAGCCCGCGTCCACCAGCGTGACTCCGGGTGCGATCTCCCGCGGCGGAGCCGTGTCGATCACTTCCCGCCCCCGAAGCCCCCCGGAAGCTCCATGCCCAGGTTCTTCAGCGTGAAGGCGAAGACGTCGGCCACCTCCTCGATGATCATCTTCGTCGGCTTCCCCGAACCGTGGCCGGCCCGGGTCTCGATGCGGGCCAGCACCGGCTTCGGTCCGGCCTGGTCGGCCTGGAGCTCGGCGATGAACTTGAAGGAGTGTGCCGGAACCACCCGGTCGTCGTGGTCGGCGGTGGTCACCAGCGTGGCCGGGTAGGCGGTGCCCTTCCGGAGCCGGTGCAGCGGGCTGTAGGCGTGGAGGGTGTCGAAGCCGCCCTTGGTCTCGGAGGAGCCGTAGTCGCTCTTCCAGCCCCATCCCACCGTGAACCGGTGGAAGCGGAGCATGTCCATCACCCCGACCTGCGGCAGCGCCACCGCCGCGAGCTCGGGGCGCTGGGTCATGAACGCCCCCACGAGCAGCCCGCCGTTCGAGCCGCCGTTCACCGCGAGCCGGTCCGGGGAGGTCCAGCCGTTCTTCTGCAACCACTCCGCGGCGGCGATGAAGTCGTCGAAGACGTTCTGCTTCTTGCCGAGCCGGCCGGCCTCCCACCAGGGCTTGCCGTACTCGTTGCCGCCCCGGAGGTTGGCGACGGCGTAGACGCCGCCCATCTCGAGCCAGGCCGCGGTGGAGACCCGGAAGGCGGGCAGGAGCGGGACGTTGAAGCCGCCGTATCCGTAGAGCAGCGTGGGGTTCCGGCCGTCGAGCTTCACGCCCTTCCGGTGGAGCAGGTACATCGGGATGCGCGTTCCGTCCTTCGACGGGTAGAAGACCTGCGTCACCTCGAAGCCGGAGGAGTCGAAGTCCACCCGGGGGCGCCGGAACACCGTGGCGGCGAGGGTGGGCACGTCGAGCCGGTAGATGGCCGGCGGCGCGAGGAAGCTCGTGAAGGTGAAGAAGGTCTCCGGGTCGGTGCGCTTGCCGCCGAAGCCGGTCACCGTCCCGATGCCGGGCAGCGGAAGGTCGGCCACCTTCTTCCCGTCGAGCGCGTAGACCTCCACGGCGCTCTTCACGTCCCGCATCCAGGTGGCGAAGAGCCGGTCGCCGACCACGTGGGCCCCGGCGAGGACGTCGGTCCCCTTCCCCTCGGGGACGATCTCCTTCCAGTCCTTCTCCTCCGCCTTTCCGATCGAGATGGCCACCACCCGCTTGCGGGGAGCGCCGCGGTCGGTGAGGAAGAGGAACGTGTCGCCCTGCACGTCCACGAAGCCGTAGGCGCCGTCCATCTTCACGAGCAGCGGCTCCACCTTGGCGCCGGGCCGGGAGAGGTCCTGCACGAAGACCGAGGTCTCCGGGTTGGTTCCCTTGTGGGCCGTGAGGACGAGCCAGCGCCCGTCGTCGCTCACCTCGGCGGCGAAGTACCACTCCGGCTGGTCGGGGCGCTCGAAGACGCGCTGGTCCTTCTCCTGGGGCGTCCCCACCGCGTGGAACCAGACCTGGTGGTTCAGGTTCTTGGCGGTGAGCTTCTCCGCCTCGGCCGGGGCCGGGAAGCGGGCGTAGTAGAAGCCCTTCCCGTCGCGGGTGAAGGAGGCGTTGCCGAACTTGGACCAGCGCACCTCGTCGCCGAGGTCCTTGCCGGTGTCCACCTCCCGGAGCTTCCAGATCTGCCAGTCGCTGCCCGCGTCGGCGATGGCGTAGGCGAGGAGCTTGCCGTCGTCGGAGAAGGACATCCCGCTGATGGCCACCGTCCCGTCCTTCGACATGGCGTTCGGGTCGAGGAGCACGCGCCCCTCCTCTGCCGGATCGCCGGTGACGTACAGGACCGACTGGGGCTGGAGGCCGGAGTTGCGCATGTAGAAGTAGCGGTCGCCGTGCTTCGAGGGCGCTCCGAAGCGCTCGTAGTCCCACATGCGGGTGAGCCGGTCGCGGATGGCGGCGCGCTGGGGGATGCCGGCGAGGTAGGCGTCGGTGACGGCGTTCTCGGCCTGGACCCAGAGCTTCACGGCGGCGGCGTTGTCGTCCTCGAGCCACCGGTACGGGTCCTTCACCTTCGTCCCGAAGTAGTCTTCGACGACGTCGTCCTTCCGCGTCGCCGGGTAGTTGAGGCGGGGGGCGCTGGCGGGTGCGGCGGGGTCGGCCGCGATGAGGGCGAGGGCGAGCAGGGGTGCGAGCACGGAGGCCTCCGGGGGTTGCGGTGCGGGCGGATCCTAGCCGAAGAGGGTCGAGGGCGCTTGACGGGAAACCCGCGCGGCCGCAGCTTCGGGAACGTGCTCCGGGACGATCACCTGATGCGGATGATCCGGCAGCTCGCCCAGGCCAGGGACGAGCTGGACGCGGCCTTCGCCTCCTTCGGGGGGATCGACCCCCGGCTGGCGCGGGAGGGGGACGCGATCCGCGCGGCTGGCAAACCGGACCGTGTCGGGGCAATATCCGCGACTTCCCCGACACTGGAGACCAACGTGAAGATCGCGAACGGAACGGTCGTGGCCATCGACTACAAGCTCCACCTGGGCGACGGCGACGTCATCGACGCCTCCGAGCCCGGGAGCCCGCTCCTCTACATCCAGGGGGCCGGCACCATCGTCCCGGGGCTGGAGCGCGCCCTCGAGGGGCTCGTGAAGGACGACGTGCGCCAGGTCGTCGTCACCCCCGAGGATGGCTACGGCGCCCACGACCCGGACGGCATCCAGGAGGTCGCCAAGGAGGCCTTCGGGGGCGAGCTTCCCGAGGCCGGGCACCAGTACACCGCCCGCGGCCCGGAGGGGGAGGAGGTCCCGTTCATCGTGAAGGAGATCCGGCCCGAGGTGGTGGTGATCGACCTGAACCACCCGCTCGCGGGCCAGACGCTCCACTTCGAGATCGCCGTCCGCGAGGTCCGCGAGGCCACCGCGGAGGAGCAGGAGCACGGCCACGCGCACGGACCGGATGGGCACCATCACCACTGACCGCGTGAAGCGCCCGCTGGCCGCGCTGCTCCTCGTCGCGGCCCTGGGCGCACCCGCGGCGGCCCTTCCGGACGACCCCGCCGCGGAGGCGGCGTCCGAGGCGGCCGTTCCCTGCACGTGCAGCGCCGACTGCGTCCGGCAGATCCACTACGGAAGCGTCTGCGTGGAGAAGCGCTGCCAGCCTTACGATGACTCCTGGAGCCTCCTCGACTGGGTCGGGCTGGCCCGCGAGGCGAAGGGGACGCCGCCGCCCTTCGTGCTCCTTCCCGCCATCCTCCCGGCCATCGGCTACAACCCGGCCATGGGCGCGCTCTTCGGCGTCACCGGGACGCTGGGGATGTACCTCGGCCCCGCGACCACCACGACCATCTCGAACATGCAGGCGGTCGCCCTCTACTCCACGATGAACCAGCTCACCATCCAGGTCTCGACCACCGTGCTCACCGCGCGGAACGAGTGGGAGCTGCAGGGGGACTGGCGCTTCCTGCTCTTCAACCAGAAGAGCTACGGCCTGGGCACCGGACCGCAGGCGATGTCGGCCGTCGCCTTCGTCGAGGACTTCAACCTCGTCCGGCTCCACGAGACGGTGCTGCGCAACGTATGGGCGGATCTCTACCTGGGGCTCGGCTACCGGCTCGACGCCTACTACGGGGTGCAGGCCAAGGCGATGGACCTCGATTCACCGTCACCGGTGGTGGATCCGGGCTACGCCTACAGCGTGGCCTACGGGTTCAATCCGGGCCAGCAGGTTCTCTCCGGCGCGTCGCTCGCCGTCCTCTACGACAGCCGCGACTCGACGATCGACCCGTACCGCGGCATCTACGGCTCCGCCACCTTCACCGTGAACCCCACCTGGCTCGGCTCGTCCCTGGCCAGCACCGGGATGGAGGCCCAGTTCCGCGCCTACGTGCCCCTCTCCGACGACGTGCCGCGCAACGTGCTCGGGTTCTGGCTCTTCTACCGGGGGATCTCCTCGGGCGCCGCCCCCTACCTCACGCTCCCCTCCATCGGCTGGGACCAGAAGAACCGGACCGGGCGCGGCTACGTGCAGGGGCGCTGGCGCGGCACCCAGGAACTCTACGGCGAGGTGGAGTGGCGCTTCCGGATCACGAACAACGGGCTGCTCGGCGGGGTGGTCTTCGCGAATGCCGAGACCTTCGCCTCGCCGGCCTTCCAGGCCACCGGGCCGGGCTGGAGCTACGGCAGCGAGAAGGTGGGGCTGATGCAGTTCATCCGGCCGGCGGGGGGCGTGGGCTTGCGCTTCATGATGAACCGCGACTCGAGGACCAACGTCAGCCTGGAC
>SESF01032543.1_pt1 | contig 25381 bp, 7 predicted proteins | sample 3171521 | NCBI WGS metagenome assembly SESF01 (sample SAMN10866945, study PRJNA518727) | freshwater metagenome | biome: subpolar coniferous forest; feature: holomictic lake; material: water; isolation source: holomictic Lake 227, 6 m and 8 m depth | place: Canada: near Kenora, Ontario | collected...
CCTTTAGCCTTTCATGAGAACGCCCCTAAAATCTTACGCGCTGGCCGCCCTGTTTTGGGCGACCGCCGGCGTGGTCGGCGCCGCCACCCCCACGCCCCTGCAACTGATCCAGCTTGACACGTTCTATAATCTTGAGTCGCAGCAGGGCATGCCCATTTCCTCGGTCAGCAACAGCCCGGCCGGGTCGAACGGCCGGGTGCCTGGCGGGCAGAACGAGTCGGGCACCTACAACCTCACCACCTCCAACCAGTTTCAAAGTGTCCTTACCTTTGCCGCCGCCCCCTCCGCGACGAACCAGCTTGCGGTCCGCAGCTCCCCCCTGCTCAACGGCAGCTACCCATTCTCCGGGCAAGTCGTCGAGGCCATGCAACGTCCGCGCGGCTACTCGAACACCACGGTCGCCGCGGTGCTCCGCCGAGCCCAGGTCGGCGCCCTTTACATTTCCCGCCAGGTGGACTTGCTGTTTGGCAGTCCCATCGAGGTGCCCCTCACGGACGAATGGAGCGGGGCCCTGACCAATGAGGTCAAGACCAGCTACTGGCAGGCTGAGCCCTACACCACCAGCGCCCACACCAATGATGCCGGCTACTATTGGAGTCCCAACGCCCGCAAGGTCTTCGCCATCCAGGCCGGCCCGATCCAGGTCACCTGGGTCAAACGCACCCCTTACACCGCGGCCACCCTGCCCACCAACTACGTTAATACCTACGGCAGCCAAAGTTTCCTCACCAACGGCTCCAGCATCTACCTGCTGCGCAGCGTCAACTATGTGGCGTCGGCCAGTGCCGTCAAGCCCCCCAAGCAACTGTTCTGGACCGAGCGCGAGTATCGGATCACGGGCTTCCCGGTCAGCGTGCCCGCCGGCCGGTTGGGCGGCATCCACTTTGTCTATAACGACAACTTTCCCAAAACCGTGGCGCAGGAGTTTCATGGCCCCGGCTACACCGACCCCACCGAGGGCAGCACCAACGGCACCCTCCAGGAACTGCGCACCGTCTGGTACGACCAGCTCCAGGGCGGCATCTATGCCTACAACTTCGAAGGTCGGCTCTTCGTCGAATTGCTCGGCGACGCCAGCCCCGACGGCCAGACCCGCGAGCACCTCGGTTATGAAATCGTGGATGTCAGCAAGCAACCCATGCCCGCCGATGTGGATGTGGAATTGGGCGAACGGATGGTGCCGCCCGAGGCGGATTCCGCCGATAATCTCTACGCCAGTCCCGTCCAGTCGGGCGGCGGGGTGTATGTTTACCGCCATATCGTGGCCGCCACCGGCCGCTTGAACCTCTACGCCGACCGCGAAACTTCCACGCCGAACGACTCCATCGTTTACTGGCTCGAAACCGGCGTCGCCAATCTCAAGTGGCCCAAGCACTATGCGCGCTATGCGCAGGCGTGGCCCGCGGACGTCGCGAAATACAGCCACTACATCCGCCCCGAAGTCGCCACCGAGGCCGAAGCGATCGCCACCGCCGTCCAGCTTCCCACCGACAACGTGCCGTTCATAGACTACCAGGATCCCCTGGACCGCCCCCGCGCCAAGCTTACCCCGGACTACAAGTTTTACACCTTTCTCGACGCCACCCAGCCCGCGCACCGTGCGCTGCTGCGTTTCCAGGCCGGCGAGAACGTCGCCTTTGAACGCATCTTCTCCTGGCTCGATACGAGTCTCAAGACCACCAACCTGCTCGGCAGCGTCGCCATGAATCTGGCTGAGGTTGCCTACTACTATAACTACCCCGTCGCCAACGCCGCCTACACCAACTACCTCGCCCAGGTGGCCGCCTACGGTGTGAAGTATGCCCCTTACACCGCCTACGTGCAGGCCTTGGCCAGTTGGGAGGCCAGGAACACCGCCTACACCAACTACCTCGCCCTCAGCTCCGCCTACGTCAACCAGCAGGCCGCCTACACCGTCTATACCAATTGGTTGGTTCGTTACACCGCCTACTCCGCCTACACCAACTACACCGCCCAACTGGCCGCCTACAACGCCTACACCAACTGGCAGGTCCACTACACCGCATACACGAACTACTCGAACTACACCAGCCGACTGGCCGCCTACAACGCCTACACCAACTGGCAGCCCCGCTACACCGCTTACACCAATTACGTGGCCTACACGAACCAACTGGCCATCTACCGCACCTACACCAACTGGCAGGCACGCTACACGGCCTACACCAATTACCAGGCTCAATACGCCGCCTACACCAACCAGTTCCGTTGAGCCGCCCGACTTGCGAAGCGTGAAACGTGAACATTACCCCCACCAGTTCCGCTGACCCTCTGACCTCCTGAAACTATGAAGCTGCATTCTCACCTCACCGCGCCGCCCCCCGCCCCTCCGGCCCCGCCCCTTCCTATCCTCTCCCGCCTCGAGGTTGGCTATTGGCTATTGGAGGTTGGATGTTGGATGTTGGATGTTGGATGTTATCTCGGCCGCACCCTCACCGCTGTCCGCTCCGCCCTGGCCCGCCTACCCCGTTCCCCCATTCCCGTTTCCCGTCTCCCCCTCCTCACCGCCCTCGCCCTCCTGCTAGGTGTGCCCGCCGCGCAGGCGGTTAACACCCTTTACAACATCCAGCTCCTCCCGAATTGGGGCGCGTCTTATCAATCGGGCGCGGCGCTCATCGGGTCATCCGGCGATACTTGGAACCGGATGATGTCTCTCGGGACCTACTCCGGCCTGGCCACCTCGGCGAATCAGTCATCCTCCGTTGACTTTAGCTGCTCCGGCACTGGCTATGCTGGCGGGACGGCCAATTCTTCCTTTGGCAGCGGCTGCGCCAATCTCATGAGCGGCTATCTCTATAGCACCAGCGGCGGCTCCCTGAACTTTGTCAATCTGCCCGTCAGCTCCCCGTTCACCCTTTATATTTATACCCAGGGCGACGTCTCTGCGGGTGGACGCAGGACATCGGTGACCTACAATGGTTCAACCGTCATTTCGTCAGCGACGTCGGCGGGTCTGACCTACTTTGTGAACGGGCTGAACTATTTGATCATCAGTGGCACCACCACGGCCAGTGGCACCCTCTCATTGACTTACAGTGTCTACGTCGGCGAGGCCGACCTCAACGGCCTCCAATTGCAGGTGACGACCACCACTCCCTCCGTGGCCAGCCAGCCCGCCAGCCTGGCGGTTCCCATCGGCGGCAGCGCCACCTTCAACGTCGCCGGGAGCGGCACGGCCCCGTTGAGCTATCAATGGCGCTTGAACGGCACCGCCATCGGCGGCGCCACCAGCCCCAGTTACACCATCGGCAGCGTCGCCCTGGGCAATGCTGGCAGTTATACGTGTACCATTTCCAGCCCTTACGGCAGCGCGACCAGCAGCGCGGCGACGTTGTCGGTGGGTAACATTCCCACCGTCGCCACCGCCCCGGCCAGCCTGGCAGTTGCCGTCGGCGGCACCGCCAACTTCAGCGTCACCGCGGCCGGCACGGCCCCCTTCAGCTATCAATGGTATTGGAACGGCGCGGCCATCGGCGGCGCCACCAGCGCCAGTTACACCCTGGGCGGTTTGACCCTGGGCAACGCCGGCAACTACACCGTCACCATCACCAACCTCTACGGCACCGTCACCAGCAGCGCCGCCACCTTGACCGTCGGTTACAGCCCCACGGTGACCACGGCGCCGGCCAACCTGGTGGTGACCAACGCCGGCAGCGCCACCTTCAGCGTCACCGCGGGCGGGACGACTCCGTTGAGCTACCAATGGTGTTACAACAGCGTCCCCATCGGCGGCGCCACCAGCACCAGTTACAACCTCACCGCCTACGTCGGCAACGCCGGCAGTTATACCGTCATCATTACCAACCTCTACGGCACGATCACGAGTGGCGCAGCGACGTTGTCCGTCGGCTACAGCCCCACCGTCACCACCGCCCCGGTCAGCCAGCTCGCGCCCGTCGGCAGCAACGTCACGTTCAGCGTCACCCCGGGCGGGACACCCCCGTTTAGCTATCAATGGAGCATGAACGGCACCCCCATCAGTGGCGCCACCAGTTCCAGTTACAGCCTCACCGGCGTCACCACCAACCACACCGGCAGTTATACCGTCACCATTACCAACCTCTACGGCAGCGTCACCAGCGGCGCGGCGACGTTGACGGTCGGTTACCTTCCCACGGTCGTCACCGCCCCGGCCAGTCGCGCCGTCACCAACGGCGGCAGCGCCACCTTCACCGTCACCGTCGGCGGCACCGCCCCGCTCAGCTATCAATGGTGCTCCAACAGCGTCCCCATCGGCGGCGCCACCAGCGCCAGTTACGCCCTCACCGGCGTCACCACCGCCTACGCCGGCAGCTATACCGTCATCATCACCAACCTCTACGGCAGCGTCACCAGCAGCGTGGCGACGTTGTCGGTCGGCTACAGCCCCACCGTCGCCACCGCCCCGGTCAGCCAGCTAGCTCCCGCTGGCAGCAACGTCACGTTCAGTGTCACCGCGGGCGGCTCGACCCCGTTGAGCTATCAATGGTGTTACAACACCGCCTCCATCCCCGCCGCCACCAGCACCACCTACACCCTCACCGCCATCACCACCAACAATGCCGGCAGCTATACCGTCACCATTACCAACCTCTACGGCAGCGTCACCAGCAGCGCCGCCACGTTGACCCTCGCCATCCTCCCCTTCATCACGACCAACCCCGCCAGCCAGGCGGCCCTCCCCGGCGGCACCGCCACCTTCAGTGTCACCGCCAGCGGCCTCCCCTCGCCCGGCTATCAATGGCGCTTCAACGGTGCTGCGATCAGCGGTGCCACCAGCGCCAGTTACAGCCTTACCGGCATCACGGCCGGCAACGTCGGTTTTTACAGCGTCCTCCTTACGAACCTGGCTGGCAGCATCACCAGCACTCCGGTCGCCTTGACCGTCTTGTCCACCAACGGCAGCGTCGCCGTCCTGGGCGCCGAGCCGGACCCGGGCTGGAATGCCGATGTGCAGGCCAAGCTCATGGCCAGCGGTTTATTCACCTCGGTGGATGTTTACCAGGTGGACGCCGACACGCCAAGCCTGGCCACCCTGCAACAGTATTCGGCGGTGCTCGTTTATAGTGACGATATGTTTGCCGACGCCACCACCCTCGGCAACAACCTCGCCAACTACGTGGACGCCGGCGGCACCGTCGTGCTGGGCCTCTTCTCCCTCGAATCCATGCCCGGCATGACCCCGGGCGGCCGGTTCGCGGCCGGCGGCTACCTGCCCGTCACTGTCCCTTACAACTACACCAATAATATCGGCGGCACTTACGGGCTGGTGGCCGATCTGCCCAACAGCCCCCTGCTCCTGGGCGTCACCGCCTTCACCAATCTCTTATGCCAGATTCCCCTCGCGCTCGCCAGCGGGGCCACGCGGGTGGCGCGGTTGGATAACGGCCAGCCGATGGTGGTGACCAAGGGGCGCGTCGTCGCGTTGAATCTGTTCCCGCCCTCCTCCGATGTTTACGACAGTTGGCTCGCCACCACCAGCGGCGGCCGGCTGATGGCCAATGCCCTCAGTTACAACCCGCCCTACATCACCACCAACCCGGCCAGCCAGTCGGTCTTCTACGGCAGCAACGTCACCTTCTCCGTCACCGCCACCGGTGCCAGCCCGCTGAGCTATCAATGGTACTTTAACGGTGCCGCCATAGCCGCCGCCACCGCCGCGAACTACGCCCTCACCGGCGTCACGACCAACCTTGCGGGCAGTTACACCGTCATCCTGACCAACAGCTTCGGCAGCGTCACCAGCACCGTGGCGTTGCTGACGCCCATCACGCCCGTTCCCTCGGTGGCCGCCAACCCGGCCAGCAGCGTCGTGAGTTTGGGGGCGGCGGCGTCCCTCAGCGCCACCGCCGGCGGCGCCCCGCCCCTGGTCTATCAGTGGTTCAAGGACGGCGTCCGACTGACCGCCCAGACCAACAGCACTCTGAGCTATGCCAGTTTCCAATTCACCAACAGCGGCAGCTACCAGGTGGTGATCACCAATGCGCTCGGCATGGTCATCAGCCCGCCCGCGTTCCTAAGTCTGCCCCATGCCCCGCTCAAGGGCTGGGGTTACAACGGTAACGGCCAGTTGGGCAACGGCAACACCAACAACCCCAACCAGCCGGCCAGTCTCGGGAGCAATGTCGTGGCGGTGGCGGAGGGACAATTGCATTCCCTGTTTGTGAAGAGCGACGGCACGTTGTGGTCCATGGGTTTCAATAATTCCGGCCAGTTGGGCAACGGCAACAACACCCAGACCAACCGGCCGGTGAGCGTGGCCAGCAACGTGGTCGCGGTCGCCGCGGGAAGCGCTCATTCCCTGTTTGTGAAGAGCGACGGCACGCTCTGGGGCATGGGTTTAAACAATTCCGGCCAGTTGGGCATCGGCAACCCGGCCGACACCAACCGTCCCGTCAGCGTCGCCAGCAACGTCGTGGCGGTGGCGGCGGGAGGCGCTCATTCTTTGTTTCTGAAGAGCGACGGCACGCTATGGTCCATGGGCTATAACCTCTATGGCCAGTTGGGCATCGGCAACCCTACCGACACCAACCGGCCCGTCTGCGTCGCCAGCAACGTCGTCGCCGTCGCGGCGGGAAATTACCATTCGCTCTTTGTGAAGAGCGACGGCTCGCTCTGGTCCATGGGTTCAAACAATTATGGCTCGTTGGGCAACGGCAACACTGCCGACGCGAATCGGCCCGTGAGCGTGGCCAGCAACGTGGTGGCGGCGGTGGCGGGGGGCTGGCACTCCCTATTTGTCACGATCGATGCCTCCCCGTCGCCCATCCGCTCTAACCTCTACGGCCAGTTGGGCAACGGCAACCCTGCCGACACCAACCGGCCCGTCAGCGTCGCCAGCAACGTCGTCGCGGTCGCGGCGGGAGGTTACCATTCGCTCTTTGTGAAGAGCGACGGCACGCTGTGGTCCATGGGTTACAACAATTATGGCCAGTTGGGCAACGGCAATAACAACAACCGCAGCCTGCCGGTGAGCGTGGCGGGCAACCTCGTGGCGGCGACGCTGGCAATCGGCAGCAGTGCTAGCCATGCGTTCGCGTTGGCCAGCGGACCAGCCCAGGTGGCCCCCCTCGCCCCCCAGACCGTCTCCACCGGCCAGTCCTTCACCTTCAGCCTCAACGTCACCAATGGCGACGTCTATGCTTACCAATGGCAGTTCAATGGCACCAATATCCCGAATGCCACCAACGCCACTTACAGCGTCCCCAGTGCCTCCCCGGCGGATGCCGGCACCTACACCGGCCTGGCCATCGGCTTTCTCGGCGACAGCAGCAGCCAAAGCGCTACCCTCACGGTCAGGTCCATCCCCACGGTGAGCGCCTGGCCGGCGGCCAGCGCCATCACCTATGGCCAGACTTTGGCAAGTTCCACCCTGGACGGTGGCACGGCCTCCGTCGCGGGCACGTTTGCCTGGACCACCCCCGGCACCGTGTTCAACGCCGGCACGGCGATCGCCAGCGTCACCTTTACCCCTGCGGATACCACCAGTTACGCCCCGGTCAGCGGCACGGCCAGTGTCCTCGTGAACCGGGCCATACCCGGTATCACGGCCTGGCCGACGGCCGGCACGATCACCTACGGCCAGACGCTGGCCAGCTCGACCTTGAGCGGCGGCACCGCCACCGTGGCGGGCACGTTTGCCTGGACCACCCCCGGCACCGCGCCCAGCGCCGGCACGGAGATGCCTGGCGTCACCTTCACGCCGGCGGCGACGACGAATTACCTCAGCACGAATTACACGGTCAGCGTCGTGGTGAACCGAGCCACGCCAGCCGTGACGGCCTGGCCGACGGCCGGCGCGATCATTTACGGCCAGACGCTGGCCAGTTCCACCCTGACGGGCGGCGCGGCCACCCCTGCGGGCGGTTTCGGGTGGACCACACCGGGCACCGCCCCCAACGCGGGCACGGCTCTGCCAGGGGTGACTTATACCGCCACGGACACGGCGGATTACAACCTCACGAATTACACGGTCAGCGTCACGGTGAATAAGGCTACGCCCGTCGTGACGGACTGGCCGGCGGCCGGCACCATCACTTACGGGCAGACGCTGGCCAGCTCCAGCTTGAGCGGCGGCACGGCCTCCGTGGCGGGCGCGTTTGCCTGGACCACGCCCGGCACCGTGCCGGCCGGCGGCCTTACCGCGCAGAGCGTCACCTTCACCCCGGCGGCCACCACCAATTACAACCCGGTGATCGGCACTGCCAGCGTCACCGCCAACGCTCCGCCGTGGGTGATTGCCAACCCGGCCAGCAGCGTCGTGAGGCTGGCGGCGGCGGCAGCCCTCAGCGTCACCGCGGGCGGGGTTGAGCCCCTCGCCTACCAGTGGTTCAAGGACGGGGTGAAGCTGACGGGAGAGACCAACCGCACCCTGAGCTACGCCAGTTTCCAGTTCACCAACAGCGGCAACTACCAGGTGGCGATCACCAATACGCTCGGCCTGGCCCTGAGCCGGCTCGCTTTCCTGACCGTGCCCAACGCCCCGTTGAAGGGCTGGGGCGATAACACGTCGGGCCAGTTGGGCACCGGGAAGAATGATCCGACTGACGTCGCATGCTACGTCGCCAGCAACGTGGTGGCGCTGGCGGTTGGCCAGGGCTTTTCGCTCTCCATCCGGGCGGATGGTACGCTCTGGGCCATGGGCACCAACGCCTACGGCCAGTTGGGCAACGGGACGCTCGTCGCGACGAACCGACCGGTGTGCGTGGCGAGCAATGCGGTGGCGCTGGCGGCGGGCAGCAGCCACGCGCTGTTGGTTAAGGCCGACGGCACGCTGTGGGCGATGGGGAATAACGCGGCGGGCCAGTTGGGCAACGGGACGCTGGTCGCGACGAACCGACCGGTGTGCGTGGCGAGCAATGTGGTGGCGGCGGCGGCGGGCAGCGGCCACTCGCTGTTCGTGAAAAACGACGGCACGCTGTGGGTCATGGGGAATAACGCGGCGGGCCAGTTGGGCAACGGCACCACCAACAACAGCAGCCTGCCCGTGTCCGTGGACAGCAACGTAGTGGCGGTGGCGGCGGGCGGCCGGCATTCCCTGTGGGTCAAAGCGGACGGCACGGCGTGGGTCGCGGGCTACAACGGCTACGGCCAGTTGGGCACCGGGAACTACGTCAGCACCAACCGGCCGGTGAATGTGGCCAGCAACGTGCTGGCGGTGGCGGCGGGCGATAACCATAGCCTCTTTATTCAGGCGGGCGGCACGCTCTGGAGCATGGGTTACAATGGCTGGGGCCAGTTGGGCAACGGGGGGGTCACCAGCCGCAACCGGCCGGTGAATGTGGCCAGCAATGTGGTGGCGGTGGCGGCGGGGGCCAACCATTCCCTCTATATCGGGAATGAAGAAGGAAGAATGCAGAATGCCGAAGTCTGGGGGATGGGTTACAACGTCAGCGGGCAGTTGGGGACGGGCGCCAGCGCCGCCTCGAGCCTGCTGCCGGTGCTGGTCCAGAGCAATGGTTGGGTGGTGGCGACGTTGGCGGCGGGCGGCGGCGCATATCATGCGCTGGCGGTGGCAAGCTGGCCGCCCCAGACGGCAGGCCTCACCAACCAGATCATTTCGGTGGGCCAGACCTTCACGTTCAGCCTGAACGTGACCAATGGCGACGCCTACGCCTACCAGTGGCAGCTCAATGGCACCAATATAGCCAGCGCCACCAACGCGACTTATACCGTCCCCAGCGCCTTCCTGCCGGATGCCGGCACTTATACCGGCGTGGCCATCGGCTTCCTGGGCGATACCAGCACCCAAAGCGTCACGCTGGCCATCCGCACCACGCCCGACGTGAGCACTTGGCCGTCCGCCAGCGCCATCACGAACGGCCAGTCGCTGGCCGGCTCCCTCCTCATCGGCGGCGCGGCTTCCGTGCCCGGGACATTTGCCTTCAACACGCCCGACTTCGTTCCCGCCATGGGAACGGCGGCCCAAGGCGTGACTTTCACCCCGAGCGACCCGGCTTACTATAGCGTGACCAACACCGTCAACGTGACGGTCACCCTCTGGATGTCCGCCGTGACGACCTGGCCGGCCGCCAGCGCCCTCACCAACGGCCAGAGCCTGGCCAGTTCAACCTTGAGCGGGGGGGTGGCCTCGGTCGCCGGCGCCTTTACCTTTGTTGCGCCGGCCACAGTGCCCCCCCCTGGCACCCACACGATCGGCATCCTCTTTACCCCCGACGACACGAATTATACCGCCGTGAACGGCTCGGTCACGGTGGTTGTTTTCCTGGCGGCCCCGGCGGTGGTGGCCGACCCCGGGAGCGCTCCGCCCTACGCGCCTTATCCGGGCGTGGCCCCGGCAGTTGCGAGTGATCCCGGCCCCGCGCCCGCGTATGCGGCTTATCCGGGCGCAGCCCCAGCGTTTGCGAGCGATCCCGGCCCGGCGCCGCCTTATGCGGCATATCCCGGCGCAGCCCCGGCATTTGCGAGCAACCCGGGGAGCGCCCCGCCTTATGCGGACTATCCTGGCAGCCCGCCGTCGGTGGTGGCCAGTCCGGGTGCCGAGCCCACGCCGGTGGCCTATCCCGCGGAAGACCCGCCGACCCCCGTGGCCGCGTCTGGCACGCAACTCTTTACCGACGCTTCCATCGCGCCCCGCATCGTTTATGAAACGGTCTCCGTGGGTGACCGGATCAGCGTGCCCGACAACGAACTAGGCGCTACCAGCTACCTGGCCGGGCACCTGAACACCGACATGGGCAATCTTTATCTCCCTTCCGCGTATGTGGACCCCCTGGTCAGCGGTTTCCCCGCCGCCAACCTGGGGGCCATCATCCCGGTCAACGCCATTCCCGGCGCCAATTACCTGGAAGTCTGGTGGTTTCGCACCAACCAGGCCGCCGCGGGTCCCAACTCGGGGAACCTCCGGCTGGGCTTCAAGGCGATCTACTGGCCGTCGGTCATCGGCCGCTACACCCTCGAGTGGCCGGCCAGCCCGCGGGAGATTGTGCTGGCCAGCAAGCTGGGCAGCGGCACGCTCGACACCTTCGAGGCCTTGGGCACCGTCTATCGCCAGAATGATCCCGCATTGCCCGGCTACAACCCCAATGAAGAGCACGCGCTCATGGCCGGCGGCACCGCCTTCGCCACGCGCGACGACCTCAATCTCACCAATGCCAACAACTACTCGTCCGCTTCGTTCGTGCTCGTGAGCTACACGGCCCAGGACGGGCGGCCCGCCGTTTCCGCCTTCAAAGTGTTGCGCGAGAAACCGGAGGCAGGGTATGTCTTTGACTACATTGTGCCCGCCGGCCAGCTCATGCAGGCGCCCATGCCGCTGCCGCTGCTCGCCAAACCCGTCCTTGGTTCCGGGGACGGCGCGGTGAACTACAACACCGAGCCATCGCATTCCGGCGGCGATTGGCCCGGCGGCTGGAATAGCAGCTTCGCCAGCGACCCCCTTTACAGCCATTACGACAGCTTCACCTGGCGCGACCGCCACCAGGACTTCTGGGTCTATCGCGGACCGCACGCGGGCCTGCCGGCCTTGCAGGCGGGCACCTACGCTGCCACCAACCAGACCTTCCGGTCGCTCACCAACGCCATCGCCATTGTCGGCAGCGACTTCAGTTGCACGCTGCACGCCTCGCGGCAGGACGAATATCTGTCGGTGACGGCGGCGGGAACCGTGCCGGACTGGCTGATCATCCGGGGCCTCACGCTGCTGGGCAAGCCGTTGGTGAGTGATGTCGGCACCAACACCCTCTCGCTCGTGGTCGAGGATCTCTACGACCACACCCGGGTGACCAATCGGCTGACGCTGGCGGTCCGGGCCATCGGCACGGCCGTCACCCAGGGGCCGCTGACGCTGACGAGCACCAACGCCTACACCAGCACCACGGTCGTGTTCAGCAACCGCCCGCCGTTCCTCGCCGCCTCGCCGGTCCCGTCGAACAGCTTCACCATGCGCTACTACTACAAGACCGACGCCAGCTTCGACTGGCCGGGCGTGGTTAATCCGCCCGCCGTGGGCACCATCGTCCCTTACCTCCGCCCGTTGGATGCCGCTACCGGCGAGTTCGTCGGCGATGGCGGCTCGGGGGACACCGCGGCGTTGGAGATTGTCTATCGGCCGGTCTGGCCCGAGCGCGATCCGAGCGACGCCTCCAAAGCGGTGCCGACGCTGCCGTTTGGTGGCACGCTCGCAGCGACCAAGTTCAACCTGCCCGGCGTGCGAGGCATGTTGACCGCGCAGCTTCTCTATCAGCAATCCGTCGCGTCCAATCTGTTCAACGCCCTGCCCAGCGCCGTGCTGCATGACGCCACTCGGGAAAAGTACTCGGACCTGACGGGTCAAGCCCTCTCGGCCCTGCCGGGCGGCGTCAACGCCTCCTATTACCAGGGCCTCTATTATTTCCCGAACCTGCCGCCCCACCTCGGCTCGCGCGTCTTCTTCAACCCCAATCGCGGGACCGCCGGGATGCTGGTGCTCAGCGGTCAGTATGTCGAGGAAACGCTCGGCGAGAGTTACCTGATGTTGAACGTCCTGCGCGGCTCCGACCTGGCCGCCGTCAAGGCGCTCTGCCCGGACGGCGACACCGATAAGACCAAATGGGATAGCCTCGTGGACGGGCTGGCTACGACGGTCCAGACCTTCCACGAGAACCCGGACATGCCCGGCACCTACATCGCGGACCCCACTTTGAATGCCTCGGTGGGCGTCGGCGATCTGGCGGAAATCACCAACGCCAACACCGCCGTGGATAGTTATGCCATCAGCGCCGTCGGCCCCGGCAGCGGCTACGTCACCCTGGTCGAAGCCGGCGGCACCGCCTTTACCCGGCCCGGCGACCCGGTCGCCTTGCACATCTTCCGCGTGGACGCCACCCAGCTCTACGCCGGCGAGGTCAAGGTCATTGCTGCCGCCAATCCCCTCAGCGAAAAGGTCACCTTCCAGCACACCGCCGACCTCGCCGGCCGATTTGACGAGTATGAGTACGAGTGGAAGATCACCCAGCCGGTGGATGGGCAGCCCCCGGTACCCGACTCGACGATGAGCCGCTACCAGGCCTTGGTCACCGGCCCAGACCTGCCGCGCCAAACCATCGGCGGCGCGGGCATCCTTGCCCTGTGCGACAACTATGTCGTCATGCGCTACCGGCCCACCTCGACGTCGCATCCCCTCTACAACCAATGGTCGGACTGGACCTCGCCCAAGTTGGCGGAGGGTTGGATCAAACGCGTGCTCGGCGGCATCAACCCCTTCACCCAGCGCGTCACCGACCTGTTCAACAACCAGGTCAACACGGATGTGAGCATGCTCACCCAGGCCGGCAAACGCTGGGAAGGCGACGTCGCGTTAAACCTCGACAGCATCAACAACTACGGCCTCATCGAGATTTATGAGACGGTCCTCCGCCGCGGTCGTATGCTCAGCATCGAGTCGGGTTACAACTATGGTCCGGCCAACGACGCCCTGCTGCTGGCCGCCGGCTATCTCAATGACCTCTACCTCATGGTCGGCAACGACGCCTGGGCCGATGCCGCCAACCCCACCATCGGCATCGGCACGGCAGACCACACCTACGGCTCCGTGGCCACCGCTCTGTTCGCCTTCAAGGGCCAGGAACCTTCTTTGCTCGAAGAGGAACTCGCCTTGCTCCGCGGCCGCGATGATTTCCTCACGCCCGGCGTCCAGGTCGCCCCCGTCTATAATCGCCTGGTCTGGAACTACACCCGCGGCATTGCTGCCGGCGAGGTGATCTATGCCAATAACTACAACATCCAGCCCAGCCCCGACAACACCGCCGGCATGATCGGCGCTGCGGACGCCGCCTATATGTTCCCGCAGGGCCACGGCGATGCCTACGGGCATTACCTCACCGCCCTCAAAGGCTACTATTCGCTGCTCATGAACTCCTGCTTCGACTGGGTGCCGCGCATCGAATCCGTCAACGTCCTCGGTCAGCCCGTCGCGGTGGATTACCAGGATGAGCGCAAATTTGCCGCTGCCGCCGCCGCCCTGGCCCAGGCTGGTCGGCAGGTCTTCGACCTCACCTGGCGGCGGGATTTTCAGCCCGTCGCCACCGCCGGCTGGCAACACTTCAGCGCTTCCACGGCCAACAGCAGCCGTCAGTATGCCGCCCCGGGCGGCACCGCCAACAGCGTCACCCGCTACTGGGGCATGGATCACTGGGCCACCCGCGTCCAGCAGGGGTTATACCTCAACTGGGTCGTCGGCAATGCCATCCTGCCCGATGTGGACTCCAACCCCTCCCACCAGGGCATCCAGAAGATTGACCGCACCACCGTGCCGGAGCTGACGCAGTTGGCGACCACGGCCAACGGGTTGCAGGCGGCGCTCGATAATGCCGAAGGCGGCCTGAGCCCGCTCGGTATTCCCGAAGGCGGCATCGCCTTTGACCTTGATCCCAACGCGGTGGTCGGCACGGCTAACGGCACGCATTTCGAGCAAATCTATAGCCGCACCAAGGTCGCTTTGAACAATGCCGTGGCGTCGTTTGACGATGCCAAGGGCGTGACTCAGTTGATGCGCTCGGAGGGGGATTCCCTGACCGCTTTCGAAGCCCAGGTAGCCTCGCAAGAGCTGGCCTATAACAACTCGCTCCTCGAGCTTTACGGCTCCCCCTATCCCGACGACATCGGGCCCGGCCAAACCTGGGTCCAGGGCTACTCCGGCCCCGACCTCATCCACTACATGTATGCCGACCTGCCGGAAGTCAATTGGTACGGCAGTGATGCCAATAGCACCAACACCTACAAGGTGGACATCCAGACCCTGCCCGAGGATTGGCTCTCGAATAATGGCACCGACCTCAACTACGTCACCCCCAGCACCGACCCGGGCTATGCCGAGGGGACCCATTATATCCAGTTCTCCGTCGGGCCGCACGGCTTCTACGACAAGCCCGCAACCTGGTCCGGCCGGCGGTATTCCCCGGGCCGCATCCAACAGGCAATCTCCGAGATGATCGCCGCCAACACCAGCCTCCGCAAAGCTGCCGATGACGCCGAAGGCACGAAGGCCGCTCTCGACAAGTCCATCCTTCTGTTCAAGGCCACCGTCCAAACTCACAATGACATTCGCCAGGTCGAGCGCTCCAAGCTCGCCGCCGAGCAAACCCTCGCTTCCGTCGAGTATGTTTACGAATTGGCCGACGTCATCTGGGAGAAAAGCAAAGAAGAAATCCAGGCCGCCATTGAGGTGACCAAGGAAGCCCTGCCCACCTCCCTCATCGCCGGTGTCGCCGCCGGTGGCGACCTGACCTCGGCCGGCCGCGCCGCCGCCGAAGCCGCCGGTCTCGCCACCATCGCCACCGTGGATTGGGGCCGGATCCTTTGCTTCATCGGCAAGAGCTCCCTGGCATTCTCCACCGCTACCGCCAGCCGCTGGCTCGACTTCGACACCATTGCACCCGCCGAGTGGGCGGGCGAATTGCGCGGCCAGGTCGCCGAAATCGGCAATGCGTTGGACGGCCTGCAGGACAACCTCGTTATCATCAATCAGCAACTGCGAGCTTACGACGACACCCAGCGCAAGTACCGCGCGCTCGTCGCCGAGGGCGACCGCCTCCAGCAGGAGCGCTACGCCTTCCGCAAACGCACCGCCATCATGATCCAGGGCTACCGCACCCGCGACGCCGCCTTCCGCATCTTCCGCAACGAGAAGCTCGAACGCTACAAGACCCTCTTCGACCTGGCCGCCCGCTATTCGCTCCTGGCCGCCAACGCCTACGACTACGAAACCGGCCTCCTCGGCACCACCGCCGGGCGCAGCTTCAAAAACCGCATCATCAATGCCCGCGCCCTGGGCGTCGTACTCAACGGCGAACCGCAGTACGCGGGCAGCGACACCGGCGATCCGGGCCTCTCCAGCGTGCTGGCCGAAATGAAGGCCGACTGGGATGTGCTCCGCGGCCGGCTCGGCTTCAATAACCCCGACGCCTACGGCACCACCGTCTCGCTCCGCACCGAGAACCTCCGCATCCTGCCTACCAGCGATGGCGACTCCACCTGGAAGGATGCCCTCCAGGCCGCCCGCGTCTCGGACCTCCTCCAGGATGCCGACGTGCAGCGCTACTGCATGCAAATTGACACCGCCGGCGGTCTGCCCGTCCCCGGCATCGTCCTCACGTTCAGCACCACCATCGCCGACGGCTACAACCTCTTTGGCAAAGCGTTGGCCGCTGGCGACCACAACTTCAGCGCCAGCTCCTTCGCCACCAAGATCTTTGGTGTCGGCATTGGCTTGGAGGGTTACCGGGGCATGGATAATCCATCGGCCAACAGCAGCAGCGGCGGCACCTCGCCCAGCGATCCCACCGTCACCTCGCTCGATCCCTTGGCGCTCGCAGCGACTCCCTACGTCTACCTGATCCCGGTGGGGGTGGATTCGATGCGCAGCCCGCCTTTGGGCGATGCCGGCACCATTCGCACCTGGAGTGTTAGCGATCTGGCCATCCCGATGCCCTTCAACATTGGCCAATCCGGCTTCAACACCCGGCAGCTCTGGACCTCGAGCGAATCCCTTACCGAATCGCTCTTTGCCATTCGCAAACACCAGGCCTTCCGCCCGGTCTCCACCACGAGCGTTTTCAGCCTGGACCTCTATGGCGACACCGGCTCACTGAAGCGCTCGCAATTCACCAACAACCGCCTGGTCGGCCGCTCCGCCTGGAACAGCCAGTGGAAGCTCGTCATCCCGGGCAAGAATCTGCTCAACAACCCCAACGAGGGCCTGGACCGGTTCATCCAGACCGTCACCGACGTGAAGCTTCACTTCGTCACCTATTCCTACTCGGGCAACTAGCGTCCATCGAACCTTTACCATGAACAATCGAACTTTGAATTCCCCATCCCGATTCGGCCTTCGGTTTTCGGCCTTCGGATTTCACGTGCTGTGCGCCCTCAGCCTGGCCGGGTCCGCGCTGGCCTTCCCCCCCTCCCCCAACCACACCATCTACGGCATGGTGCGCGACGAGCTGGGTAATCCCATCCGGGTCACCAACGCCGTCGTCATCCTGGAAACCACCACCGGCGTCCAGGTCAAGACTACTGTGATCCCTGACCTGGCGCCGGGAATGAACTACCGTCTTTCTGTGCCGATGGATGCGGGCCTGACTTCGGACGCCTACAAGCCCACCGCCCTGAGACCGCAGGTCTCCTTCCGCCTGAAAGTAGTCATTGGCTTGACCACGTATCTGCCAATTGAACTGCACGGCAATTACGCCAACCTCGGCAAGCCCGCCCAAAAAACCCACCTGGACCTGACCATGGGCGTGGACAGCGTCGGTGACGGGCTGCCCGACGCGTGGAAGCGGGAGTTAATCGCCATGCTGGGTCTCAACTGCGGCCTACAGGACATCAAGCCGGGGGATGACGCGGACGGGGATGGCATGTCGAACTGGGCGGAGTATATTGCGGGCACCTACGCGTTTGATTCCACCGACAACTTGAGCCTGGAAATTGTCGGTATGAATCAAGGGAATCCGCTCATGGACTTCACGGCCATCCGCGGTCGCACGTACACCGTTCTGGCCAGCACCAACATGACTGACTGGGCGGCGGTGGATTTCCGGATGCCGTTGGAATCCACGAACGGGGCGGCGATGGGCACTTATTACGCTAGCGGCGTGCATAGAGCGCGCGCCGAGGTCACCACCCCCGACCCCACCGCCTCGAATAGACGGGTGTTCAAATTGATGGTGAAATAGCCTGGGGAACCGCCTTACGGGGGCAACGCTGAAATACTGAGAAGCTGAAATGCTGAAATACTGCGAGCTGCCCGGCGATTCCGGTTTCGGATTTCGGACTTCGGATTTACTGAGGAGGATGTTTGAGCGGACTGACGTCCGCTGCTACTTCCCAAAGCTGCCGAGGCTTCTCCCTCTCCCCTTGGGATTGGATGTTGGGTGTTCAATGTTGGATGTTGGATGTTTCCGAGGTTCAGCGGGCTGGGGTGAGGGGTTGCTAGGTGTTTCGGGTTTCGGGTGGGGTTTCCGGCCTGCATCCCACCGCTGCCTCCGGCGACTGTCCGAGGCCGCAAGCACGCCAAAGCGTGGACTCCGAACATGAGTGCCCGCCCGCCAGGCCGCCTTCCCTACCGGGCCGTCGTTTTATGCGTTATCCTGGCCTGCCTGGCCTGCCTGGCCTGCCTGGCAGCCGCGCTTCTGTATCCTCGCCTCCGCCCCCGGCCCGCCGCGCTGCCGGAAGTGCCGCGCGCGCAACTTACCTTGCGCGAGGGGCATTTCTACCAGGCTGGCGCCAGTGCCCCTTTCACCGGGTTCGTCACGGAGCGCTACCAAAGCGGCAGCCTCAAATGCCGCTCGGTGGTTTCCAACGGCATCCTCGAAGGGCTTTCCGCCGGGTGGCACACGAACGGCCAGCAGCAGATCGAGGAATACTTCCATGCCGGCGTCTCCCACGGGCACCGCACCAAGTGGCATGAGAACGGCAAGAGACAGTCTGAGGCGGATATTGTGGAGGGTAAAATCCAGGGTGTGTTTCGTCGCTGGTATCCGGACGGCGCCCTCGCTGAGGAAATCTCGATGCGAGCCGGCCAGCCCGACGGCCTCTCCCGTTCCTATTACCCCAGCGGCTATCTCAAGGCCCAAGTGCAGTTGCGCATGGGCGAAGTCCTCGAGCAACGCTCCTGGCGTGAGGAGGAACAAGTTGTTCCCCCACAACCGCGTGCAGTCACTGCCAATCAGTGAAATCCGTGTCTTCATGAAATCCGAAATCCGAAACCCGAAACCCGAAAGAAGGCCGAAATCCGAAATCCGAATCCCAGCCAGCCTCTTCTCATATTTCAGCTTTTCACGTTTCACGTTTCACGCTTCACGCTTCACGTGCCTATCCGCCCTATCCCTGCTGCTCATGTCCCCGGGTTCTCAAGCCGGGAACTTTAGCGTGGACTGGGACGTCATCGCGTGCGGCGGGGGGAGTAGTTCCGGGGGCCGCTTTTCCGTTCAGGACACTTTAGGGCAGTCACAGGCGGAAACCATGAGTGGCGGCGCCATCTCCGTGGTCGCTGGCTTCTGGGGGCGGGAGCTATCAGCGAATACAGCGCCCACCTCGCGCAACACCACCGCCAGCACTGCCGCAAACCATCCCCTGGTGCTGTTCCTGGACAAGCTGCTGGCCCGGGCCAGCGACCCGGACCCGGGCGACACCCTGACGGTCACGGCGGTCGGCCCCTCCAGCGCCCATGGCCCGGTGGGCAACGTTGTCCTGGATGCCACCGCCGGCACGATTACCTACACCCCGGCCAGCGGCTACGTCGGCTCCGACACCTTCACATACACGATCAGTGACAGCTATGGCCTGACGGTGACGCCAACGGTGACGGTGACAGTGACGTCCGCGGGCGGGATTTCGCTCAACATCGTTTCTCCTCCGACCTACAGTGGGGGAACGTTCCAGGTGGGCTTCGCGGGCATACCGGGCTTTGAATACACGATTGAGGCGGCGGAGTCGCCGACGGGCCCCTGGACCTACCTGAAGAAGGTCGCCGCCGGCACCAACGGTTTGTTCCTGGTGATTGACACGCCCGCCCCATCCGTGGGGTCGCGCTATTACCGGAGCGCCTATCCCTGAATCAACTGCCGAATTCAGGCTAACGGATTTGCGGCGCGCCCTGGATGTCTAGCGCGACCACCGAAGCCGACTTGTCCGGTGCAGCGGCGGGCACGTTGATCGTAATGCAGTTGTTCGCGTCAGTGAACGTCAGCGGCTTGCGACCATCGAACAGAAACGCCCGGACCGGCTGGTTCGCGAGTCCGGGAATCACGAGCTGGCCGTTCGCCGGCCAGTCATAGACGAAGAAGTAAAGGCGCGTGACGTCTGCGCCGGACTTGCCGCGCGGGTCGTCGAAAGGCCAGGCGGCGTGTTGCCGGAAGCCGGCGACACTGCTGTCGGCGGCAAGTTTCTTCTGCGTGCAGCGGCCCCAGACCAGCTTCTCAAACGGGCTGGCCTGGGTTCCGTAGATGGCCTCGCGGTTGACCTTCATCCATTTGCCGATGGCTTCCAGGCGCTCGATGGAGGCACTCGGGAACGCGCCTTCCGAGGTAGGCCCGACATTCAGCAGGTAATTGCCTCCCTTGCTGGTGCAGTCGATCAGGTTGCGGATCAGGGTGGTGGATGACTTCCAGTTCTGGTCGTTCTTGTTGTAGCCCCAGTGGTTGTTCATGGTCATGCACGATTCCCAGTCCACGCCGGGACCGTAGCCGGTCGGCGGGATTTCCTGCTCGGGCGTGCCGTAATCGCCGACACGCTCCGCCCCCTTGTCCATGCCCGCCATCCCCGACCGGCCTTTGCCGACGCGATTGTTAACGATAATGTTCGGCTGCAAGCCGCGCACGTAGTTGTAGAGGTCCAGGCCGCGCGCGTGGGTCCAGGGGGCCTCCCATTCGCCGTCGAACCACATGATGCCCAGCGGCCCGTAGCGCGTGCAGAGTTCCTTAAGCTGGGCTTTCATGTAGGCCGTGTAGCGGTCCATGTCGGGCGTGCCGCTGGCCTTGTCATTCCAGGCACGGCGCGTGCCCCAATCGGGATGATGCCAGTCCATGATTGAGTGGTAGAAGCAGAACTTGATGTCGGCCGCGCGGCAGGCGTCGGCCAGCTCCTTGAGCGGGTCGCGCTGGAACGGCGTGGATTTGATGCACCAGTCGGTTTGGTCCGAGCGGAACATGCCAAACCCGTCGTGATGCTTGGACGTGATGACGATGTATTTCATCCCGGCGTCCTTGGCGAGGCGGACCCACTCTTTGGCGTCGAACTTCACGGGATTAAACTGATCCGCGAACTTCTCATACTGGGAGACGGGCATCTTGGTTTCCTCCATGAACCATTCGCCATAGTTGATCTTGCCGTTCCACGCGCCCGCGGGCACGGCATAGACCCCCCAATGAATGAACAGGCCGAACCGGGCGTCCCGGAACCAGGCCATGCGCTGGTCGTGCTCGGCAGCCGATTCGGCGGCCTGGGCGACAAACGGCGCCACGATGAGGGACAGAGCGGTCAGTAGCAGCGATGCTTTCATAAGCTTTGACAGATTCATAAGCCGTGTGACGTTGGACCTGTAGGCCGCGTGCCCTCACGCGGCGTATTTAGTGCCGAAACCATATATGGCTGAAAGCGCGGCGTCTGCCAAGCTCGAATGCCCTGCTCCGAATTCTTCATTCTACATTCTGCATTCTGCATTCGCAGATTGGAGGCGGTCCGGGGGCGGTCCAGTGACAGCGGGGAGGGGCTTAAGCCGCCGGGGCGGGAGCTACTATCCCAAGTGGACCAAGGGGTGGTTAGGGTATCTGGCGGACTTCCTCAAACCGTAGATTTGCCCCAAGCGGGGCTGGCGCTTGGGCGGCGTTGGCACGTTTGGGGTTGTTGCCTGCGTGGAAGAATTGGCGGTCACGCCGGGCGATGCGCCCGAAAGGCTGAAGGCTAAAGGCTAAAGACTGCAAGGAGTCAGACTGTGGAATGGTCCGGCCTGCCCTGCGAGGGGCGCTTCCGGGAAAGGAAATTGGGACTGGCCAAGTCATACTACCTGTAGTGGTTCACTGCTTTCGAAGAACCCCACATATAGCGCTTTCTGGAGCGTTTTTGGCGTTGCGTGCCCCAGAATGCAACGGTTGGCCTCGTAGGTGGGATGCCGGACAACGGCGCGATTGGGACCTACACCGAAATGCTGAAAGCTGAAATGGGGACGGCACCTTCGGGGCGCCGGAAAGGCCAACCAGTCACGCCAGCCAACGCTGGTATTGGACCCGGCTCTTTGCCGGACGTCAGTGCTCGCCGTGGCTGCGCTCGTCGTTGCGAGCTCAAGGAAGATGATCCGCTCAGGGTGGTGAAGCGTTTTCCGGGAGCAATTGGATCAGGGCGGCATTCACAGCGCGGCGCGCGGCCGGGAGGCGCTCTGGGTCGGGCAGGATTTCGGTCGAGCGCAGGCCGCCCGCGTTGGGGATGGTGACCAGTTCCTCGGCCAAGGCCAGGGCCCGCTCGGCTGCGGCGACGGACCGCCCGGCTTTCCTGGCCTTCTCCGCAGCACCGGCCAACAGGGCCATGGCCTCGAAGTCCTCCAGGCCCTCGCGCACCTGTTCGAGACGGATGGTGCTGACCGGGCCGTCCACGCCGACAGTCTTGCCCGGATACGCCAGGAAGCCGTCGCCGTTGGGGTAGCGGACCCAGTAGTGGACCTTGCCCTCGTCGCTCTGGCGGATGAAGGTATGCCAGCCCACCCGCCACGGATCATAGGTCCACCAACTCAATCCCCAGAACTCGAAGCCGCCGACGCCGTATTTGCGGCAGTAGTAGGGCAGGAGCCGTTCGGTGGCCAGGTAGGGCGTGTCGGTGGCCATTTGGCCGTCGCAGGTGAACCAGAGGCGCTTACCTGACTGGCGCACACGTTCCATCTCGGCGACGGGAAAGCAACCGAATTGGCCGACGCCCCAGAGGTCGAGGGAGTCGTCCCAGGCTGGGCAGTGCCGCCAGGTGCTCGAGTAGATCGGCAGGGCGGGGGCGGCTTCATGGATGAGCGTGCAGAGCTTCTTCAACTGCTCGACCACGAAGGCATGCTGGAAATGCGGCTCGTCGGAGATGTAATAGATGAACCGGTCTTGCCAGCCTTTCTCACGGAGATGCGCGGCGAAGAGGCGGCAGGCTTGCTGGAGGGCACGGTTCCATTCGGCGGTGGCGGGGTCCAGGCCAAAGAGCTGCTTGGGCGGGTAGGCCCAGCCGAACAGGTAGAAGAACGAGGGGGTATAGCAGGCGCTCATGCCCAGTTCGTCGAAGCAGAGCCGCGCCGTCTCATCGAACTCGCGCGCGTCCATGGTCACCTGACCGTCCTTGTAACTGAACTGCGGGGGCGGCTCGATCTCGTTCACTCCGAGCCGGTGAGCGGCCATGAAGCGCAGCCATTTCTCCCGCTCCGCGCGGGAATCCGGCGCCGGGCCGTACCAGCCGCCGGGGCCGCTCCGAAAGTCAAAGATCACTTGCAGCCGAGTCCGATCCGGCAGCGTGAAGGGCAGGACCCGGACGGCCAAGGGCAGGACCAGCGGCGCGGCTCCGTCCGCCCGAAGAGTGATCTTGGCCCGGTATTCGCCAGGCGGGGCGTCCTTGGGAGCGCGCACAGTGAACCAGAGCGGTTGGGTCTGGTTGGTGGCAAGGGAGAACGAGGCGGCCGGGGCCAGCGGATCGGGCCACCAGCCCGCCCAGCCGTCCGTGGCGCCACCCCCTCGCGGCAGCTTGCGACACCAGTCCGGCACGTCGGTGGTGAAGTAGCCGCTGGGGTGATCAATCGGCACAAAGCCGACGCGGTCCACCTTCACCGCGGGGAGGGTTTTTCCGGCAGCGTTTTTAAGGGGGGAAACCTCCACGGTCACACGCTGCGAGGTCGGGTCGGGCCGGGCACGGAGGGCGAGTTGAAATGGCTCATACTCGTTGCGTGCCAACTCGACGGCCACACGCCGCGCCGAGGCCTGCGGCGGGGTATCCGGGAATACCTTGCGCAGGGGATTGACCTCCCACACGTGCAGAGCCCGGCCAGCCGGGAGCGACTCGCCGACGGCGCTATGCACGTGCCGGATCACGCCCTCGACCACCTCGCAGAGGAGGAGGCCATCGTGCCGCAGCGTGCCGGAGGTGTTCATGGTCAAATGCACTTCGATAGTCGCCGCATCCGGCGGTGCCGTCAGGAAACCGGTCGAGTTGACCCACTCCGAATCGCTACTCACGTCCGGGCTGGTGCTGACCATAGCGCCGCTCTTGCACAAGGCCCCGGCGGCGGCGTGAAAATGGGCATAGATCGTGGCGTCGCCTTTGAGCCCGCGGCTTTTCAGCCAGCCGCTCAAGAGGTAGGAAGCGCCGGGCTTCACCGCGATCGGCTGCGAGCGCCAACCCACCCACTCGGCCGCCGTGTTGGATGACACCGTCAGTTCGAGGGCGCGCCGGCCGAACCGCGCTTCGGTGCTGAAGCTTGCCGCCACCCCCAGGGTGCCGCCCAGCGCAGGCCGGAGAAAGGCTTCGGGCGCGCCGGAGCCGCGCTCGAGATTGCCGTTGGTGATGAGGTTATAGGGGCCATTGAGGAGCCGCTCGTATTCCGTCGGCGTCCCGGACGCCTTTGGTTTCTTGCCCGGTCCGAAAGTGACCTGGAACGACTGCTCGGAGAGGGGCGGCAGGTCCGCGGCAAAGAGAAGGTCCGGGCCGAGGCACAGCGGTGCGCCGCCTTTTTCCGTGCCGTCGCTGGCCAGCACACGTGGGGCGGCTGCGCGGGGCAGGCCCGGCAGGCGTGCGCGCACGGAGGCAAGGCTCACCCGCACCAACGCCGGCGAGGCGGCCAGAGCGCTGAAGTTGCGCACGCAGACTTCGGCGCCGTCCTGCTTGGCGGTCGAGGTCCGGGGCTTGGCGGAAGTTGCTGGTTGAAGTTGGAGACGTTCCTTCTCGCCGACCGATACTCGCACTGCCGAAGGAGCATCGCGGGCCACCCACTCGGCGTCGTCGAACCAAGCCACGCCCGTGCCATGAAGCATCGTGCCGATGACGGCGGTGCGCGCGTTCGTGGGCGCCAGGAAGCTGACGGATACCTGCTTCCAGTCGAAAGTGCCCTGGCCGGCGTCGAGGGTCTGGTTGACCAACTCCCCCGACTCACCATTGACATGCACGTACCATCCCGCGCTGCCGGCCACGTCGCGAGCCCGCACCCAGCCGCGCAGCTCATAGACCCGGCCCGGCACCACCGCTAAGCCGCTCTGCTGCCACTGCACCCAGGTGGCCGGCGCGCCCGAGTCAACTTCCACCCGCGCGCAGCGGCCGCCTTCCCGGCCGTCCGATGCCTCCCAGGCCAGCCGATGGTGAGCATCGCCGCCCTCCGGCATCCAGTCCTCGGGCGACTCACCGCCGAGCTCAAAGCCGCCATTGGAGAACTGACCCCGAAGGAAATCGGGCACGGGCCAGGCTTCCCGGTTGCCGGCATAGACATAGAGGGTGGCCGTGCCGTTGGCGGGGCACTCGGCGGGCAGCACCAGCCTGTCGTCCGCGGCGAGCAGCCCGCTGCGCCGGGCCCGGCCCCGGGCATCGCGCAGGTCGAAGAGCAGTTCCACACCGTCGGCACGACAGGCCCGCAGTGACTCGACAGAAGCGCCCGCCAGGGAAGGAATGGCGACCTTGACCGGCTCTCCAGCCACAGCCTGGTCTGACACGTTGCGGAGGGTTACCGGCACGCGCTCTGGCCAATAGCCCTGGCCGTCCAGCGACAGGGGGTGCTGCCACGGGGCGGCCGCCGGCGTCCACGCCGCCGACAGGAAATAGGCCAGCGCCATGGATTGGGAGGAACGTTTCATGCAGCCAGACTAGGCGGCAGCCGCAGGGCCGCCTAGCTGAAAGAGACGACCACCCGCCACGCGGCCTGGTTACTTCTTGGGCTGGTGCG
>SESF01031725.1_pt1 | contig 25340 bp, 20 predicted proteins | sample 3171521 | NCBI WGS metagenome assembly SESF01 (sample SAMN10866945, study PRJNA518727) | freshwater metagenome | biome: subpolar coniferous forest; feature: holomictic lake; material: water; isolation source: holomictic Lake 227, 6 m and 8 m depth | place: Canada: near Kenora, Ontario | collected...
CTCTTTCTGGTACCAGTAGCCGACGGAGGCGATGTCGTCCTCCAAGGGTAGATAGCGCCCGCCCTCTTGCCAGCCCAGGGCCTGGATGGTGACCTTGAGATCCTTCTCGAAGCGGACTGGATCGGCGATATGCCACCGGTATAAGCCGAAGCGTTGGCCGGGCTCATAGGCCTTGTCGGGCGGGAGGACTTGCGCGAGCCCCGTGTAAGGGGTGGAGAACACCTGGTATTTCTTGGTCTCGTGATTCTCGAAGTTGTAGGAGCCGCAGAAGTAGTCCTCGGTGCCGGTGCCGCAGATGGTGGGGAATTCCTTGTCGCCATCCATGAAGAACTTGATTTCGCCCTCGCCCCACCAGCCTTTGCTGTGTACTTCCCACGCCAGGTAGGTGCCGACGTACTGGCCCTGGCCCTGGATGTCGTCCAGGATGGTGTAGGTGCCCTTTTGGCGGAGCGGAGATTCACGGCGGAACTGGGCGTGGAAGTAAGCGGCATCCTTCGGCACGTCGGTGAGCGTGTAGTTGACCTGGTAATAGAGGGTCATGCCCTTCTGATCCGCATTCTCCATGGTGATCCTCGCCTTCTTGTGGAAGGGCATCTGCCAGTAGCAGTTGAAGGCACTGCCGGGGTTCACGCACACCGCCAGTGAGTTGATCTGGCAATACTTGCCCCAGCCGCAGGCAAAGAAATCGCCGACCGGGCATTCGACGGACGGCTCGGTCTCGTCATCCCAGTAGAGGCGGAGAATGGAGCGCCGCCAATTGCCGGCGGGCGTCATCCAGATTTGCTGAATGCAGCCGGGCCCTTTGATCTCAGCCAGGGTGAAGGTGGTCCCGGCCTTTATGTGAATTGAGGGGGAGACCTTCCAACCTTTGCCCAGGTCGCGGGACGCGTTCTTGCCGGTGCCCTCGGTGGCCATGCCGGCCTTGCCCTTCTCGCCGGTGAAGTTCTCCGGGCTGATCGAACGCGACTGGGCCTTTGAGACGCGGTAGAGGTTGCCGAGGTTGACATCGAGTCCGTTAAACGTGGAGTCCGCGGCGAATGCGCTCGTGACGTTGAGCCCGACGGAGGTAGTGAACAGGGCGAGAAGGTAAACAAGCTTCTTCATAATATGGATTTCCGATTCAGATATTGGACCGACCGACTGCTCGCCAGAGCGTTCCGCTCTCGCGAGGAAGACGAGCTATTTTTAGTTGAGGGCCAACTGCGGCGCAAGCCCGGACTGGGGGTGAATGCAGAAGGAAGAAGGAAGAATGTAGAAAGGGGAATGGCTCCCGTTCTGCCTGCGGTTTTCATTCTGCATTCTACATTCTGCATTCTGCATTTCCTCTCCCGGGGCAGGGTGCTGCGATTTTTCGCGTGCGTTGGCCGTGGTTGCAGGCAAATTCCTGCCGTGGAAAAACCGTTACCCATGACTGCCGAGGTCTTACCGACGCACACGCCGGAGTTGTTTCAAGCCGCCGTGCAGCAGGCGGCTGCACTGCTGCGCGCGGGAGAGGTGGTGGCGTTGCCGACGGAGACCGTGTACGGGCTGGCTGCCAGCGCGCTGGACGCGCACGCGGTTGCGCGCCTATTCGAGATCAAGGGGCGGCCAGCTCACAATCCCATCATTGTTCATGTCGCGAGCATCGCCATGGCGAAGCGCTGCGTCGCGAACTGGCCGGCCCTGGCGGGCAGCCTGGCCAAGGCATTCTGGCCGGGGCCGCTGACGTTGGTGCTGCCGCGGGCGAAGGAGATTTCCGATATCATCACGGCGGGCGGGCCGACGGTGGGGGTGCGCTGGCCGAGCCATCCGTTCATCCAGGCCGTGATCCGCGAGTGCGGTTTTCCCCTGGCCGCTCCGAGCGCCAATCCGTCCAACCGCGTCTCGCCCACCAACGCCGAGCACGTGCGCAAGCACCTGGGCGATAAGATCCGCCTGATCGTGGATGGTGGCCAGGCGCAGGTCGGGATCGAATCCACCGTGCTGGACATTTCCGGCTGGCCGCCGCGCCTGCTGCGTCCAGGTATCATCCATGAGCAGGCGCTCCTGGCGGTCACGGGGGAACTGGCCGTCGGCGCCAGCGAAAGCCCTGAAGTATTGAAAAGCCCCGGCCGGTTGCGCAGGCACTATTCGCCGAAGGCGAAGCTGGTGGTGTGGTCCTGGAAAGATGAGGCGGAACTACAAGTCCGAAGTGCGAGGTGCGAAGTCCGAAGGGCGAGCATCCATGTGATTGCGCACACCCGGATTCCGTCGGGCGCTGGGTTTGGCCGCGTCTCGGTGATTCCACATGATCCGGTGGCCTTTGCGCGGGCGATTTATGCCGAGCTGCACGAATGTGATGAAGCCCGGGCCGAGTTGATCGTGGTGGAGGCGCTGCCGGAGGACCCGGAGTGGCGGGCGATCGCGGATCGGCTGCGGCGGGCGGCGGCTTGATTTTTTTTGATGCAAAAGCCCGGCTGCGGCGTCCAAAACCCCGTGCGTAGCAATCAACAACGTTTATTTGACGAAAGGCAACGGATTCCACATTCTTACCGGGTAATGAGACTGATTGGAATGTTGTTGATTTTGGCCGGCCTAAGCGCAACGGCGCTGGCACAGACGAACACCCCCGGAGCCCGAAAGGTCTCCTTGGACGATTGCATCCAGAGCGCGCTGGAGAAGAACCTGGATATGCGCATCGCGCGCTACAATCCGCCGGCAGCGCTCGCCGATCTGAAGCTCGCCTACGCCGGCTATGATCCCGCGTTCACGTTCGGCGGGGCGCACAATTACAGCAAGTCGGGCGGCGGTTTCAACCCCTCGATTGGTTCGGTTCCGGCCACCACGGGGGATCAAAACACCTTCAACAGCGGCTTGACCGGGTTGGTGCCTTGGGGGATGAACTACAGCCTTAAAGGTAGTCTCGATGAGAGCTACGGGCAAGGTGCCCAAGGCCCTTTGAGTGCGCCATTCGATGATGCATCCGGCTCGGCTTCCCTCAACATTAGCCAGCCACTGCTGAAGAACCTCTGGATTGACCAGACCCGCTTCAATATCAAGGTTGGCAAGAACCGGGTCAAATATACGGAACTGGGTCTCAAACAAACGATCATGAACCTGGTCACTGCCGTGGAACAGGGCTACTACGACCTCATTTATGCCCGGGAGAATGTCACGGTGCAGGCGAAGGCGGTCGAGTTGGCTATGCAGTTGGTGGTGGAGAACCGGAAGCGGGTCGAGGTTGGCTCTTTGGCGCCACTCGACCAGATGCAGGCGGAGGCCCAGGCCGAGACCAGTCGCGCGGCATTGATCGCAGCCAAGAGCACCCTGATCTTGCAGGAAAACGCCATGAAGCAACTGATCACCGATAATTACGCGGCCATGGAACCGATTGATCTGCAACCGTCGGCCCCGCTCAGCGCGCCGGTTCGGGTCTTTGACCGGCAGATCAGTTGGAGCAAAGGGCTTACGGAGCGGCCCGACCTGCTCCAGGCCAAGCTGGATGTCCAACGTCAGGGCATCACGATCAAGTACAACTACAACCAGCTCTTCCCGGAACTGGATCTCTTGGCCGGCGGCGGTTACGGTGGCGGCGGCTCGGGCACTAGAGAGTACAGCCAGGTGCTGAACCAAGTAGCAAGGGGCGAGCAGCCCTCCTGGTCAGTCGGCGGGCAACTGACCTATCCGCTCGGCAACATCGGCGCGCGCGCTAACTACAAGAAGAGCAAACTGACCATGGAGCAAGTGTTGCTCAATCTCAAGAAGCTCGAACAAACGATCATGATCACGATCGATAACGACATCACCCAGGCGCATTCCAGTTACCAGCAGGTGGCCGCCACACGGGCAGCCCGGGAATATGCCGGAGAGGCTCTGGCGGCTGAGCAGAAGAAGCTGGAGAACGGCAAGAGCACCACCTACACGGTCCTGCAAATGCAACGGGACCTCACCACCGCGCGCGGCAATGATATTCAAGCGCTGGCGAATTACAACAAGGCCCTGGCGCAGCTCAGCCTGGATGAGGGCTCGACCCTGCAGCGGTTGAGCATCAACGTCGAAGTGAAGTAACCTTCCGGGGGCCAGGCTAGCGACCCTTGCTTTTGCAGGTTGGGCCAACCAGGCCTCCAACCTGCGAATGACCTCAAACATGTCAACGGCTTGGCCAGCGCGCTTTCCCTTCGCTTTCCCTTCGCTTGAGTTTCCCTGCCGTTTCTGCATAACCTTCAGGTTCACATGTTGACTCTTGCCGGCATCAGCAAAGCCTACGGCGAACGGGTATTGTTCGCGGACGTCACCTTACAGGTGAACCGCCAGGACCGCATCGGGCTGGTCGGCCCGAACGGGGCGGGCAAGACTACCCTGTTCTCGATCATATTGGGCGAGGAACCTTCTGACACGGGCAGCATGTCCTCGGAACGTGGCGTCTCCATCGGCTATCTGCCGCAGGAGAACGCGCCAGTCGCGGACGAGACGGTGATTGAACTAGCGACGGCTATCACCCCCGAATACACAAAACTCCGCCGCATCCTGAAGGCGTGGGAGGCAGACCATCCCACCGAAGCTCTGCACGCGGAGGAGATCCATGATGACGTGCATGACCGGTTCAACGAGTTGGGCGGCTATCGCCTGGAAGCCAAGGCCAGCCAGATCCTCGCCGGCCTGAGCTTCCGCAACCAGGATTTCGACCGGCCCGCTCGCGAGATGAGCGGGGGCTGGGTGATGCGGGCGCACCTGGCTCGTTTGCTGACGCAAGAGCCGGACCTGCTGTTGCTGGACGAGCCGACCAACCATCTGGACCTGGAAGCGCTGCTGTGGTTCCAGGGGTATCTAAAGGGCTACCCTGGGGCGATTCTCTTGATTTCGCACGATCGCGAGTTCCTGAATCAGCTTGTGGGGAGCATTGTTGAGATTCGCCAGAGCAAGCTGATCCGTTACCGCGGCGGCTATGACGAGTATTTGCTGCAACGCGAAGCCTACGAACATCAGCAGTTGGCGCTCTACAAGCACCAGGAGCGCGAAATCGGCCGACTGATGGAATTCGTCAACCGCTTCCGCGCCAAGAACACAAAGGCTGCGCAGGCCCAGAGCAAGCTGAAGCAGATTGATCGCATGGACAAGGTCGAGGCGCCCGAGGGGGATGATCGCAAGCTGGATTTCCGGTTCCCCCAGCCGCAGCGCAGCGGGATCAAGGTGATCAAGCTGGAGAATATCCACCATGCCTACGGCGAAACGGTGGTGTATCGCGGGATGGGCTTCCAAGCGGAGCGCGGCCAGCGCGTCGTGCTGGTGGGGCCGAACGGGGCGGGCAAGTCCACGTTGCTGAAGATTCTTGCAGACGTGCTGACGCCGCAGACGGGCGAGCGCACGCTCGGCCACAACGTCAAGGCCGGCTACTACTCGCAGTATCGCGTGGACATGCTGAACCCGGATCGCACCGTGCTCGAAGAGGCGTTCGACACGCCGCAGCGACTGACGGAGCAATCCGTTCGCACGCTGCTCGGTTGTTTCCTCTTCAGCGGTGACGATGTGTTCAAGAAGGTGGAGGTGCTCAGCGGAGGCGAGAAGAGCCGGCTGGCACTGGTGAAACTGTTGCTGGACCCGCCCAACCTGCTGCTCATGGACGAGCCGACCACACATCTGGACCTGTCGAGCGTCGATGCGCTGGCCTATGCGCTCGACCAGTTCGAAGGCACACTCATCTTCATCAGCCACGACGTCTATTTCATTCGCGCGCTGGCCAACCATGTCATCCACGTCAACGCCGGCCGGCTGACGCATTACCCCGGCGGTTACCAGTACTACCTGGACAAGACCAAGGCGGAGTCCGAGCGGGCGGGGCTGACGGCGACCGGCAAGGACGCGTTCCACCGTGGCTCAAATCAGAACAAGAAAGACAGGGATGCCGTCGAGAGCCTGCCTGCCGCGTCGAAGAAGGACCAAAAGCGACTGGAGGCCGAGCATCGCCAGGCGCGTTCACGGGGGCGCAAGGCCCAGCAACAGATCGTGCACCGGCTGGAGAAGGAGATTCAGGAACTCGAAGCCCGTCAGACGGAAATGGTCGCCGAACTGGAGAAGGCCGAGACCTACGAGAAGCCCGGCCGGGCACAGGAGCTCAACCGGGAACTGGTGAACGTTCAGCACCGCCTGGCGGAACTGAATCCCGAGTGGGAACAGGAAGCCACCCGGCTGGCGGCAGGGCTGCTCTAATGTTCGATTGTTCGCAGCGAACAGCCCTGAAATCCGAAAACCGAAGGCCGAAGGAGGCCCGAAATCAGAAGGGCGGGCGGGCGGCGGGACCTTTTCGGATTTCGGGTTTCGGGCCTCGGATTTAGGAAGATGCTAACCGACTTTAGCTCGCCCCGCCCCTGGGCTGGCGGCGCGGGACTGAAATAGTTCTTGCATTTGCTGGGGCTTTGCGTAAACTAGCTGTGCTTTTAGGCAACTAGTCGATTTCAAGGCCGGTAGATCCTCAGTTGAATTTGCTTTCAATGATGATTTGAAACCCGATGATCGGGAACAGTCTCTGAAGGAGCAGTCAGTCTAAGAAACAAACATCATATGGGTACAAAACTATACGTCGGGAATCTTTCCTTTGACGTCACTGAGAACGATCTGCGGGACATGCTGGCTCAGCACGGTCCAGTGAACGAAATCAACGTTATCATGGATAAAGAAACCGGTCGCGCCCGCGGCTTTGCCTTCGCTACGATGAACACCGAGGAAGGTGCCAAGGCGGCCATCCTGGGCTTGAATGGCAAGGATTGGAAAGGTCGCGCCCTGACCGTGAACGAAGCCCGCCCGCGCGAGGAACGTTCGGGCGGCGGCGGCGGTGGCGGCGGCGGCGGTTATCGTGGCGGCCAGCGCTCCCGTTACTAATTCGTCCGGGTGGATTGATTATCGCGGTGGGGTTCTGCGGTGCAGAACCCCATTTTCGATCTGAGTTCCGCAGCTCCTAATCCGCGCTCGGGATTCGTCGTTCCACTCGGAACCGAAACAATATGGCAGATTCTTCAGTAAATACAGTTGGTGAAACGAGGCAGCAGCGGTTCGAGCGCATCTTGTGCCAGGAACCATTCAAAGGGCTGAAAGCGATCTTCGACAGCCTGTCCCGCGAGCGCGCGACACTCTGCGACGTAGTGCAGGGCACGAATTCCTACGAGGAGTTGCTGGCTAAGCTTGGCTATGGAGTCACCGTGATCAAACAAATTCACGTCGCCGACGCCTACTCTCGCACGGGGCCCGCGGGCGGGATCAGGGCCGTGCTTCCTTATTTCGACGTTCCGACGCAGAGCGCTCTGCCGACGCTGGTGAACTTCGATTCCACGGTAACCGTCACGCCCAAATCAGCCACCTTCTTCAATGGGCTGCTGACGGAGATCAAGCGGCAAATAGGAGCTTGATTCGGTCGAGGGCTTGGGAGCCTCGGCACCCAAGCTCGAGCCGGGGAATTAGCTGTCGCTAAGGCCTTAAAGGGAATTACGCGACTCGGGCTTGCTGCGCCTGGACAGGAACGAACGCTGCAATCCGGCGGCGACCGTCCGTGACATCCTCGCGCGTCATGTTCAGCGCCACAAACGCCCACGCGGCCTCGGAGTCCCGGTAGCCTTGTGCTGACGAAAGCCGGAGCCACTTGTACGCCTCAATCCTGGACTCGGGGGCAGTTTCAGGCAGCCCCACCAAGCTGGCGCGATGGAGCTTTATGCCCAGGTAATATTGGGCGCCGGGATCGCCCAGGTCCGCCGCCTTTTGCATCCAGGACATTGACTTGACATCGTCGCGGACCACGCCTTGGCCCGACGCATACATGATCGCGAGGTTGAACTGCGCCAGGGTATGGCTTTGGTCTGCTGCCTTCAGATACCACTGGGCTGCCTGGGGATAGTCCTGCGTCGCTCCCTCCTGGGCAAATTTCACCCCCAGGCTGAATTGCGCCTCCGCATCGCCTTGGCCGGCTTTGATTTCGGTGGTTTCTACAGCGGGCTCCTCAGAGACAGAGCGGCTGAACAAGCGGCGAAAGAACGGGATGGCCATGCTTGCCACTCTAGCCGGTCCGAACCAAAACACAAGCTTATTAAAATGTCAGAAGCGGTTGTCCGCCATGCGGTTGTCGCCATGCGGCTTGACCTTTGCGAGCGCTGGGCATAAAAAGACGGCATGATTAACTTGGGATTACACACCGACAATTGGAGGCCCCTGAGCGTTGGGTTCGAAGCCGCCTGCGAGAAGATCGCCGCCACTGGCCTGAAACACATCGAGTTCGCCGCCCTGCATGGCCAGAACTTTATCGCCGCCCTGGGCTACGACCCGGGCGTCTCGCTCCAGTCCAATCCCCGCGCGATCCTCAAGTTCCTGGACAAGCTAGGGCTCACGGTTTCGCAGATTGACGGCGCTTACCCGATGATGGGCCCGAACGGCTCGGCGTATGGCGTGCAGTATGTCACGCAGTCCATCCGCTTCGCCGCCGAATTGGGCTGCCCAATGGTGGACACGGTGGACGGCGCCTTCGAGATCCCCGGCCTGACGCGCAAGGAGGTCTTCCGCATCACCTGCGACAACTATCGCCAGTGTCTCTCATGGGCCGAGGACTACAAGGTCGTCATCAATGTGGAGCCGCACGGCCCCTACACCAACGACATCGAGTTCATGCAGAACCTCTTCAAGCATTTCGATTCCGAATACCTGCGGTGCAACTTTGACACCGGGAACTCCTTCATCGCGGGCCATAACCCGCTGGATTATCTCAAGGCGCTCCGCAAGTACGTGGTGCACTGTCATATCAAGGACGTCAGCCCGGCGCTCGCGGCCGCGGTGCGCGGAGAGGAAACCGGGATCGGCAGCTCGGAGGTCGCGGTTGGCGGCGGCGTCAATGCCGATAACATCCGCGACTGCATGGCGTTCCTGCACCAGGGCGGCTGGGAAGGCGTCGTTTCCATCGAGTGCAGCGGCACGGACGAGAACACGCGCAAGAGCGTGGATTGGATGCGCGGAGTGGTGAAGGGACTCGGGAAGAAGGCGAAGCGTGGGGCGTGAAATAACTACTGATAGCAGGAATTTACTTTTGGGCGCGCCCGCTTGCAATTGACGCTGCGCGGGTGATTCATGTCAGGCCAGGCAGGGTCGAATACAACTTCATGTCGCGGTTGACGCTGCATGGGTGAAGACCGACCCACTCATTTCTTAGCGGGTGTGAGTTCCCAGTCCTTCGTCCAGATGCGGTCGTCCTTGCGCGGGTCGTAATTGGCGTCATTGGAAAAGATCTTCTCCCCACCCGCGGTTGCCCAGCGGTACCGATAGTCGGATGTATCGGTCTCCACTTCGTGAGTGTGCGGGTTGACGTAGTCCTGCTGGGAGGTGAGGGTCAAATAGTTGTCATGCTGTATCCGCTCGTTGCTCTTGGCGCGGCTGCTCCAGATCTCATGGTCCATCCGCTGGAGTTCCCGCTGGGTTTCCAGCACCTTCTGGTCCCGCTGCTGCTGCTGCTGCTGCTGCTCCAAAGACATCTGCGCCCGTTGTTCTGACGCGCGCAGTTCCTTGCTCAGCCAACTCACGTCGAGCCGGATTGAGCGCATGACCGTTTCCAGGATGGGCTGCCAGACCTTGGCCTCCGCCAGCGGAGCACGCATGAGCATGGACTGGTCGTTCGCCCAAAGGCCCGCCAGCGCTCGATTGTCCGATAGCACCGCCCACGCGGCTTCCTTGTACCGCACGCCCCCTTCGGTGTATTCCACGACCACCACCCCCGCAGTAAAGGTGATCTGCCCGCCCACAGCCGCCAATTCGGCGTTGGCGGATTGATTCAACTTGGCGAACACGGCGGCCAATTCGGGCAGCGCCATCCGTTCCGTCACCTTGGCCTCCTGCGCGCGCGGGTGAACAAACCGGAGCATTTCGTCCAGAAAACCCTGGACCGTCGGCATCGGCTTGACCTGCATTCCCTGGTAGTAGCTGCCGGGGCGAAACATGGCTCCCAGCGTGCCCAGACGCGGGTTGGCCGAGAAGTCCACGTAGTTGTAAGTCGGCACAGCCCGCAGCATCACCGTGCCGGCGTCATCCTTTTTCACCGTCAGATCGCATTTGGCCACATAGGAATTGCCCCATCCCCCAGCCCGCATCGGATCAATGCGAAAGAGATTGATCTCGGTCTTCCAGTCCGGTGGCGCCAGGAAGGAAAAGGCCCCTTCTTTTGGCTCTTTTACCCGCCGGAATGCGATGGTCTGCGGCGCAATGTTGCCAGCGGCGGCCGCATTGGTCTGGCCAGCCGCCTCGACGCGGGCTTCCGAAAACCCCGCCAGGAGAACGAACTGAACCAGTGTGAAGTTGAGCTTGAATGTCTGCCTCCGTGCCGTCAGGCAGTCGAAACCGCATGGATGTTGGTTTGTATTCATGACCCGATGGGTGTTATCGGCTTTGCTCCGCTAAAAACCGTAGCTTGGAATTCGAGTTGTGCGCAGGGTTCGTCAACCCTCGCCGCTTTACACCCGGATACTCCACTCGCATGACGCGCGGCATGATCCGCAGAGTGTCGCGGTTACCGTCCTCCGTCAAGCCTCAAAAAACACCCCTTGTCCCTCTCAGCCCAGCGTATCTGGGGGGACTAATCTACGCGCTGGAAATGGCAGGCGCCATTCACCGCCCGTCGCGGATGTCGTAAGCAAGCAGTTCGTTAAGGTGCCGGAGGTAGAGCCGCCCGCCACATACGACCGGATGCGAGAGGCAGGGTGGCTTTTCCTCCCACGGCGGCATGAATTTGCTGATGATCTTGCCCCGCTGCGGTGTCACGTCCACCAGCGACACCGAACAATCGTTGCCCAGGCAGTAGAGCAGCCCCTCGGCGTAGGTGACGGAAACCTTCCCGATTTCGAGCGCGTTGTACATCGTTTTGCCCGTCGCGAACTCGACGCACATCAAACCGCGTTTGTAGAGACGGCAGCCGCTGCCGTAAAGGTAGCCATCCAGCAGCAGCACGCCGCCGTGGCAATTGTCGAGGTCGGTGCCAAACCAGTTCTCTTTTACGCTCAGCCCGTCGGGATTGATCGTCATCTTGCGCCCACCTGCCTTGTGTCCGCTGGTCACATAGACGGTGCCGTCGTGGAAGATCGGCGAGGTGACATTCTGATCGCAGGTGCTGGGATGCGGGTGGCTCCAGAGCAATTTGCCGGTGCGCGTATCCACGCTCAGCACGGTTTCGTGGGCCAGCGCAATGAACTCCCGCCGACCTTGGTGCGTGACAATGATTGGCGATGAGTATGCGGCGCGGTCGGTGATCTTCGTGTTGGCCCAAATCGTTTTGCCCGTGCGTTTATCGAGCGCGACCACGCGGCCCTTCGTTCCGCCGGGCACGCACAGCAACATGTCGCCTTCGACGATCACGTTCTCAGCGAAGCCCCATCCGCCCAGCGGCGCCTCGAACTGCTCGCGCAGGTCCACCACCCAAAGCGGCTGGCCCGTGGCCGCCGCGAAAGCCGCCAGACGGCCGTGAGCGTTGAGTTGATACACTGCGCCGTCGCTGTAAGTCGGCGTGGTCCGCGAACCCGCCTGTGCGCCTTTCCAAGCCTTTCCGTTTGCGGCGCTCCATTTCAATTGGCCCGCCAAATCCAGTGCCAGCACCCGCTCTTCGTCGCCAAAATCGCCGGTCGTGAAAATCAGTCCCTCCGCCATCGCCACGCCGGCGTAGCCCTGGCCGCAGTCGGCGTATTTCCAGATCAGCTTCGGCCCTTCCCTGGGCCATGCCTTGAGCAAACCGGTTTCGCGCGAACGGTTGTCGCGGTTTGTGCCGTGAAACTCCGGCCAGAAAGGTTCCAGTGACCCGGCGCTCGCCTGTCCCAGCCCCGCCGCAGTGACCAGCGCCGCCAGCGTCAGGCTTTTCCAGAGACTTCGTAATTGCGTGGTTTTCATGGTGTCACTTGATGGCCCATGGCCATCACCAAAGCAAATCGGCCACCGCCACCGTTCGATGCGCACAGCCCGAATTCCAATCTACGATCACCCCTTTCAGATGTCGCGGTTACCGTCCTCCGTCAAGCCTCAAAAAACATCACTGGAAAAACGGGAAGCCGCGGAATTCCTTCGCAGGCTGCGAGCAATTTCGACTATAGCAATACAAGATCCTCATTCCGCACCCCGAGATTTCAACTCATATTTCAAGCCCGCCAGCTTGTCCTGCCTGCATTCCCCGATCAAGCAAATCTGCACCTTGTGTTGGGGCGGGACTTGATTTGGCAGCCAGTCCATCCACAATCACCGCATGACAACAAACAGCCTTCAAATTCCTCGTCGGGCGTTTCTCGCGAGCGCCGCCACCGCGACCGCCATCACCGTTCTGAAGCCATCCCTGGTCTTCGGCGCAGAAGCTAATTCAGTTTTGGATATCGGACTGATTGGCTGCGGCGGACGCGGCAGTTGGATCGCCAAGCTGTTTGCTGATTCCGGCAAGTACCGGCTGGTGGCCTGCTCGGATTACTTCCAGGACAAGGCGGATGCGGTCGGTGACAAGTACAAGATAGACTCGTCGCGCCGCTACACGGGTCTGTCCGGTTACAAACGGCTGCTCGACAGCAAGCTCGACGCCGTGGTCATCGAGACGCCGCCCTACTTCCATCCCGAACATGCTTCGGATGCCGTGGACGCGGGCAAGCATGTCTATGTGGCCAAGCCGATTGCCGTGGATGCGCCCGGCTGCCAAACCATCGCCCAGGCCGGCCAGCGTGCCACGGCGAAGAAGCAAGTATTCCTGGTTGATTTCCAGACGCGCGCCGATGCGAACTTCCGGGACGCTGTCGGGCAGGTACACAAGGGAGCCATCGGGCCGTTCGTCATGGCCGAGGCGTGGTATCCGTGGTCAGGCGGGGGCCGCGGCGTGCCGCCGGCGACGCCCGAGCAACAACTGCGCAGTTGGTATTACGTCCTGCCCATCTCCGGCGACTTCATTGTCGAGCAGAGCATCCATTCGCTGGACCTCGTGACCTGGATGATCAACGCCGACCCGCTGCGCGCCCGCGGCACCGGCGGCCACAAGGTTCGTCCGCCCAACAGCATCTACGATCACTTCGCGGTTACCTACTGGTTCCCGGACGACCTGGTGCTTTCATTCTCCTGCATCCAGAGCATTCCGCAGGTCAAGGACGAGATCCGGGCACGGGTGTTCGGGGCGAACGGAGTTATTGACGCGGACTATTACACCGGCGTGACGCTGCGTGGCCCCGAAACACGCGTGGATGCCAAGGTTGCCAACCTCTACGAGAGCGGGACGGTGGTCAATATCAACGAGTTCCACGACGCCATCCTTAAAGGCGACTGCTCCAACCCGACCGTCGTTCCCTCGGTGAGGTCGAACCTAACGGCCGTTTTGGGCCGCGAAGCCGCGTATCGCGGACAGGAATTGACGTTAGCGGCGTTACTGAAGGAAGGTAAGAAGCTGGAGCCGAATCTTAAGGGGCTGAAGAGCTGACCACCCCCGGTAACAGGGTGCAACGGGAAGGGAACTATCGATGGCCATAATCGCCGCAAGCCTCTGGAACCTGGAGGTCGGACCCTGGCATATCGTATTTGCTGGGGTGGCCCTGCTGCTCTGCATAGCTGCCTCGGGTCACGCCGTCCTCTATAAGCGGGATTCACGCTCAGCCATCGGGTGGGTGGGCTTCATCTGGCTGGTTCCCCTGGTCGGAGCGGCGCTCTACTTTATCTTTGGAATCAACCGGCTTCGGCGCCAGGCCGTCCTGCTGCGGCAGCACCTGGAGCGATACCGCGCCCACGAGCAGCAGCCGGAGTGTTCGCCGGAGGAATTGCACCGCCATCTGCCCGGCCACACCGGGCATCTCAACACGCTGGTGCGTGTGGTGGGTGGGGTGGTGAAGCGGCCCTTGCTGCCAGGCAACCGGATCGAGCCGCTCGTGGGTGGAGACGAGGCGTTCCCCGCGATGCTGGAAGCGCTTCAGCAGGCCCGCCAGACCGTCTCTTTCTGCACCTATATCTTCGACCGGGACGAAATCGGGCTCGCGTTCGCGCGGGCGCTGGGCGATGCCGCGCGCCGGGGCGTGGAGGTGCGCGTGTTGATTGACGCGACGGGCACGCGGTATTCCTGGCCCACCATTCTCCGCTCTCTGCGCCGCGAGGGAGTCAGGCATGCGCGCTTCCTCCCCTCCTTTGCCCTGTGGCATTTGATAACGATGAACCTGCGCACGCACCGGAAGATCCTGGTTGCGGACGGACGCGTGGGCTTCACCGGCGGCATGAATGTCCGGGTGGGGCACTGCTTGCAGCGCCACCCACGGAGCCCGGTGCAGGATATACATTTTCGCGTGCGAGGTCCGGTTGTCACGCAGTTGCAGGAAGTCTTTGCGGATGACTGGCTGTTTACGACCGGTGAGTCTCTGCGTGGCGATACGTGGTTCCCCAAACCGGAAGCTGCCGGGCAAGTGCTGGCGCGCGGCGTGCCGGATGGACCGGATGAGGATTTCGAGAAACTACGCTGGACCCTGCTGGGGGCGCTCGCCATCGCCCGTCACTCGGTTCAGATTGTCACCCCCTATTTTCTGCCCGACCCGGCATTGGTCTCCGCACTGAACCTGGCGGCGATGCGAGGCGTGCAGGTGGATATTATTTTGCCCGCCATGAACAATCTGCCGTTCGTCGCCTGGGCTTCCCAGGCCATGTGGTGGCAGGTGCTGAGCCACGGGTGCCGGATATGGCTTACTCCGCCCCCGTTCGATCACTCCAAACTGATGGTGGTCGATGACTGCTGGGTGTTGCTCGGCTCGGCCAACTGGGACCCGCGCAGCCTGCGACTCAACTTCGAATTCAACCTGGAATGCTATGACCTGGACCTCGCCCGCCGGTTGCAGGACCTGATCGAAGCCAAGCGGAAGGTTGCCCACCTGGTGACGCTCCAGGAGATGGATGCCCGCCAGCTTCCGGCTCGCCTGCGCGACGGCATCGCACGATTGCTGACGCCCTATCTGTAGAACAGCCAGTAACACCGCGCTTGAGGTTTCACCTGGTTATGCGAAACTCGGCATTAGGCGCAGGCGCTGCGCCTTGAATTGCCGTTGCTTTTTATGAAGTCTGCTCTGAATCGTCGCTCGTTTCTCAAACGCTCCGCGCTCACTGCTGGCGCTTTGTCCACGGTTCGCCTTCTGACGGTCCCGAATATCCTCGCCGCGGCGCGTCCGGGGGAGAAACTCAACTGCGTCCAGATCGGCTGCGGCGGACGTGGCATGACCCATCTCGACTGGGCGGTGAACCAGAGCAAGGACAACCTGGTCGCAATTGTGGACGCCGATGAAAAGAACCTGGCCAAGGTGAAGAAGTGGCTGGCGGGCAAGGGCCAGGACCCGACCAAGCTCCAGACCTTCACGGACTACCGCGTGATGTTCGACAAGATCGGCAAGCAGATTGACTGCGTCTTCATTGCCACGCCCAACCACCAGCACGCGCTCCCCGCTATGCTCGCCATGGAATCGGGCAAAGGGGTTTATTGCGAGAAGCCGCTCACCCATGACATCGCCGAGGCCCGCAAACTGCGCGCCATGGCCCGCGAAGCCAAGGTGCCCACCCAGATGGGCAACCAGGGCCATTGCGAGGACGGCTACCGGCGACTCTGTGAATTCGTCGCAGCCGGCGTGGTAGGCAACATCACGGAGACCCATAGCTGGACCGATCGGGCCAACGGCGGTGTCGGGCCGCGCCCGATCACCGAGCCACCACCTCCCGGCCTGAATTGGGATTCCTGGATCGGGCCCGCGACCTACCGCGAATACCATACCGACCTGCATCCGCACGAGTGGCATGGCTGGTACGACTTCGGCAACGGCTCGCTCGGCAACATGGGCTGTCACGTCCTAGACGGGGTGTTTTGGGCGCTCAAGATTGAACACCCGACCTCCATTGAGGTCGAGGAACAGCGCGGCGGCAGCGACGAGCGTTATCCCACTGGCTGCCGGCTACGCTGGGACATCCCCGCCCGCGGCAACATGCCGCCGCTGAAGGCTTACTGGTATGAGGGGCTCAAGAAAGATGCGGCCGGCAGCGCCAGCGGAAGTCTGAAGGCCGCCAAGGGCGCGGACCGCAACTTCCCCGCTCTGCTGGCAGAATTGCAGAAGCAGTATCCCGATGAGGAGATGGACCGGCCGGACAGCGGGACACTCTACGTCGGGGAGAAAGGCATCTTCTATACCGGCACCTATGGCGGCAAGTTTCACATCCTGCCGCTGGAGAAGATGGAGCAGATCACCCAACCGCCCCGCACCCTGCCGCGCCCGAAGAATATCATGGCCGACTTCCTCAATGCCTGCCGGGAAGGCAAGATCGAGACCGCGGCCAGCTTCGATTACGGGGCCCAGTTAACCGAATTCACTCTGCTCGGCAACCTGGCCCAGCACGCCGGCGCGGGAAAGAAAGTGGACTGGGACGGGCCCAACATGAAGGTCACCAACCTCACCGAGCTCAATCAGTGGGTGACAAGGCCGTATCGCAAGGGTTGGTCGGCTTGAGAAGGCAAGGTGGGGGCGGGCTAACGGCAGCAACCGGCGAGACAAATCCGAAACCCGAAACCCGAAGGCCGAAGGAAGGCCGAAATCCGAGAGCCGAAATCCGAAGAAACCGGCTGCCGACAGCAATTCGGCCCTCGGATTTCGGGTTTCGGCCTTCCTTCGGATCTCGGTTTTCGGTTTTCGGATGTCCTGCCCCGACCTCGGGCTGCCCGCTAAACACGCGAAATGACGCTAAACCAGACACGGATTGCACTGATTTTCACTGATTCGGCATCCGTGGTTAATTCGTGAAATCCGTGTCGGCCTTCGGCCTTCGGATTTCTTTCGGGTTTCGGGTCTCGGGCTTCGGATTTCCCGGCCGCAGATGGTAACCGGTCGAGCGTTGCAGCCGGCTCGCGGTAAGGCCGAAAGGTGTTCCTGACTACGTAGGGAAGGCCGGGCCTACAGCGGCGCCGAGTGTCCGGGCGCATCCAGGGCGACATAGACCACCTCGGCCTGGGTCACTCGCACGGTCTCATGCGGCGCCTGCCTGCGCCAGGCATCTACTGTCACCCGAACCGTTATAGACGTCCTGCCAATCTTTATAGTCTCGGTGTAGAAGCTCACCAGATCACCCACGAATACCGGTGCGATGAACTGGACTTCGTGCATCGCGACACTCGCGAGCATCTTTTCCGAATGCTTGCGCGCCTCCACCGCACCCGCTACGTCAATATGACTTAGGATGATACCGCCGAAGATCGTGCCCATCGGGTTGGTGTCGCGGGGCATCATCACGACGCGTATGGCGGGTTGTAGGAGGTCTGGCTCGGTCATGCCCTTATTGTGGCGCAGCGGACGGGCTTTGGCCAGTTCGGGTTTTAGTTGCGGCTTCGCATGTGCTATCATCCTGCATGAACGCGGTGAAACCGATAGCTTGCCTAGCTGCGGCGGCAGCCTTGACGGCGGCCGTCCTGACCGGCTGCGACCAAGCCGTTTCGCAGACGACCACCCCTAAGCCGCCTGTCACTTCGCCGCCTATTACCAATACCGCTATGCAGAAATTCACCAAACCGCCGGCTGCCGAGCTGAAGCAGAAGCTTAGCCCGATGCAGTATGCCGTGACGCAAAACGCCGCCACCGAGCCGCCCTTCCGCAATGAGTTCTACGACAACCATAAGCCGGGGCTCTATGTCGATATCGTCTCGGGCCAACCGCTGTTCAGTTCGCTGGACAAGTTTGATTCGGGCTGTGGCTGGCCGAGTTTCTCGAAGCCGCTGGAGAATAAGGACGTCGTCGAGCACTCGGATCGTTCCCTCGGCGTGGAGCGCACGGAGGTGAGGTCCGGCGTGGCGGATTCGCATCTGGGACACGTGTTCAATGACGGACCCGGCCCCACCGGCCTGCGTTACTGCATCAACTCCGCCTCCCTGCGGTTCATCCCGGTGGAGGAGATGGAGAAGGTGGGGTATGGGGCGTACTTGGAGCCGTTTATCAAGGCAGGCGTTTATAAGCCCAAACAGGCGAAGAGCGGGGCAGCGGGGCGCTGAGGGCCGAGATCTGAGATCCGAAAACCGAAAACCGAAAACCGAATAGTGCTGTGGTTACAAGATAAGTTTGTGGCGGTGAAGCCTAACTTTTCGGATTTCCTTCGGTTTTCGGATCTCGGATTTCGGCCATGAACCGGGCACGGTCTGGACGTTAGGAGTTGAAATACTCACGGGCGCGGGCCATTCTCGCGGCGGAGCGCGTTGGCCGGTGTGACGCTCGGACGTTTAACGCGCCAATCCTTTAACGCTGCAACGAATTGAAATTATGCTAGTCGTTCACGTCCATGTTCATGTGAAACCGGAGTGCGTGGAGGCCTTCAAGCAGGCCACCGTCGCGAATGCGCGGGAAAGTATCAAGGAGCCGGGTATCGCCGGCTTTGACTGCGTCCAGCAGCAGGATGACGCCGCGCGCTTCGTACTCATGGAGGCTTATCGCACCCCGCAGGCGCCGGCCGTGCATAAGGAGACACGGCATTACCAGACTTGGCGCGATGCGATCGCGCCCATGATGGCAGAGCCGCGCACGAGCGTGAAATACGCAAACCTCTTTCCGGAGGATTCCGCCTGGTGAAACGCGGCTAGTGGCGAGGACCCTTTTATGCGATTTGAATTTGGCACAGCCACCCGCATCGTTTTCGGTCCGGGCACGTTTGGCGAGGCGGGCAAAATAGCGCGCGAGTTTGGCGATCGTGCGGTGGTGGTCACGAACCTGGAGCCGGCTGCGGTGGGGCCGTTGGCTGAGCGCTTGCGTGAGAGCGGCCTGCACTGCAGCCTTTTCGGAGTCCGCGGCGAGCCGGAGATTGAGACGGTGCGGCGGGGCGTGGTCCAGGCGAAGCAGGAGAACTGCGGCGTGGTCGTATCCATCGGCGGGGGCAGCGCGCTGGATGCCGGCAAGGCCATCGCGGCCATGCTTACCAACCCGGGCGAGCTGCTCGATTACTTGGAGGTCGTCGGCCGTGGCGAGGCGCTGACCCAACCTGGCGCGACGTTCATCGCAATCCCTACCACCGCGGGCACCGGCGCGGAAGTCACCCGCAACGCTGTCCTCGCATCGCCGGAGCATAAGTTTAAGGTGAGCCTGCGCAGCCCGTTCCTGCTGGCGAAAGTAGCGCTCGTGGACCCGGAACTGACCTATGACTTGCCGCCGGCCATCACGGCCAGCACCGGGCTGGATGCGCTGACGCAAGTCATCGAGCCCTACGTTTGCTCACGCCCTAACCCGATGACCGACGCGCTGTGCGTCGAGGGGATCCGCCGCGCGGCGCGCTCGTTGCAGACGGCCTTTGAGCAGGGGCGCGATCCGGCGGCTCGATTGGATATGTCAGTGGCCAGCCTGTTTGGCGGGCTGGCGCTGGCCAATGCGGGGCTGGGAGCGGTGCATGGGTTCGCTGCCCCGATCGGCGGCCAGTTCCACGCGCCGCATGGGGCCGTGTGCGCGGCTCTGCTGCCGCACGTGATGGAAGCGAATGTCCGCGCTCTTCGCCAACGCCAGCCCGCCGCCGAGCCGCTGCGGCGCTACGACGAGGTGGCGCGCCTGGTGACCGGCAGCGTGACTGCGACCGCGGAAGCCGGCATCGAGTGGGTGCGCAAGCTGGTTACGAACCTTAAAATCCCCGGTCTGGGCCAGTATGAGCTGAAGCGCGAGCACACCGCCGAGTTAGTCGGGAAAGCTGCCCAGGCCAGCAGCATGAAAGCGAATCCCATCACCCTGACCCCCGACGAACTGGCTTGGATACTGGAACGTGCGCTCTGAACTGCCCGTCAGTAATAGGGGCGGGGCCGGTGGGGGGGGGGCGCAGGAACTGCCTCGACTGGGATGGCCTCACGAGGTATTCTGTGGCGGTGGTAACCACCTCGAAGCCGGCGATGTGCGCGCAAACGCACAGTTCCCACCGGTCGGGAAGTGCGACAGATTGAACGCAAATTGATTAACGAATTGATTAACGATTTGCTTTAATCCGGCCGGTTCTTAGACTAACAGGTTAAACCGAGTAGATGCGACAATTCATCACCATTGCCACGAATGCATTCATGGAGCTGGTCCGGCAGCCGGTGTTCCTGCTGCTGATGACCAGCTCTGCGGTGTTCGAGATATTCCTGGCAACCCCGTATTACTTCGCGTTCGGGGATGAGCCTAAGCTGGTCAAGAACAGCACGTTGGCGGTGATGCTGCTGGCAGGCCTGTTCGGGGCAGTGTTGAGCGCCTCGGCCTCGCTGGCGCGCGAAATCCGCACCGGGACCGCCCTGGCGGTGCTGTCCAAACCGGTCGGCCGCGCCCAATTTCTAGTGGCAAAGTATGCCGGCCTGATCGTCGCGCTGGCGCTACTGACCTACGTCAACCTAATCGCGGCGCTGCTGGCCAGTCGCATGGCGTTCGACGCTTACGGCTCAACCGACCTGTTCGCGCTGGGGATTTTCTTACTGTCACTGGTCGTGGCCTACCTGCTGGGCGGGTTCAGCAATTTCTTCCTGCGGCGGCCGTTCGTATCGGACGCGGTGTTCAGCCTGCTGCTGATGGTGACGTTGGCGTTCGTGGTGATCAGCTTTTTCGACCAGCACGGCAAGCCGCGGGAATGGGCTGCGGGCGTTGATTGGCGGCTGATACCGGCGGCGCTGCTCATTTTGTTTGCGCTCTGGATCCTGGCGGGGCTGGCGCTGGCCTGTTCGACGCGGCTCGATATGGTTCCCACCCTGACGATTTGCACGGCGCTGTTCCTGGTGGGCACGATGTCCGATTACCTGTTTGGCCGGCGGGCCGAGCCAGTCTGGCGCCATGATTTGACGGAAGAAGTCAACAGTTCCCGCTGGTCGGAGAGCCAGCGGACATTGCTGAAGGGCATCGTTGGCAAATACGACACAGACAAGAACGGCAAACTGGAGCCGGCAGAGCGGGAGACGATCAGCGCGGCGGATCAGGCGCGCCTGCGCCAGGCCGGCATGGGGGGGGCGTGGTGGGCGTCAGTACTTTACACCGTGACGCCGAATTGGCAGCTTTTCTGGCTGGCGGACGCCCTGTCGGAAGGACGGACTACCTTCCAGTGGGGTTATGTGGCCAAGGCGTTTGCTTATATGGCAGCGTATGTGGGCGCGGCGCTGGCTGCGGCCATTTTGTTGTTTCAAGAACGGGAACTGAGTTAATTTCGCATGGAACGAAGCGTACAGAAGAATGGGCTGATCAACCTGCTGGCCTTGCTGGCTGTGGGCGTGGCAAGCCTGGGGGTGGCGCGCTACGCCAACTCGATGGCGGGCCAGGTCAGCATCTTGTTTCTCGGCATCGGCGTGCTGGTGGCGGTCGTGAGCTGGTTCCAGATGCGCCTCGAGGACCGGGAGCGGCTGGAAAAGCTCGAACTTGATGAACTGGCGAAGAGCCACGGCGGCTCGGCCCTTTTTGAGGCTCGCGATGCGGAAGTCTTCCCGGCGCAACGCTCGCGCGAGCAGTTCGAACGGTTCTTCGTGCCCGGGTTCACGGTGCTCGTCTTGCTGCTGCAGGCTGGCGGGGGGTATCTGCTCTGGCGCTGGCTGTCGCAGAGCACGACGGCGGTGGAAGTTAAGCAGCCCATTGCCGGGCTGGCGTTGTTCGGCCTCTTCGCACTGGTGCTGTTCCTGCTCGGCCGGTTTTCCGCTACCATCGCCCGGCTGGAGCGCCACCGTTTGCTCCGGCCCGGCGCCAGCTACCTGCTCTTCAATGCCTTTCTATGCCTGATCGTTTCGCTCGGGATGGTCGGCGTCTGGGCTGGCTTCCCAAAGGCGGACTTCTACGTCGCGCACGTCCTGTGCGGCCTGTTGGGGCTGGTGGCGGTGGAAACCCTGGTCCAACTGGTGCTGGAGATTTATCGGCCGCGAGTCAAAGGCAAGATCGAACGGCCCCTATATGAGAGCCGGTTGGTTGGCCTGCTCGGGCAGCCGGAAGGGCTGATTACCACCGCCGCGCAAGCCTTGGACTACCAGTTTGGGTTCAAGGTCTCCGAGACGTGGTTCTATCGGTTCTTCGAAAAGGCGCTCGGCTGGCTGGTGCTCCTGCAAGTGGGAGCGCTGGTGCTGTCAACCTGCTTCGTGTTCATTGACGCGGGCGAGCAAGGCTTGCTGGAGCGCTTGGGCAAACCCGTGGAGACCCGCTCGCCGCTCGGGCCGGGCGCGCACCTGAAATGGCCGTGGCCCATCGACAAGGTCTATCGCTTCCGCACCGAGCAGATTCAGACCTTCCACGTCGGATTTGCCGAAGAGGAGGGCCAGGAGCGCGAGCGGTTCGTGCTCTGGAGCCAGGGCCACCGCGATGAGACCAATTTCCTGGTGGCGAACCGCTTGCAGTATTCGCAGGAGATCACCAACGAAGTCGCGGGCCGGCGTACCCCGCCCGTAAGCTTGCTGACGGTGAGCGTCCCGGTGCAATTCCAGATCACCAACCTCGTGGACTGGGCCTACAACAACGAGGATGCCCCAGGGCTCCTGGAGGATCTGGGCACGCGCGAAGTAGTGCGCTATCTCGTGGGCGTGGACATGGCGGAGATCATGTCCTACGGCCGGCAAGAGGCAGCCCAGACGCTGCGGGACCGCATCCAAGCCAAGGCGAATGAGCGTGGTTTGGGAGCCCAAATCGTGTCCGTGGGCCTGGGCGATTTACACCCGCCGGTGAAGGTCGCGCCGGAATACGAGAAAGTCATCGCGGCCATCGAGACGAAGCAAGCCAAGATCCTGGCGGCGCACGCGGATGACATCCGCACTAACGCGCTGGCCGTGGCGCAGGCGGTCACACTCACCAACCGGGCCAGCGCCGAGCGCTTGGCCCGCGAAGTCGGTGCGCTGGCCCAGGCGGCCCTGTTTACCAACCAGATCCCCGCGTTTATAACGGCCCCGTCGGTCTATGTGGAGCGGTCCTACCTCCAAACCTTTGTCCGGGCCACCGCCAACGCGCGCAAGTATATTCTACTCACCACTAACACCCACGACGTCCTCCAGTTTGACCTGAAAGATTCCGTTGCGGACAGCCTGCTGAACCTGACTGTGCCAGCGCCCAAATCCAAATAGTTGCTATGAAACGCAATCCATTGACCCTTATCATTGCCCTGCTGCTGATCCTGATCTTCGGCTTTCTCCTGTTCTCAATTCAGGTCCGCACCACCGAGGTGGCCGTGGTCACCACGTTCGGAAAGCCGACGCGCCAGATCACCGAACCGAGCCTGTATTTCAAGTGGCCCTGGCCGATACAGAAGGTGTGGACCTTCGACCGGCGGGTGCAGAACTTCGAGGACCGGCTCACCGAAGGTCTTACGAGCGACAACTTCGGCTTGCTGACCTCGGTCTATGTCGGCTGGAAGGTCTCGAACCCGACCAACTTCTTCCCCCGTTTCGCCGGCAGCGCCAATCCGATTTCGGCGGCGGAAACGCTGCTCGACCAATGGGTGGGCAACGCCAAGACCGACGTCGTGGGCAAGCATCCGCTGTCCGACTTCGTTTCCACGAGCGATAATGGGGCCGCGTTTCTCGCGATCGAGAAGGCCATCCTGGAAGGCATCCGGTCCCAAATCCGCACCAACAACCTCGGATTAGAGGTCGAATTCCTCGGCATCAAGCGCTTGCAGCTCCCGGAAACCGTCAGCCAGTCGGTGTTTGACCGCATGACCTCCGAGCGGAAGGTGCTGGCGGACCGCTTCCAGTATGAAGGCGAAGCCGAAGCCCAGCGCATTCGCTCGGATGCCGAGCGCAAGGCGGCGGAACTGCTGGCCAACGCCGAATCGCAGGCGACTCGCATTAAAGGCATTGGCGAGGCGGAAGCCGCCAAATCATTGGCCGTCTTCCAGCAAAACCCCGAACTGGCCAGCTTTATCTTCCGCCTGAATGCGCTGGAAAGCTCCCTGAAGGAGCGCTCGGTGCTTATTTTCGATCAGCAAACGCCTCCGTTTGACTTGTTCCGTGGCGTCTCGACCAACCTGCTGAAGAAGTGATCCGGCGATGAACGACCACCTACATTCGCCCGACGATCTGCCCGCGCCGGCCCTGCCGCCAGAGACGCCGATGGATGCCAGCTCGCAGGCGTTGGCCGAAGCGCTGCGCAGCAGCTTTGCCATCGTCAAAGTCTTGATGGTGTTGCTGGTGCTGCTGTTCCTCGCTTCCGGTTTCTTTACCGTGGGACCCCAGGAGCGGGCAATCTTATTGCGGTTTGGCCGGCCGGTGGGCGAGGGCGAAAAGGCCCTGCTCATGCCTGGGCTGCACTGGTCACTCCCGTACCCCATTGACGAGAGCATCAAGGTTTCCATCTCTGGCCTGCAGCAAGTCAGGTCCACGGTGGGCTGGTATCCGGTGACGCCCGAGCAGGAGTTGTCCGGGATCGAGCCGCCTGCGGGCGGGCCGCTGAACCCAATCGTGGACGGCTACGCGCTGACGGCCGATGCGAACATCATTCACACGCGCGCCATCCTGACCTATCGCATCAAGGATCCGATCCGATACGTGTTCAGCTTTGTAAACGCTTCCAACGCGGTGCAGAACGCCCTGGACAACGCGCTGCTTTACGCCGCCTCTCGCTTCAAGGTGGACGACATCCTCACGCGCGACATCGCGGGGTTCCGGTCTGCGGTGCGGCGCCATGCGACTCAGTCGGCCGAGATGCAGGACCTGGGCATTGTCGTTGAGACGTGCACCGTTGACAGCGTCCCGCCGCGACAGTTGAAGGACGCATTTGCCAACGTGCTCAAGGCCGAAGTGATGCGCAGCAAGGTGCTCAACGAGGCGCGCAGCTCCGAGAACCAGGTTACCAACAAGGCCAGCGCCGATGCGGAGTCGATCATCAACCTGGCGCAATCCGACCGCGCTCGGCGTGTGAGCGACGTGGGTGCGCAGGCGGAGCGTTTCCAGGAGATCCTGCCTCAATACAAGGATCACCCGGCGCTATTTGCCCAGCAGCGTCTCACAGAGACCCTGGGCCGCGTCCTGACCAATGTGCAGGATAAAATCTTCGTGGCCGATAGCGCCGATGGCAAGCCGAAGGAGATGCGGCTATTGTTAAACCGTGAAGTCCCGAAGCCGGTGACGGAAGAAAAGAAGCCGTGACGGACGCTGAGATTCGAGAATTGAACATTTAAGATCATGCAAGTCACTTCCCTTTTGAGCCGGCATGAGCACGAGCACGGCGGATCGTGCGCCACGTGCGGGCACGACCACGAGCACGCGCCCGTGCGCCTCCGTCAGACGCTGGTGGGCATTGTGTTTGTGCTCAACGCGTTCCTCGTGGACTGGCTGTTCGAGCAGGGCCACACGGTGGCCAGCGCGAGCGGTTTGATTGGCGCTGTCATCCTCGGCTATCCCATTGTCTGGACGGCCATGAAGGATATCCGCACCGGGGTTCTAAGCATTAACGAGCTGGTCGCCA
>SESF01001947.1_pt1 | contig 25282 bp, 24 predicted proteins | sample 3171521 | NCBI WGS metagenome assembly SESF01 (sample SAMN10866945, study PRJNA518727) | freshwater metagenome | biome: subpolar coniferous forest; feature: holomictic lake; material: water; isolation source: holomictic Lake 227, 6 m and 8 m depth | place: Canada: near Kenora, Ontario | collected...
GGCGCACATGCGCTCTGGGACGGCCCACAGGGCCGTGGCTACAGGGCGGCCATGCCAACCTCTGGATTTCAATTGGATTTTGGAAGCGCCTTTGACGCTTAGGAAATTCTCGCAACTTTTTTCCAGGGGAACGGTTTCATTGGCACGCCCCCGGGAAATTGCGCGAACATATTTGTTGGGTCCCGTTGCGCGCCTTGCTCATCTTTCCCTCACATGTCCTTTATTGATACGCTACTCGAATTGGCAATGCGAAGTGGTTGCACCGACCGCGGCGCTTGTGAGAAGGCGTTGAACAAGGCCGCCCAACGGCAGTCGTCGCTGGTCGATGCGCTTCTGGATGACAAGCTCGTGGAAGAATCGTCATTTCTCGAAGGGCTCGCTTCGGCCTTGGGCTTGGAGTGGCAATTGCGCCCGGAACTCGATCTTTCCGAACCGCTTCACAACAAGTTTCCTGCCTCCGTCGCCATGCGCTACCGCGTCGCCCCTTCTCGCCTCGATGCACGGGAAGTGCGACTCCTTACCTACGATCCGCTGAACCTGATTGCCAGGCAGGCGGTGGCGCAGGCTGTCCCCCGCACGGTCCGCTGGGCGATGTCCACTCGGCGGAATATCTTGGAAGCGCTCAAGCAGGGGTACGGCGTCGGCGCGGAGAACTTCGAAAAGATCCTCGAAAGCCATGACATCGAGCAACAACTTGCCGATCTCAAGCAGGAAGTCACCATCCTGGACGAGGCAGACGAAGACGCCTCGGTGATGAGCTTCGTCAACCAAATCTTCCGGGAGGCGCTGCGCGAACGGGCGACCGACATTCACGTTGAGCCGCTCGAAAACGATCTGCGGATTCGTTACCGGATCGACGGAGCGCTTCAAGAGGTCACTATTCCGCCAAACATCCGGCTGCTTCAGGCCTCGCTCGTGTCGCGACTGAAGATCATGGCGCACCTGGACATCGCCGAGCGGCGACTCCCTCAGGACGGGCGCATCAACCTGGAACTCGACGGCCAGCCGATCGATGTCCGCGTGGCGACGATCCCCTCTGTCGCCGGCGAAAGCGTCAGCTTGCGACTCCTCTCCCAAGACCGCTTCGACTTTGAGCAACTCGGACTCGACTCGCATACGGAAACCGTTGTCCGCGATCTCCTGGCCAAGCCCAATGGAATCGTGCTGCTTACCGGGCCGACCGGCTCGGGAAAATCGACGACCCTTTACACCTTTCTCAAGTCGCTCAACACCAAGCATCGGCGCATCGTCACCATCGAAGATCCCGTCGAATACAAGCTTCCCGGAGTGGTGCAGATCGCGGTGAAACCCGAGATCGAACTGACGTTTGCCACCGGGCTCCGCAGCATTTTGCGGGGCGATCCCAACGTGATCATGGTGGGTGAAATGCGCGACCTGGAAACGGCGGAAATCGCCATTCGCGGCGCGTTGACGGGCCACTTGGTCTTCAGCACCCTTCACACCAACAACGCGGTGGGAGGCATCATGCGGTTGATCGACATGGGAATTGAGCCGTTCCTGATCGCCTCAGCCGTGCGCGCGTTTATCGCCCAGCGACTCGTGCGGGTCCTTTGTCCGCTTTGCAGCACCCCCGCGAGTTTCGGGGACGATTATCTGCAATCCATCGGCTTTCCGCTGGAACTCAAAGCCGGGATCAGGCAAGCGGTCGGCTGCCGCGAGTGCCGGCAAACGGGATACACCGGGCGGGCGGCGATCCTTGAGATCTGCCGGATCACTCCGCATTTGCAGGAACTGGTGAGCCAGCGCGCACAGACTTCCGAACTGCGGGACGCCGCCATCCGGGAGGGGATGGTGCCGTTGCGCAGTTATGGTTTTCAAAAGGTGAGCGAAGGAATGACCACCATCGAAGAAGTGCTCACGCGAACCGACGCCGAACCCGGCGCGAAACCGCCTGGAGCGGTGCAGGCCGAACGGGCTTCAAACTGACGCAATGCCTGCATTCAGCTATAAGGCGGTCGGCGCGGGCGGAAAGATTCTCGCGGGAGAAATCGATGCGCGCAGCAAGCTCGATGCTTACCGACAGATCGAGGCGAAAGACCTCCAGCCGGTTTCGGTAGCTGCCCTTGGCGAAAGCCCCGACGCAAAACGACTCGCGCGCCTGGACGGAACCACGGGCAAAGTGACGTTGAGCCGGGCGCAGGTGATTCTATTCACCGAGGAAATCGCCGACTTGGTTGAGGCCGGCCTGCAACTCGATCAAGCGCTCCGGGTCATGCAGGAACGCCAGGAGCACCCGGCTCTTAAACAAATCAGCGTCGCACTCAGGGACGAGTTGCGGGATGGCACCTCGATGTCTGTCGCGCTCAGAAAGGTTTCGCCCAGCTTCGACGATCTCTTTTGCAATATGGTTGCGGCGGGCGAATTGAGCGGTTCCCTCCCCCAGATCCTCCGCCGTTTGGTCACGAACCTCACCATGATCCAGGAACTCCAGTCGCGGGTGGTCTCGGCGTTGATTTATCCCGCGTTCATGGGCGGAGCCGGGTTTGCGTTGATCGCAATTTTCATGACGGTGCTGGTCCCTCAGTTGGTGAATCTGTTCCGCAAAACGGGAAAACAGCTTCCGATGATGACGCAGTTCCTGATCGATTTCAGCGACTTCGTCAGCCACACATGGTGGATCGGAGTGGTGTTGGTCATCGCTGCGGTGGCCGGCTTCAAGGCCTGGATCAGCACGCCGTCGGGCCGGTTGGCCTGGGATGCGGCCAAACTTCGCATGCCGCTGGTCGGCGAAGTTTTGCAAACCCGTTTTCACACGCAGTTTGCCCAGACCCTTGGAAATCTGCTTTTCAATGGCGTCCCGCTCCTCTCCGGACTGCGATTGATGGGAAAAGCCACCCCGAACGTATTTTTGCGCAGTCTGGTCGAACGGGTGGTGACCCTTGTTGCCGAAGGGGCGGCATTTTCGACGGCGCTCCGGCAGGCCGGGACCTTTCCCGCAGTCTTTATCGATATCGTCTCGGTGGGCGAACAGACCGGCAAGACGGCCGCCGCGCTGGAAAAAGCGGGCAACCGCTACGACAAGGAACTCAACAAGCGGATTGACCGGCTGACGACTCTCATCCAACCGCTGATCATCATTGTCATGGCCGTGATCGTCAGCGTCGTGGCTTATTCGATCATAGCAGGCATCTTCCAATCCGCCTCTGGGTTGCGCGCGCATCGATAAGCCACAAAGATTCTGTTCCTTTCTCCGTTTTCCATCTCTTCACTATCAGGTTTTTCCGCAACTTTTCTCTCATTTGTCGGTTACATCGCTGCTTACCGTAATTCCTTCAGGCTTATGAAGTCTCCTTCCCAACGCCGCGCCGGCTACACCTTGCTCGAAATCATGCTTGTGCTTGGCATCATCGCCATCCTGGTCAGCTCCGGGATTTACCTGCTTTCCGGGAATATCGATGTCGCAAAGGAAACCCGGGTCGATGGCGACCTCAAGACGATCAGCACCCAGCTCAAGACCTACGAAATGAGCAATTACGCTTTGCCGACCACCGAGCAGGGCATTGCGGCCCTCGTCGAACCCCCTTCGGCTCCGCCGGAACCGCGCCGCTGGAAGAAGCTGCTCGAAGAACTGCCAACGGACCCTTGGGGGCATCCGTACCAGTACCGCTGTCCCGGAGCCAAAAACCCCACCAGCTTTGATATCTTCTCGCTCGGGCCGGACGGGATCGAGAGCGCAGACGATCTGGGCAACTGGAAGTAAGAGCGTGTGCCAGAACTTGGATACAGCCACTCGCGAGGCCATGAATGCCAAGGGGGCAGATTCACGAATCGCGCATTCACCCTGCTGGAGATCATCATTGTCCTCTCGATCGCAGCCGTGCTGATCGCTCTTTCCGCCCCGTTTGTCTCAGGATTGCTTCGAGAAAACCAGATGCGAACCCCAGTTCGCGAACTGCAAGATTTAGCCAAAATCATGCGAAGCCGCTCCATGGCCGAGAATACCGCATACGAGATTACCTTCAACCGGGAAGGATTCTTCGGCCGGAAGCACCTGTTGTATCGCGAGGATGAAGACGATCAATCGGCGGATGGCTCCCCCACCCCGAACACAACCGGGACCGATGAGGCAGCCCAAGTCTCCGGAACCGCAGCCGATCCCGCAGCCACGCCGGACGAGGAAAAGAGCGAGATCGTCGCGGAATTCAAAATGCCTGAAGAGATGACCTGCCAGATCCAGTTTTGGGGCAGCAATCAGTGGGTGGAACCGGGCGGCGATTTTGGAACCACCCAATGGGTTTTCCAATCCTCCGGGTTGTGCAATCCCATCCGGGTGCAGTTTCGCAAGGGCGACTCATGGATCGAGGTCGCGTTCAATCCACTGACGGCGGACATCCAGGAAGAACGCTACTTTTTCGCCAATTAGCCCCGTGCTCTCCCTGAACCATACCGCCGGATTTACGCTGCTCGAAGTGATGCTGGCGGTGATGATTTTTGCGATTGCCGTGGTTGGCCTGCTGACGGCCCTGAGCACAACGATCGGCAGCGCGGCGGCATTCAATCGGGAAGCCCAAGTACGGATGGCCTTGCAGACGCGGCTCGCTGAAGCGCGCGTGATCGATTTTGCGGAAGGAGCGACGACCAGCGATCCCGATGAAATGGGCGTAATCTATACGACGGAGATTACTCCGCTGGAACTTCAGAACGGCGAGGGCCGCCCGCTCGACCATCTTTACAGTCTGCGGATCACCGCAAACTGGACTCAGGGCGGAGAGGAAGAGGCCCAAACGGCGGAGGTGTATGTTTACCACTAGCCGCCTGCTCAGCGACGGGGAGACGCGGGGATGGGGAGACGCGGAGATGGAGAGGCCACATCGCCGCCCCGACAGAGCGGCGCGGCTACAGGGCGCCTTCACCTTGCTGGAAGTCATCATTTCGATGGCGGTCTTTTCCATTGTGGCCGGGGGACTGTTTGGGGTGGTCCAGGCGTCGCTTCGTGCGGCGGACGAACTGGAGACCACGCAACGCGAAGCCCGGCGGACCGCCGCCTTCATCGAACTCTGCCGCAAAACCCTGGCCACGCTGCCGCCCCAGGCCACCCTCCGCGGGGACTGGGCCGAGGATGCGAACCCACCGGTGCAGGAACTCGAATTCCGCAATGCGCCGCTGATCTTCTCCTGGGGCGGCACCGCGCTCAACTACGGTTTCACCACCATCGGGATCCGGGCGCAAGAGGACGGAAAATTCAGCCTTGCCATCTCACGAAGCGACTTCGCGCCGCCTGACGAAGCAGCCACGGGGATGCCCACGCAAAGCGATTCGACGCTGGAACCCGATGAGCAGGGCCGATACTGGCTGGTGCTCGTGCCGGATTTGGAATGGGTGCAGTGGCGCTTTTTCGATTCGCACATCAATGACTGGGCGGACATGTGGCAGTCCACGTCCCGCCCACAACTGATCGAACTTGAGTTTCTCCTTCCCGGCGACACCGTCCCGGTGCGCTCGGTGTTCCCAGTCGCCTCAGCTCAAACGGTGAAATGACGATGCGCAAGGCCATACCATGGATGCCAGAAGGACAGACTCCTCTGCGGGAGAATCATCGCGCCTCGGCTCTGCTTCTCGTGCTGTGGGCAATGTTCTTCATGTCCCTGACCGTCCTTGGCGTCATTGAATTTGCAAATTTCGGCCTGGATGAAAACGTCCTCGCCCAAAAAAGCTTTCGGGCCCTCCAACTGGCCGAGTCAGGAATCGCGATCGGCCTTCATCCCAAGGTTCAACCGGGCGACCCCGTCCTTCATACAGAGCTGCCGAATGACGAAAGCATTGAGGTTCAGATCGAACCTGAAGATGGCCGGCTTGCGATTAACGACCTGTTGCAGAACGATCATGTGGAGGGCTTGCGGGACCTCTTCGTTAATTGGGGCATGGAGAATCAGAGCGCGTCCGTTCTCGCCGATTCGCTGGCGGACTGGGTGGACTCGAATGCCACCACCCGGCTCAATGGTGCAGAGAACGACTATTATACTTCGCAGGGGTACCCGGATTATCCGCGAAACCGGCCATTTCAAACTCTCGAAGAAATGCTCTGCGTGCGGGGGATCGACAAGCTCATTCAGGTTAAGCCGGACTGGCGCGATGCCTTTACGATTTACGGCAGTGGCCGCCTCAACATGAACGGCGCTTCCGCGGAAGCCATCGTGCTGATCACCGATTCGGCGGTTTCCCAGCAGCAAGCCGAAACGCTGGTGCAACTGCGCGATGGCGCCGATGGAGAACCCAATACTGAGGACGATGTGCGCTTTCGTTCCCTGGAAGAAGTCCGGAGCGCGCTGGGGATGAGTTCAGATGAATTCAAGACGATTTCGAACCGGCTTTCGGTGACCCCCACAGTGCTTCGGGTCAGAAGCGAGGGGCATCTCGGCAATTACATGCGTGCGATCACGGTGGTGGCCGCTGTCGTCAACGGGAAGCCGCCAGTCCGCCTCGAGAGCATGGAGGAATAACGTAAATTTTCATGAGCCGCCATACACTAGTCATCTTTCCTGCACCCGGCCCCGAATGGGAGCTTTGGGCATGCAACGGCCCGCGCCGGGGCGGCCTTTCAGAGCCAGTCTTTCGTGAAACGACGAACGATCCGGCAGCGGCTGCCAAGAGCGCGACCGGGGTCATTGTCGCGCTCCCCGTAAGCCAATGCTTAACGTTCTCCACCTGGCTGCCCGGCTCGGATGCCTCGCTATTTGCGGACATGGTTTTCTCCCAAATCGAACGCCGGGGACTTGCGACTCGCGCTCGAGGTGAACTGGTTTTCGATTACGCCGTCATTACACAGGAGGATGGCCGCCCCCTGGTTCGCATCACCCTTCTCGCGGCGGATTTTCCAGAGGCGCTCTGCCTGCGCAATGCCAAGGCGTTTCTCATTTCCCCTGCCCTGCTCGCCCTTGCGGAAAATCAGATCATCATCTGGCAGGAACAAAACCAGTTGATCCTTGCGGCAAGCCGAGACGGCGAACTGGTCCATACCCAGGTGCTCAGCCGCGACAACCAACTCTTGCCTGAAATGGCTGGCGACATCCAGGCGGTCCGGGTGAGCCTCGAACTGGAGCGGACCGTCGAGCAGATCAATGGAATCACACTCTGGGGAGACTTTCAGAATGCGGAGCAATCCCTCGCATCGCTGAAGCTTCCCATTATCAGAGCCTCGCGCCCAGCGCCCTCTTCCAAATGCATCGCGGGTGCTGCGGCGAAATCCGGACTGTTACCCGGACCATTGAGGGCCACGCGAGCGGCGAGCGCAGACAGAGCCCGGAGCCTCCGCCTGGGCTTGGGGTCACTCGCAGCCTACGCGATCCTGGTCTGGATGCTTTGGATCTACCTTCATTCGCTCCGAGTCAAACGCGACCAACTCGCAGCGTCCATGGCTAGCGATGGCCCGATCGCCACGGAACTCGGGCGAACCGCGGCATGCTGGCGGGCCATCGAGCCTGCGGTCAATCCCAAGCTCTATGCCATCGAACAGTTCTACCAGTGTTCCCGCACGCTTCCGCCAGCCGGAATTCGCTTTTCCATATTCGAGACGATGGGAACGGATATTCGAATGAAAGGGATAGCCCGGAATGCGCCCACGCTGTATCGCTTCGTGGATGAATTGAAACGCAACCGGGAGCTCTCAAGTTACCAATGGAAAATGGGCCAGCCCAAACTGCAAAAGGATGACAGCGCGGAATTCAAACTGGAAGGGAGTCTGACCTATGGCAAAGCTAAGTAAGAAAGAACTCAAACTTCTAGCGCTATTCGCCGGGACCGTATTTTTCGCGGTGAACGTGATGGCTCTCAAAGGTTATGTCACGTCGTTGCGGGCCGTTCGTGCGGATCTCGCCAAGCTGACGCTGGACCGGCAAAACATCGACGGGTTGCTTTCGGATCGGGATTACTGGCGGGAGCGGCAGCGCTGGCTGGATGCGCATGAACCGAATCTGGACAATGTCGGCGCCGCGCAAGGCGAGCTGATTCAAACCTTGCAAAGCGTCGCGCGCGACCGCGGAATCACTATTCTGGACCAGACGATTCTGGAACCGGTTTTTCAATCGCAATACCAGGAGATCGCCGCGAAATTTAAGTTAACCGCTGCTTTCCAGGATATGGTGGGATGGCTCGCGGACATCCAGGCTCCGGAGCGCTTCTACATCGTCAACCAGCTTCAACTCAGCATCGACACGCGCAGCCAGGAAGAGGACCCGCCCGCCATTTGCACCATTCAAGTCGGGCGCGTCTATAGCCCCACCCTCGGAAAATTGGTTCCCCCACCCTACAAATGAACCGGCACGCCCAACCATTTCGCCTATCGATCGCCGGCTTGGCGCCGACAATGTCCGACATCGTTTTTTCTAAGGACCTAAGGTCCGTTCCATACCAGCCTGGGGCATCGCCCCAGGAAAATGGGAAAGGCGAATCAGGGCTTAAGGCCCGTGCTATTCCGTGCGCGATGCGCTGGTTCGGGCCTTCAGGCCTAAATTTATCTAAATCGAACGCCTGGGGCGATGCCCCAGGCCGGTATGGGGTCGCGCCGTTGGCGCTGAAAGCCCACTTTCGCAAACGAGCAATGTTCATGGGGAATACTATTGGCTTGGCGCTCGCGTTTGTTTTCTTCAGCGCGTTGGCATCTCTCCTTGCTGATGAGGCCATTCCTGCTTCGTTGCAGAAGGAGCGCTACGATGAACTCTGGATGAACTCGCCGTTCACGCGCTCGCTCAACGTCGCCGCAAACTATGTCATGACCGGCATGGCGCGGATAGACAACAAGCCGGTCGTGAGTTTGCGTAATACCGCCACCGGTGAGCGATTCAGTCTCTCCACGGAAAAGAACGCCCTCGGATGGCGCCTGCTAAGCATCCGGACGCATCCAATCCCCCGCAACGTCGTGGCGCGCATCAGCGTCGGTGAAGACGAGATGACGGTGCGGTTCGACGACGAGCAGATCACTGAAAAGGCGCTGATAAAAGGCGCCATGGGAGGAGTTCCAGCCAGTGTTAGACCTGTCCCGATGCAGTCTGGGACTTCACGAAAACTGAGCCAAGCCTCAGGAGAGAAGCATCCGCGGGAACGCGGCAATCAGCGCGACCAAAATCAAAACAAGCCTCAGAAGTAACTGGGCAATCCTAAATGAAACAGAATCCACTTCCCACTATCGCAGCCACGCTGTTCATCGCGCTTTCGGCCGCATCCGCCCAGACCGGTCCGGGCCGCCCCGCCGCGACCCCCATGCCGGGGATTGCGAAAATCGTCGATGACAAGGTAACGATCCAGTTCCCGAATAATCCCGTCTCGGACATTCTCGACATCTATGAGCGCCTCATTGGCAAACCGCTCGTGCGGGACTCGCAGATTTTCCGCGGCCCGAATCTGAGCCTGATGCCGCCGGAGGCCGTGTCCAAGGAGGAAGCGAAGCGGTTGATCGAATCCGCCTTGCTGATCAACGGCTACCTGCTCATCCCAGGGCCTGAAGGCAATCTGAAGGTCGTGCTGTGCGATCCGAAGATTCGGCAAAATCCGTTGAAAGAAGGAGTCACCGTTTGCACCGCCCCCGAACAGTTGCCGGGCGGCGACGCAGTGGCGGCTTATTTTATGCCACTGGATTTTCTCACGCCCGATGATGCGGACGCGCTCTTCGAAACGCATTTTCAACTGAACCAGTATGGGAAGATCACCCCGATCTATGCGCCGCCGGCCCTGCTGATTACCGAGAACGCATCCCTGATCAAACAGATGATCGCGCTCAAGCCGCTGGTCGATGTGGATGCGAGCCTGACCCAGCCGCCGGTCAAGACGGAGATGGTCGAGATCAAGTATGCCGATGCCGTGCAGGTAGCCAATATCATCCAGGCGCTGGTGGACAATCGGAAGCCGAATTCCGCAGCGCCGCCCTCTGTCTCAAGCAAACCAGCGGCGGGACAGAATAGGCCGGCTGGAGGGCAAAACAAGGCGGCGGCCAACCCTGCGGGGAATCCGGCCTCCGCGGCGCAATCAAAGCGGCCGGGGCAGCAACCCCGCCAGATTCTTGCCCAGAACCAGTTACTCAGCATCAATGCCCAGCTTCTGCCCGACCCCCGGACGAACAAAATCCTCCTGGTTACCGAGCCACAAAATTTTGCCTATCTCCGGGGCCTGATCTCTGAACTCGATCAACCGCTGGAATTGAAGCCGCCGTTGGAGCGCGCGTTGAAGTATGTCTCGGCCGAGGACGTGCTGCCTGTGCTGGTGAATGTTCTCTCGGACACAGGCCTCGCGACGAGTTCGTCTCCAACGCCGGTATCCCAGCGACCGAGCCAGGTCGCGACGGGTTCAACCACAACCGCCCGCAGGACAACGGCGAATCGCGGGGGCAGCTTTACCGCCGGAGGTGGGGATAACATGCCGGCCGAGCAACTCAATCAGCCGGTCGATAACAGCGCACCGCTTTCAGTGCTGGTGGGCAAAACGCGAATCATCGCCGACCGGCAAGCCAACTCGATCCTGCTGATGGGGCCACCGGAAAGTTATGACAAGGTGCGCACCGTGCTCGATCGGCTCGATCGCAAGCCTCCCCAAGTTTATCTGGCCACCATCATCGGCCAACTCACGCTGGGCGACGACTCGCAACTCGGCGTCGATTACCTCATGCATTTCAGAAAGTTTCATGCCGATCCGCTGGACAAAACCGGGGTTGCCGGCGGCCTCCTTTCAAAGGGCGGCTTTCTGGGGAGCGTTCCCAATGTTGCAACCGGCGCGCTCGCAGCGACAGCGCCCGCCACCACCGGCGGCTTGATGGTTTTTGGCAGCCTCACCGAAAACCTCGACGTTCTGGTCCGCGCGCTGGAAAGCACGAACCGATTCAAAATTCTTTCCCGCCCCACGGTTTATGCGGCCAACAACAAAAAGGCCGTGATCACCTCGGGCCAGCAGGTCCCCGTGCCCACCGATGTTCTGACGAATTTTGAAAACAACAGCAACAACGTCAATACGCGAACCAACATCCAATACCGGGATGTCGTGCTGCAGCTTGAGGTCATTCCGTTGATCAACAGCAACAAGGAGGTCACGCTCCAAATCGTTCAGAAGAATGACAGCGTCATTGGAGAGCAAACCATCAGCACCAACGAGGTGCCGATCATCGGGACCGAGCAACTCAAGACAACCGTAACGATTCCGAACTGTCACACGGTGGTGTTGGGGGGCCTGATCACGGATCAATTGGAAAAGAAAGACGGCGGTGTCCCTTACCTCCGCCGCATCCCGGTGCTGGGCCATGCCTTCAAGAGTTCGTCCTCCAGCAAAGTGCGCAAGGAGCTGATCATCTTTATCCAGCCCGTGGTGGTAACCAGCGAAGACGAGCAACTCGGGGCCAGCGAGAAAGAGGACGCCAGAACCGCAGTCGGTGCCGAAGCCGCGCAAATGTTCCCGGATAGCTGCAACCTGCCATTGCCAGAACTGCACGATTCCAAGCAGATCAAAGACCCGCCGAAGAAGTGATTTGAATTTTGGATTAATCTCCCGCTTGCCAGAAGCGGCGGGCTTGGGCATCATGCGACATGGCAACTGAGAGCACCTTCTCCGATTCAGTCGATAGCGCGTTTTACAAACCGGCGGACGAGTTTTTCGCCCTGAACTCCACCACGGGACTCACCTACGATGACGTCTCGCTGGCGACCCTTTACTCCGACATCCTGCCCCGGGAGACCGATCTGGAGACGTGTCTGGCGGAAAATCTCCGGCTCCGGATTCCGATCGTTTCGGCCGACATGGACACGGTCACGGAGTCGCGCATGGCCATCGCCATGGCGCTCAGCGGCGGCCTCGGGCTGATTCACTACAACATGCCCGAGCGGGAGCAACTCTCGGAGGTGAGCCGCGTGAAATATCATGTCCAAGGCCTCATCCAGGAGCCGATCAAGGTCGGGCCCGACCAACTCATCGGCGACGTGCTGGCGCTGGTGGAAGAGAAGAATTTCTCGTTCAGCACGTTCCCGGTGGTCGATGGCCAGAACCACCTGATCGGTTTGCTGCCCGGCCATGTGCTCAAGCAGCGCTATGCCACCAAAAAGGTGTGCGAGGCGATGACGCCCCGGGCCGCGCTGCACACCCTCAAGCAGGAAGAACTCGACTCCGACCCAATCTCCGGCGCGGATCGGTTTTTCACAGAACACCTCGGCATTCATAAGCTGCTGGTGGTCGATAACGAAGACCGCCTGCGGGGGCTCTTCACCCTCAGCGACGTCGAGCGGATCACCCAGGAGCGCCGGGCGCAGTTGAAACCGGCTCGGGATCAAAAATTCCGGCTCGTTTGCGGCGCGGCAGTGTCGGCGACCCGGAATTCCACGGGCGAACTCGACAAGGAGCGGATCGGCGCCCATGTGGGAGCGCTGGTCGAGCGCGGCGTGGATGTCGTGGCGGTATCGACCGCGCATGGCCATAGCAAAGGGGTCGGTGAAACCGTGCGCCTGATTCGTTCCATGTTCCCGGAACTCCCGATCATCGCCGGCAACGTGACGAGCGGCGCGGGCGTGGAATTTCTGGCCGAATGCGGCGCGAACGCCATCAAGGTCGGGCAGGGCCCCGGATCGATCTGCACCACGCGGATCGTTGCCGGCGTCGGCATCCCCCAACTCACCGCCCTTTACGTGGCTTCCCGCGCGGCGGCCAAAAAGGGCGTCCGGATCATCGCCGATGGCGGCATCACGAAGTCCGGCGATATCGTCAAAGCGCTCACCCTGGCGGATGCAGTCATTTGCGGAGGCCTGCTGGCAGGCTGCCCCGAAGCTCCCGGCCAGATCATGGAGATCAACGGCAAGCTCTATAAGCAGTACCGGGGAATGGGCAGCCTGGCCGCAATGAAAGCGGGTTCGGCTGCCAGATACGGCCATTCGACAAAGGACGCAGCCCGGAAGGTGGCGGCGGAAGGGGTCGAAGCGCTGAAAGAAGTCTCGGCGTCGATCGACACCGTGCTCACGCAGTTGGTGGGCGGCATCCAATCCGGCATGGGTTATCTCGGCGCGGGCAACCTCAATCAGCTCCGGACGAAAGCCCGGCTGATCCGAGTGACCCCAGCCGGCCAGAAGGAATCGGCCCCGCACGATGTCATCGAGGTAAAGACCGGGGGGACGGGCGGCAGCTAGTCGAGCGCTCTCTAATCTGGTATGAAATCAACGTCTTCTCCCAAGGCGGCGCAGAAGCGCACGCACTACAAGACGCTGACGCGCGGCACACAATGCCCTCTGATTCGCGGTAGCGTCTTGTAGTGCTGTGGTGCTCCACAGCTTTGGGATGGCGCGCCGATTTCACCCCTGCTAATTTTTTTAATGCAAAGTTCTGGGGCGATCTCCATTTTACAGAGGCGTTAGGCTTTCTACGAACTCTCCAAGTCGGCGCATTCCGGAGAGCAGAACCATTGGTGATTGCGTGCCACGCCGTTACCCTCCCACTCGGCGCGCGGCTTGGCACAGCGGGCGCAGCAGACGTCCGACATGTCGGTGGAGGGTCTCGCTTCATCTTGGATAAACTCCTCCTGGGGTTGAGTCATCGTCTCTTTTTCGGTTTCGCCCCAACCGGGGCCTTCGCCTTGTTGTTCAATCATAAATGGGGCCATTTCCCATTGGCAGATTCGGACGACGACAAGTTTTTGCGCTCGCCATTGAACGACATCCCCCCGCGAAGCGTCTGACTCCCACGCTTTTGTTCCAAAGATTATGAAATCACGCTTTCTTGCGCTGCTCGCCGGTGCGGTTCTGGGCTTTAATGCCGCATCCCCTGCTGCCGACGCACCTTCCACTCCGACCAAAATGCCGGTGATCGATTTCGTTGAATACGATCTCCCCAACGGCCTCCACGTCATTCTGCACCAAAACAAATCGGCCCCGGTCGTCACGACCTATGTCCTCTACCATGTCGGGAGCAAAAATGAGCGGGCGGACCGGACCGGATTTGCCCACTTTTTCGAGCACCTCATGTTTGAGGGCTCCGAGAACATCAAGCGCGGGACCATCGACAAACTCGCCTCGGCTGCGGGCGGCAACCTGAACGCTTCCACCGGATTCGACAAAACCGACTACTATTTCAATCTGCCGAGCAATCAGCTTGCCCTGGGACTCTGGATTGAAAGCGAACGAATGCTCCACGCAAAGGTGGAGGAAGTGGGCGTCGAAACCCAGCGCAAGGTGGTAAAGGAAGAGCGCCGGCGCGGGACGGACAACGCGCCGTTCGGCACGGTGTTTGAGAATCTGGCCTCCCTGGTATTCACGGGCTACCCCTACGAGTGGACGCCGATCGGGTCGGTGCAATATATCGACCAGGCGAAGATCGAGGAGTTTCGCGACTTCTACCACCAGTATTACGTGCCCAACAATGCAACCCTGGTCGTGGCGGGCGATATCGATCTCCAGAAAACCAAGCAGCTTATCTGCGGCTATTTCGCGGGGATTCCGCGAGGCAAAAAGATCGAGCGGCCCAAGTTCACGGTCCCTCCGCAGAAGGAACCAAAGTCCAAGGAGTTCGCGCTCCCCACGACCCCGCTGCCCTCGACGCTCCATGCGTGGCGCGGCCCTCAGGAGACCTCGGCTGATGCCCCGGCTCTCGAATTGCTGACCAACATCCTCGCGACGGGTCGCAGTTCGCGCCTGTATGAGAAATTGGTGCGCGGGGAGCAAATCGCCTCCGACGTCGATGTCTTCTCCGACTTGTTGGAAAACGCGGGGATGCTCGGCATCTTCGTGATCGGCAACCCGGATACGCCGATTGAGAAACTCGATGCGGGAATCAAGGAAGAGGTCGCAAAAGTGCGCGACGCGGGCGTCAGCGAAGATGAACTCCAAAAAGCCAAAAACCAAAAGCTGCGCGACCTGGCCTTTGCCTCCGGGACCATGCACAGTCGGGCGACCACCCTGGCCTATTACCACGTCATGTTTGGCGACACGGCCAAGATCAACACCCAGTGGGAGCGATACCAGGGAGTCACCCAGGCAGACATCCAGCGTGTGGCCCGTCAGTATTTCACCCCGGAAGGCCTCAACCTGCTCCACTACCCTGTCGTGAAACAAAATTCTGAAGCGAAGTAATGAAAGCATTCACACTCACTCTCGCCACAATGCTGGGGATGGCTTCCGCCATTCCGGCCGCACATGCCACTCCCGCCGCCGGGGCCACCCCATCCAAAGACGCCCTCGTTTGCGAGACCTGCCCGACCGTGGACCGTTCCAAGAAACCGGACGCCGCTCCCCTCCCCTCCGTCACGTTTCCGGACGCGATCACTTCCACCCTGCCCAACGGCCTGCGGGTCTATGTGCTGCCGACGAAAAAGCAGCCCACTGTGACCTATCGCCTGCTGATCAAGTCCGGCGATCTCTTTGACGGATCGAAGCCAGGACTGGCCGATCTCACGGCCAACATGCTCAACAAAGGCACCGAGGCGCTTGCCGCCGATGAGTTCGCCAAAAAAACCGATTTCATCGGGGCGAGCGTGGAGGCCTCCTCCAGCGACGACGCGCTCTCGATCATGGCCGTCGGCCTCGCGAAATATCAGGGAGAACTGCTAGATTTCCTGCGTGACCTGACATTGCGCCCGGCGTTCCGCCCGGACGAGCTCGACAAGGAAAAGGTCAAGGCGGTTTCCAACCTCGTTCAGAAGAAAATGGAGCCGGGGGACCTGTCAGTCCGTTTGCGAGACAAACTCCTCTACGGCGCGCACCCGTATGGCGCTTTCGCCACACCGGAGAGCGTCCAGTCCATTACCCGCGACGATCTTGTGAAATTTCACGACACGTATTTCCTGCCCGGCAACGCCACCCTCATCGTGGTCGGCGATATCGATCCGGCAGCCATCCAATCGCGGATTAAGGAGGTGTTTGGCGACTGGAAGAGCGGTTCCTTACCCAAACTCGATCTCCCTGCCTTCCCGGCCATCAAAGGGATCTCTTTCCATCTCGTGGACCGGCCCGCTTCGGTCCAAAGCAACGTCGTCGTGAGCGCCGCCGGCGTCCCGCGAAACAACCCGGACACCCCGGAACTGAGCGTCATCAATTCAGTGCTCGGCGGCGGAATGTCGGGGCGGCTCTTTGCCAATCTGCGGGAGAAACACGGGTACACCTATGGTTCTTATTCCACGTTTGCGCTGAAGAAACTCGGCGGCTCTTTCAGCGCCACGGCGGAGGTGCGCAACGAGGTCACCGCTCCCGCGATCACCGAGATTCTCAACGAACTAAACCGGATCACCTCGAAACCGATCCCCGAGCCCGAAGTGAACCGGCAGAAGAGCTATCTCTCCGGCAACTTTCTGCTGAGCCTGGAAAGCGAACAACGCACCGCCGAGCGGCTCCAGGAGATCGACCTCTACGGATTGCCCGAGGATTTCTACAAAAACTACGCACGCCGCATCACCTCAGTGACTGCTGAGAAAGCGACCGAGTTGGCCAAGAAATACATCGATCCGAAGGACCTGGTGATTGTGGTTGTGGGTTCGGCCAAAGAAGTGCTGCCTCAACTCCAGAAACTCGGCCCGGTTACCATTTACAACACCGACTTGAAGAAAGTTTCCGAAGCGCCCATGCAGTAAGCTTTCAATCCAGCCGAATGCACGAATCGAGTTCACGGATTCGAAACGTGACGCCATCGACTTCGAAGAGGATCTGTTCGACGCGACCCGATTCGATCCAGAGCGGTTCATCCACCATGCGTAGTTGCCCACGGAGGAGCGGACCGCTCGCCAGCGTCGCCTCGACGCGATGGCCCACCGGCAAACCACTACGCAATGACAACTCCCTGACGCGCGCAGCCCGGGCCTCACGCCAGGAAAGAAGCCCGCTTTCGCTCTCGCCGGGCATTCCATCGAACTCCAAGCCGGGCTGGGACACTTCCGGCAGATCGGGGGGGACGTTCTCCGGGCGGGGATAATCCTTCGGCGGTCCCGAGTGCATGACGGGATAATCAGGCAAAGCAACCTCTCGCGGCTTATTCCAAACCGGTGCTGCTTTCTTACTCGGAGCCTCACGCCTTGGGGGGCGGCCTACTGGTTCGTCGAAGTTAAAGCCGAGTTGAGCAGAATCTTGGGGCCTATCCGTCATCTTTTGCTGCCTAAATTCGAGATTAGCCTCCTCGTTCAATCATCCGCGTTTTTTTCAGACGGTGTGGTCTGCATATCCCCGCAAATCCTCCGGCGAGATGTTTTTTGCTGGCACGGCTCCGGCGATATCGAAACCGGCCTGCTCAAAGCCAAGGGATAACCCGCCCGCGCCCGCGAAGAGGTCGATGCCGATCGGTCGGCGTTTAGGCGTTTTCGATAAAGTCACGGAGTCTTGTCGCTAAAAAATCGGATTTCTTCAACTCGCATTCCCACACGGTGAGTGTTTTCCATCCATTTGCCGCCAGAGAAGCGATATTCGCCCGGTCTCTTGCCCGGTTGCGTTCGAGCTTAGTCCGCCAGACTTCCAAGTGCGTTTTCGGCAGTCGTGCATACCGGCAACCCTCGTGGCCGTGCCAGAAGCAGCCGTTAACAAAGATCGCTTTGCGGCGCCCTACAAACACCAGATCGGGCCTGCCGGGTAAGCGCTTGTCATGAAGTCTGTAGCGATAACCCATCCCAAAAATCAAACGTCGCACAGCCATTTCCGCAGTCGTGTTCTTGGATTTGACACGACTCATCAACCAAGAGCGGCGCTCGGGACTCAATCTATCCACAACTCACCCTCCGCTGAAGACTTTGATGGAACTTGCCATTCGATTTCGAACCGCGTTCGAGACTCTTCAAACTCATGAACAACTCTAGCGCATTCCCATTGACTTGGCCGCTCTATCGAGCGTTGATCAACGCTGTGGATTCCTCCTACACTCTTTTGTTCCGAACCTTCTCCTTCATCACGGGAGCGATGATCGGCTCGTTCCTGAACGTCGTCGTTTACCGACTCCCCCTCGGACTGAGCGTGAATGATCCGCGGCGTTCGTTTTGCCCGAACTGCAAAAAACAGATCCCCTTTTACCGGAATCTTCCCCTGATTTCCTGGCTCCAGTTGCAAGGCAAATGCGCGGAGTGCGGCAAAGCCATCGCTTTCCGGTATTTCGGGGTGGAGTTGCTGACAGCCACGCTTTTCCTGCTGATTTACCTGCAATGCGATCAGCTGGGTGCCTGGTCCATGATCCTGCCGCTGTGGGTGTTCGTCTCGCTGCTCGTCTCGGCGACTTTCATCGATTTCGATCACTTCATCATTCCGGACGAAATCACGCTGGGCGGGACGGCAACCGGTCTGCTTGCCAGCCTCGCCGTTCCTTCATTGATGGGGGCTGACTCACCATGGATTGGCCTCCTCTGGTCGGCCATCGGCGCGGCCAGCGGCTATGGCCTGCTCTGGGGCGTGGTCGAAGCCGGCAAGCTCGCCTTTGGAAAACGCAAACTCACTTTCGACCCACCCGCCGAGTTTCGATGGGTGCGCCAGGAGGACGATGCCGACTTCACCGTGGGCGAAGATCGGATGCGCTGGAGCGAAGTTTTCTCCCGTGAAAGCGATCAACTTGTGATGGAGGTGCAGGAAACGAGAGTCGATGAGCAATCGCTGGACGAGTTGGCGGGTGAGCCAGCCGCGCAGCCTCAGAAAGCCTCGACGCAACAGACTCTCAAGTTCTTTTACAATCGGCTGGTGTTGCCCGCCCGTGAAATCCCCCTGGAGAGCCTGGCTTCCATCGCGGGAAAAGTCCGGACTCTTGTAATCCCACGCGAGGCCATGGGCTTTGGCGACGTGAAATTCATCGCGTGCATCGGGGCGTTTTTGGGCTGGAAAGCGGTCCTCTTCACGATCATCGCCGCCTCGGTTTTCGGTTCACTGGTCGGAGTGACCATGATCCTCATCGGACGCCGCGAAGCCTCCGGGCGGATTCCGTTTGGCCCGTATCTGGCCTTGGGCGCCCTCCTCTGGATTTTCACCGGCCCGGCGCTCGTCCACTGGTATTTGGCGCAGCTCCAGAATCCGAGCGAGAGCGGATTAAACTAATAACCTATTAAAAAATCCGTGCTTTTTGTGCGATTTCGAGGTTACATGCGCGCCGATGTCCCGCAAACTCCCTCAGCTCGCCATTGATCAACTCTCGGGAGCCCGCAACCGGCTCGCGAAGACCAAAGTGCTCGTCGGCTTGGATGGCTTCGTGGATACCATCATCCATGTGGTAGGGAAACGCGCGTCGGCCACCGAATACACGCGGATGGCGACGATCTCGGAGTTCGCTAAGCGCGTCGGCGAGGCAGCGGGCCTGAGCGCCAATTTTGAGTTTGTGACCCAGATGGTGAAGCTCGGCGGCAACGGCCCCATCATGGCCAACGCTTTGGGCAGTTACGGAGCAAAGATCACTTATGTTGGAAACCTCGGCCATCCCGCCGTCCACCCGGTCTTTGCCGATTTCGCCAAGCGCGCCCGCGTGATTTCCATCGCCGAGCCCGGCTACACCGACGCCATTGAGTTCGAAGACGGCAAACTGATGTGCGGCAAGCACGACAGCTTGCGGCAAGTCGATTGGGCCAATCTGATCAAACACATTCCAGAAGCCCAACTCATCGAGCTTTTCGAGGAATCCGCACTGATCGCCCTGGTGAATTGGACCATGCTGCCGTTGATGGGCGCCATCTGGCAAAAAATCCAAAGCCGCATCGCGCCCAAGCTCACTGGCGAAAAACGCTGGCTCTTTTTCGATTTGGCGGATCCCGCCAAACGGACCCAGGAAGACATCGCCGCGGCACTCGATCTCATCGTCAAATTCCAGAAACATTTCCGCGTCATCCTCGGGCTAAACCTCCAGGAAGGGCGCCAGATCGGCACGGTGCTCGGAATTAATCCGCCGGACGACTCCCCCGAACAGGTCACAAAGCATGCGGCGCGAATCCAGCAAAAGCTGGAGATCGACACGGTGGTCATTCATCCCACCGCGTTCGCGGCGGGAGCCGACGCAACGGGGAGCATGCATGTTCCGGGGCCCTTTACGCCAAAGCCAAAGATCACCACTGGCGCGGGGGATCACTTCAATGCAGGATTCTGCACAGGACGCCTGCTTGGGGGCGATTTGGGCGTGAGTCTGCAGATCGGCGTGGCCACTTCCGGCTACTACGTGCGGCAGGCAAAAAGTCCACGGATTGAGGACCTAAAGAAATTTCTTATGACGCTCTGATAGCGTTTGCATGTTTTTTAGAAAATTGCTTATCTAGCATTGCGTATGAAGACCCTCCTCTCGCTTTTAACTCTGGCCATCCTCGGCACGGCCGCAATCGCGGACATTCAGAATCCGCCTGCCGCGGAACAAACCCCGATCCGCAAACTGGGGCGTGGCCTTAGCAACATCCTTTACGGCATCTCGGAAATGCCTTACACGATCTGCTCTGTTAACGACGATTTGGGCAACAACGCGGCTTTCAGTTACGGGGTGGTCAAAGGCTTGCACCGGAGCGTTTACCGCTTTGGGATGGGATGGTATGAAGTGGTTACCTTCCCGATTCCTCACTACAAGCACTCCTACCGCCAGCCGTATCCCTCGAATATCCCGTGGATTCACAACGGGTATACCGAGTTCCCGCCGGAGCTTGGGAATGAATCCCGTCTCGATTACGTCCGCGAATACAGCGGCGATAACTAATTCCTGTTCTCGATTTTCTTTTCAAAAGAGGCTTTCGTGAGAAACGAAAGCCTCTTTTACTTTTTTCCCTCGCTTCGGTGCGGCTCCAAATTTCCACTATATTCTTCAAATGCAACTAACCATTCATGATATCGCGTTCGGCGGAAAAGGCGTGGGCCGCACCGAGGGCATGGTCGTCTTTGTCCCGTTCACCATCCCCGGCGAAGAAGTCACAGTGGAGCTTTACCGCAAAAAGAAAAGATACGCGGAGGCCGATCTCGTTTCGGTGGACAAACCGTCCCCGGATCGGGTCGAACCGCTCTGTCCTTATTTTGGACGCTGCGGAGGTTGCGCCTACCAGCACATCGACTATCCCGCCCAGCTTGCGATCAAGTCCGCGCAGGTGGAACAAACTCTGCGACGGGTCGGCAAACTGGAGAAGGTGCCGATGCGCCCCGCCATCGGTTCGCCCAAGCCGTATGCGTACCGCAACCGAATCCGAGTGCATGTGGTGGGCGGGGTCACCGGATTTTTCGCGGCCGATGCCAATGCCTTGATCGATATCGCCCGCTGTCCGATCGCCACCGATGAAGTAAACGAAAAACTCACCGGGCTGCGTTCACGATCGATGCCCGATGGCGATTACACGCTGTCCGAGCGGCGCAAGGAAGGGTTTTTCGAACAGACCAACAACGCCGTTGCCATAGAGATGCTGGCGCTGGTTGAACGGCTGGTCATGCCCGGCGGCACGCTTGTCGATGCTTATTGCGGCGCCGGATTCTTCGCCCGTCACCTTGCCTCGCGCTTCGACCAGGTGATCGGCATCGAGGAAAACGAATACGCCGTGCAACACGCCCGCAGTGCAGCCGGCCCAAACGAACGCTACCTCGCCGGCGACGTCAACGAACACCTGGGCGACGTCCTCGGCAACCCCAGCGAAACGAGCTTGGTGCTCGACCCGCCCGCTGCAGGCATCACCCCCGAAGTCGTCCAGACCATCCTTGCGGCGCTCCCACGCGAGATCATTTACGTCTCTTGCAATCCCGGCACCCTGGCCCGCGACCTCTCTGCCCTGAGCCCGAACTACCGGCTCGAAAGCGTCACGCCGCTCGACATGTTCCCGCAAACCGCCGAGATCGAAGTGGTGGTGCAGCTTAAGAAGCGGGAAGGGTGAGAGCGAAGATGGAAGAACACGGACGAGCACGGACTTCGGAAAAAGACGCCCCGCTCCGTTGCTCCGCCTTCAGGTGTCCGTGTCCGTCCGTGTTTGTCCACCGGCCGCCCCCCCTACATCTTCTCCGGCACCTGTATCCCCAGCAGCCCCAGGCCTTTGCTGAGAATCCGCGCGGTGAGTTCGCACAAGGCCAGCCGGGTTTCCCGGGTCGCCCCTTCGCTTTTCAAAACCGGGCAGGCTTCATAGAACCCATGGAAGGTATTCGCCAACTCGAAGAGATAGTTCGCCAGCAAGTTCGGGCGGAAATCATCCACGATCTGCGGGACAGTCTCCCCAAACTGAAGGAGCTTCTTAGCCAGCGTAATCTCCGCGGGTTCGGTGAGTGAGAGCGTAACAGGGAGCGTAACCTCGCCCTCGAGCTTCCGGAAAATCGACCGGACCCGGACGTAGGCGTTCTGCAAATAAGGGGCGGTGTTCCCCTGGAACGAAAGCATCTTGTCCCACGAGAAAACATAGTCGGTCATCCGGAACTGGGAGAGTTCGGCGTATTTCACCGCTCCGATTCCGATGATCCGCGCGATATTCGCCTTTTCTTCGGGCGTGAGGGTCGGATTCTTTTCTTCAACGATCTTGAGCGCGCGCTGCTGGGCTTCTTCCAGCACGTCGCGCAGTTGGACATTGTCGCCCGACCGCGTCTTCATGAGCTTGCGATCTTCCCCGAGGATGCTTCCGAAGGCGATGTGCCGGAGATCGCCCCGGATGCCCATCTTGGCGGCCACCCCGAAGACCTGCTCGAAGTGCAGGGCTTGCGGCGCGCCGACGACGTACCAGATGGCGTCGGGATTCCAGCGTTCGATCCGGTATTCGATCGTTGCCAGATCGGTCGTGGCATAAAGGAAACCGCCGTCGCTTTTGCGAATCAGGCATGGCTTCTCGGCCAGCGCGGGGTTGTCGCGGAAGAAGACACAAACGGCGCCTTCGCTGACTTCGGCAATTCCGCAGGAAAGCAGGCGGTCCACCAGCGGCGCGAGCCGATCATTGTAACAGCTTTCGCCCAGATGTTCGTCGAAATGGATGTCGAGCATCCCGTACATCTGCTCAAACTCCTGCCAGGAAAGAGTGACGGTGCGCTTCCAAATATCGAGATTCTCAGGGTTGCCCTGCTGGAGCTTCACCAGTTCCTCGCGGCATTCCGTCATGACTGCGGGGTCGGAATCCGCAAGGGCGTTGGCCTCTTTGTAAAGGCGAACGAGCTCCTTAATGGGGCTCGCTTCCAGGGCGGCATCGTCGCGGAAGTGCTTCCAGCCGTAAATGACTTTCCCGAACTGGGTTCCCCAATCTCCAATATGGTTGTCCGCGATCACTTTGTGCCCCAGGGCTCGCGCAATCCGGGTCAGCGTGTCTCCCAGAATCGTGCTGCGAATATGCCCCACGTGCATCGGCTTGGCGACATTCGGGGAACTGAAATCGAGCAGGATTTTTTTCGGCTGCGCGGCCTGGGGAATGCCGGAGTGGGGATCGTCGAGCACCAACCGGGTCTGGCGGGCAACGAAATCCGACTTAAGCCGGAAGTTGATGAAACCCGCCCCCGCGATTTCAGGCGGCTCACAGAAGTCGTCCACTTTCAAGCGGGCGATGATCTCCGTGGCAACCTGACGCGGGTTCTTGCGTTCCGCCTTGGCAAGAATCATCGCGACATTGGTCTGGTAGTCGCCAAATCGGGAATCGGTGGCTGCTGCGACCTGGGCAAGCGTCTCGGTGGACACGGCTTCACGCAAACGGGATTCAAGAAGGTGCTGGGTCGTCATGGTGTTGCTGATTGAAAGTCTGAAAAATGGAGCCGTGGCTTCCGGGTTGGTTTAAATAGCATCCGGACGGGTATCGAATCGGAGATTCGCGGACAAGTGCGTTCCCAATCAGGAGATTGGGAACGAGGCGCGCAGGGCGCGATTCAGGACGAGTTCCCCACTTAAACGCGCGCTGAAGCAGGCGCCTCGAAAATGTTCAGAATCTCGGCGGCATTGGGAGCATCGGCCAGCCGCTCGCGAACCGAGCGGTCGTTGAGGAACTTGGCAATGGCAGCCAACGTACGAAGATGCGTCTGGAACTGGTCCTTCGGGACGATGAAAAGAACGATGAACTTGACCGGCAGGTTGTCGAGGGAATCAAACTCGATTCCCGAACTGGAGCGGCCGAACGCGGCGACCACCTCGCCGACGCGGTCCGAGGAAGCGTGCGGGATGGCGATGCCAAACCCGATCCCCGTGCTCATCGTCTCCTCCCGGGCACGCAAAGCGGCCAGAACGACCTCGCGGTCGCCGGACTTAATTTTTCCAAGCCGGACCAACAGATCGACGAGCTCAACGATAGCGGACCATCGCTCGGTCGCCTGCATCTCCGGAATTATCTGATCAACTGAAAGTAGGTGCCCCAGCGTCATGGTTCCCTTTGAAAGGTGACGAGGACATTAGGCAGTCGTTTCACTAATGGCAAGAGCCTTTTCCCGATGACCGAAGGCGATGCCGTAAAGGGATCTGTGACTCGACAACGACCGCTTTACTTTTTAAGGTCTCTCGACCATTCTCCTAGCACCTGCCGCTTTCCAGGTTCGGCAGACTTTTTGCATTCACTCCCATGAATAAATGCCCTCTCCTCTGCTGTTTCTTGATGCTAACGCGCCTTGCGCTTGCCCAGGATGCTCCGCCGGTCGATGCCAAGGCGCTCATTTCAGCACTCAAACAGATTGAGGCAAAGCGGGCGCAATCGGCCAAGCAACTGGCGGAAAAAGTCATTCAGGACATCAACGCTGCCGCTTCCTCCGATTCGACCGCCATCGCTTTTTACCAGGACGCCATTCGCGCCACGTCGTTTGTGGGAGAAAATCACGCTCAGGCCATGTTCATGGATTGGAAAAAAACGGAAGCCGACCATTTAAAAAGCCCCGAGATGCAGATGGCCGTACGCATGCATCTGACTTATCTCGTTCTCTCGCTCCACCGCGCCAACGGAGCCACGATTCCGCAACTCATGCCGGCGCTTCTAAGTTACACCGACCAGATCACCGCAGCCCATGACGTGATCGGCAAACAGGAAATGATGAAGCGGGGCGTCAACGACAGTATTTTCGTGCGCTGGTACGGGATCGGCAAGCTCCTTGAAAATCTCAAAGATTGGGAAAACACGCCCGGGGATGTTGAAGGGATTTTTCAAAAAGCCATTCTGCCCCAATTGCGCAAGGATAAGGATCCCCGAATTATAGGGTATTGGGACGCCAGAATACAACGGGAAGCAAATGACGCGAAAGGGCGCAATCGGACGTTCGATGCAGAACAGTTCGATCAGGTCCTCAAGCCCAACCTGCTTTGGTCCCGCGCCCAGGAATTCCTGGCAATCGGTCAGCGCAACCGGGCCATCAACGAAATGTTTGCGATCATAAAAGCTTATCCTGCCCATCCGAACAGTGCCGGGTGGATCGACAACCTGGTCAAATTGGTCTCGCCGCCCGAGTAGCGGCGAAGGGGTCAGTCTGTGGGTCAGTCCGTG
>SESF01010785.1_pt1 | contig 25218 bp, 21 predicted proteins | sample 3171521 | NCBI WGS metagenome assembly SESF01 (sample SAMN10866945, study PRJNA518727) | freshwater metagenome | biome: subpolar coniferous forest; feature: holomictic lake; material: water; isolation source: holomictic Lake 227, 6 m and 8 m depth | place: Canada: near Kenora, Ontario | collected...
AACGGTGCGGGGCAAAAGGTTGGGACTTCACGCAGCCAGGTCCGAAGGGCTCGCCGAGGTGTGGGAACCCGGCAAAGGGCGAGGGCTCAGGCTCGGTCCGGTACCCTTGCCCTTCACCGGGGCACCCGCCAATCCCAGATGACCATGATTGCAGAGATAAGAAAACTGGCTGGCCCGTTCCCGGGCCAGCCAGTCAAAACGCTGCCCTGCGCTCGTTCCAGCGCTTCAGCGGCTTCTACTGCTCCAAGACACGGTAGAACCGCGCGGGATCGGTCGTGGGATCCTGGAAGGACTTGGTCGTCCCGTCGCCGCTGATGGTGCCGGACTGCGACGGCCAATTGCTGACCGCTGTGCCTAAACCCGCCGAGTTCGTGAAGCAGAGCGTGTAAGTCACACCGTTGGAGCTGCCAAAGGAAATCGTGCTCGTGTTGTTCGTTCGGATAATGTTCAGCGTCACCTGAGTCGGCGGCGGCTTGGTCGCCGTTTCGCGGGTGAAGGTCATGGTCCCGTTCGGATTGAATTGAAAATAGCCAATGTACCAGGCGAGCCCGCTGGTGCCGGTATGAGGATCCGCGGGATTTCCCGAGGCATCGGTCGTGGGTCTTACCTCGTACAGGTCAGAACGCACCGCCGTGGTAAAGCTGGCGGGCGTGGTGATTTCAAGATTGCCCTCGGGCCACGAGTCCTGCAGTGTGCCGATGGATGAGTCAACGCCGCTTCCCATCCAAAGCGTCAGCAGGTGCAGGGGGTAGGTCGCGATGGATTCCCGAACAAAGGTAGAGGTGTTGTAAGCGCTAGCGCCCGAATCCCCGGAAACGAAGACTGCGTTGTCCAAGATGGAGTTAATCGGGGACCTCGCGCTGGCTTGCTGTCCCCTGGTCAGGCGGGTGGCATCTGCACTGCGGACCGCTTTGTCCGTACGGGGGACGGTAACCCAGAGGGTGGACGCTGCACTGTTGGGATAACTCGAGCCAAAACCCGAGCCGCTGTAATACCCGAACACGGACCAACTCAGATTGCTCAGATTGGCAAACGTGCCCGGAGTCAGTTGTGAGGTGGAATAGTTCGTTACTGGAAATGTGCCGATTGCCGCGCCGAAATAGTTACTGGCCTGGCCGAGATTCACAACAGCCTCATAGTTGGCCTGACCCCCTGTTTTGCGAAATCCGAGGGCGAGGTCGTTGGGCTGGTAAACAAAGGGCTGAGCGGAGGCTTGCTCGAGCGCCAGGAAGCCGGCCGCCACCGCCAACGCAACTGGGAAGGCATTAGATATTCGTTTCATAACTTTTGATAGATAGCAGTGTATTGTTCAATTCGTATTCGGTCAGACGAGCGGCATGTTACGCCGCCGCTGGCCTCGGGTATAGGCAGCGCAAGGACATGGGATGATACTTTAAGGACATCCGGGTTCTCTGCTGTAAAGTATTGGCCGTGGGCCAGTTAGACCGATGAGAGTCCCCCATCGCTTGGCCGCCATTCGATTCCATGCAAGATCGTAACGTGAGGAGCTGGTTCGTAACCGGTTTGTAACATTCGGCGATTACTCTGGGCGTGACGGTGGGGCGCTCCGGGTGGTAGCCCTTGGCCACATGAAAGTAACGACCCGCACTCTTTGGCAACAGGCAGGTGCTTTGGCCATCGGGCTGGCCCTGATGGTCCCAATGCTGGCGGGCGCCGCCGAAGGAGTCACCTTGGAAAGCGCGCGGCGGGAGGCCGTGAAAGGAAACGCGCGGGCGCTCTACGAATTGGGCAAACGTTATGCCTGGGGCGATGGGGCGCCGCAGGATTACGGCAAGGCGGCTGAGTATCTGCGGCAGGCCGCAGACCGCGGTTACGCGTTGGCCGAAAAGGATCTCGGGGCGTTTTACGCCAAAGGGCTGGGCGTGAAGCAGGATTATGTCGAGGCAGCCCAATTGTATCGGCGTGCAGCGGAGAAGGGGGAGCCCTGGCGCAGTACAGCCTGGGGCGAAGTTATTGGCTGGGGCGCGGGGTGGCCACTAACATGCCGGAGTCTTTGAAGTGGCTCAAGAAGGCGGCGAAGCAAAATCAGCCTGACGCGATGCAGACTCTGGGACAGATCTACCTCAACGGCGGTCCGGGGCTCAAAGCCGACGGACGTCAGGCGTTCCACTGGTTTCTTAGGGCTGCCGACCAGGGACGCGCCGGCGCGCTTTGTACGCTAGGGAGCCTCTTCGAGACCGGGAACGGCGCACCTCGCAACCTCGACCTCGCCACCAACTGCTACCGCCAGGCCGCCGAGAAAGGCGATGCCGAAGCCCAAATGAACCTCAGCCGGGTTTACCTGCAGGACCTCGGCGTGGAAGCCGATGTGGTCGAGGGATACAAGTGGCTTTACCTCGCCTCGGTAAGCGGCGACGGAAACGCCACCCGGACGTTGCTTGCGATTAGGGAGAGGCTGACGGCTGCGGAGGCGCTTGAGGCTGGCCGGCGCGTAGAGGATTTCGAGCGAGCCTTTGGAAGAACTGCGGCCAAACCATGAAGGGGTTTGGGTCCAGGAACTGACCCAGGCTTCAGGGGTTGGAAGTCGTTTGGGCGTTAGCTTTGGCCCAGGCCGCGATTTGGTAGCTCTGGAAGGCGAAGATGCCAAGCATGCCGCACAAGTCCAAGTCCGCTTGGGGCTGGCTGGCTTGCCAACGCTGGCTGTAGGCCGGGTCATTCGGGTTCTGGTTCGGACCGCCGACGTCCTGGATGAATTTCTGGCGCAAGGCATCAACCACCTGCGCTTGCTGTGGGTTCAGGTTGACCACGGAGGGGTCAACGGGTTGAAGGACCAAGGGCAACGAAATTGGAGCTGGCGGCGCCTGGCGCGCGGAACCATAAGGCGCGGCTTCCAACGCCGCCCGGGACGCACTCGTGTTCGGCGTGGAGGCTGACGGGGCAGCGTTGTAAGAGACCCGGGGCCTCAAGGTCGTACCCGCCGATTCCTGGGGCACCGAACTGGAGGACGGTGCTTCCGCCGGCAACGCTGAGGTTGTATTGGCTGCGGCGGGCGGCGCCGCCAGCAGAGCCGTAACTGCCGAGATCTCCTGGTTGCCCAGTTCTTGCAGTTCCCGTTGAACTGCTATCCGCCCGGCGGCATCTCCTGTCGCCAGTTTGTCGTTTAGCGGTTGGCGCCGGGAGGCGTATAGGCTATCCACGTCCGCCTTGACCAAGTCGCGGATCGTTTGTTCCGGACAGCCGATTTCTCGCAGGTTGGCAACATACGTGCGATAATCTGCCGATTCAATCTGACTCCAGTGAAAGGGTTGCACTTCGGCGGTCGGCGAGACGCCGGGCGCCGGCATGACGGCCTCAGCGACCGGAGGCGGGTTCTCGGCTTCGGCAGGCGCCTGGGCGCCGTGTCTTGCCGGTCGTCCATTCAGCAGCAGGAAAGCCAGGCAACCCAGCAGGGCGCAGTTCACGCAGATCGAGATTTTGAGTGTCGTTCTCATGGTATTAGACGCTGGCGGACCCTGGACACCTGGTTTGTATTCAGCCATAAAGCCGGCGTGAGCTTGCGCCCACGCCGGCCTTAGTTAGGAATGTTCGTTTGGCGACACCAACCTGTTAGTTATGAACCGGGTCGGAGGTTGGACCATTACGGGTGGCGTGCATGTCAGTCAACTTGATCGTAAACGTCCCGTCAGCGTGCCCGGAGATGCCGGTCGAGGCGACCAACTTGTTATAGACGCTGGTAGCCTGGGAAGTTGAGGTGTTCCGACGATAAACGTAGTAGTTGCCCCAAGCGTTATATTGGCCCTCTCTGACGGCCGCGTCGCCGTAGGCAGCGCCGTTGTAGGTCAAGAGCGTCGCGCCGTTCGCAATCGCGGTATCGGAGTCAGACTTGCCGAGGTAGGCGATCACGCTGAACTTCTCAACACCCGTGCCGTTGACGACATCCACTGAAGTGGCCTGGGACAGGTCGTAGCCTAGCTGGGTGGCCAAAGTGCCGCCGCTCGAGTAACCATAGTCACCCAGATACAAGCCAGCCGGAGAACTCTGATCCTTCATCGAGCCATTGGCATTGATCTGAACCATGAAGGGCGACGAGAAGATGCCGAAGCCGCAATCGCCGAACTGATTCACGCGTGTGCCCGATTGGTTATCCCGGCCGGAAACATAGACGAAGGTGGTATCGGCTGAATTGCCGGTGAACTGAGCCAGGACCGCGTAGCCCTTGAGAGCCTGACGGATGCTCTGATCGGTTACGTTGACTAGGCCGGCGGCAGAACCCTTTTGCTTGACCCAGGTGAACGGAATGATGCAGGACTTCGTCCCGGTAATCGCCGCGGTGGGGTTCCGGGAATAAGCCTTGTCGTTATCGGCCGCGGCCAGGTCAACGGTCGAGCTAACGAAGGGGCCGGGTGAGCTTGAAGAAGATACAGCCGTGGCGTCGAGGAAGGTCTGCGTGCCGCTGCCCGCTATGTCCGAGATACCGCCTTCAGAGCCGGACCAATGCGCTTTGACGTAGGTATCCACCCCGCCAAGATTACCGTGCCAAGTGTGGTACGTGGCCTTGGCCGGGTCTGCGTTGCCTTGGGCGATAATGGTCGGGGCGGCATCGAAAACGGTTGAGCCATCGCTGATCGCGAGGTAGAAGGCGTTGCGGCCGGCGGTGGAGCCGGTGACATAGACATATTGGGCGGCGCTGGCCAGGCTTGCACAGCCCAACCCGATCGCACCCGCCAGGATGATTGATTTGGTAGTCATATTGTGATGATTTCTGTTGTAGTTTCTGTTGTTGCTGTTGTCTGTTGTTATGGAGTTTTGCTAAGCTGTTCGTGCTGTTAAACCTTGAGGAGCTGACGACGAAATGCGAGAAGCAGGAGGCCAAAACCACCCAGCAGGCTAACGGTCGTAGGCTCCGGGACGGCAGTAACGCCGTAGGCCAACTGGCCGCTGTAGGGGTTGTAGCTGAAGAAACTGAGGGGAGCGACCGTGCCGATGTTCAGGTTGTCATAGAGGTAGGCACTCGAAGAGACGGACACGTTCGGGTTAAAATAGTCATTCTGGAAGGTGTTGCCCGGGGTGCCGGCCGCTTGAGCTGTCTGATAAGTCCAACCGGTAGTCCAGTCAAAGGCGGCTTGGGTCGTGGTGCGGGAATTGCCCAGGGTAATGCCGCCGGCAATGGTTGTGATATCGGCCCTGGCATTGGGAAATAGACCCGCCGGCGCGAAGTTGTTTTCATTCAAACTATCGAATGACGTCGCATAAATGTGCTGGCCAGTGTTCTGGACGCCGAGGACGCCGAATTGCGTGCCGAGATTGGCGTCGAGTTTCCAGGTTTGACCCAGGGTGAGCGACGAGGCTTGCCCCAGGTCATAGATGAAGTCCTGCGACCCGCCGGTGAACCCGACGAGGAGATCGCCGTTTACATAGGCCTGCGCTGACGAAGCGACCGCCAGGGCCGAAGCCAACAGCAGCGCGTATTTTGGTGTTTTTCTCATGATCGAATTGATGCTTTAATTGTCTGTTGTTTTAGTAAGCCGTTTCTCTGCTCGAACACGATGGGTGCTTGAACACGAGTAGATTAACAGGAGCGCCTCGATCCTGCGCCAAGTCTGCGGACACGCGTATCCACTTTTCAGACATGCTCATGGAGCGCTTAAGATGTTGACTGCCAGTGACTTACGAATGCACCTGAGGCCCCGGCTAACATGCCGCGCGTGTTGTCGCCAAAAGGTAACGCGAGTCTCGACCAAGACCTGGGGGTTAACGAGGTTGGGAGTCGCTGGAAGGGATCGAGTGCGGGCAGCAAGGGACGGGGACTCATGGGAAGACGCGTCTGCCGTCCACCTGTGCTGGCACCCCAATGCTCATGCCCTCGCTCGTTTTGTTGGTCGCAGTTGGCCCATGCGTGCCAAGGCTAGCTGGTGCTACTGCCACAACTGCCCATCATCAGCTTATCCGGCCAAGTGCAAACTTTCCGGATGCGCCGGAGCTTGCCGTCGGCGTAACCGAATTGTCACATTTGCGTCGCCGCTTCGTCACAAAGGGTCCTTAGACTCGGGCCGATGCAATACTTTGCCAGGAACGGTCGTCTGAGAATCGGCAAAGCCGGAAAGCGTGAAGACGTCAAAGCGCGCGCTTTAGGGCTTTACCGCTTCGACGCAGCGGTCTTTCTCGCCGCGTGCTGGCTGCTCGCCGCCGGCAGCCTCGGCTTGGGGCAGGAATCGCACGACCCGCTCCTCGATCTCATGATCCAGAAAGGCATGATCACTCAGGAGGAGGCCCGGAAAGTCCAGACCGAAGCGGACGCCAACCTCACCAACGCTGTTAAACACGCGATGTCCAGTATGGATTCCAAGTGGGACATCAACAAGGCTTTCAAGAAATTGGAATTGTATGGCGACGTCCGTGTGCGGTATGAGCAGCGTCAAGCCGTTACGCCGGACGGGGCCAGCATGGAACTGGATCGGTTCCGTTACGCGCTTCGGCTGGGTCTGCGCGGCGACCTGTTTGACGATGTCTATTTCGGCTTGCGGCTCGAGACCTCGACGAACCCGCGCTCGACCTGGGTCACCTTCGGGGGGGCATCGCCCGGGCCGTTTGGGAAGTCCAACGCCGGGATTGATGTTGGGCAGGCTTATCTCGGGTGGCGGCCCGGGGACTGGCTGGACATCACGCTAGGCAAAATGCCCAACCCGCTGTACACCACGCCTATGGTTTGGGACCCGGACCTGAACCCGGAAGGCGCCGCCGAGCGCCTTAAATATACCGTTGGCAACGCCGATTTGTTTGCAACTTTCGGACAGTTTGTTTACCAGGATAACAATCCCAGCTATATCTCGGGCTCGTTGGTGCCGTACGTTTACCCACCGGGCAGCCCTCGCCAAGAGACTTCAACCAGCACCACCTTCCTCCTCGCGTGGCAGGGGGGCGTGAACTACCGATTCACCGAGAACATCTCGGCCAAAGCTGCGGCCTCTTTGTATAATTATATCGGGCTGGTGACTAATGACACGGCAATTCCCTATTACACGGGCGGTGTCGGGGACACCTTCATTGGCGAGGGAGCTTACGGGGGCAAGAAGAGCATAGCTCCCATCAACGGACTCACCACCGAGCCCCCAATCTACTACAACCAGGTGGGAGTCAACAACCTGACCGTCGTGGAAGTGCCGGCCGAGGTGAACTTCAAGATCGGCAAGGTGAATGCTCGCGTCTTTGGTGACTATGCGTTCAACCTGGACGGAGCCCAGCGTGCCAAAGCCGCGGTGAAAGCGCTGGCCGCTCAGAACAAACTCCAACAGCCGCCGGGCTCGCCTCCGCTGTTGACCTATGGCGCACAAGTGAGTGATGTGGTAGCCTACCAAATTGGTTTCGCCATCGGCAACGGCGACAAGCTGGGGCTGGCCACCGGCTCGGTCGCGAAGAAGAATACCTGGGAGCTCCGCAGCTACTGGCAGAGCATTGGGCAATATGCGCTCGACCCCAATCTGCTCGATTCGGATGTTTTCGAAGGCCGGGGCAATCTGCAGGGGGTCGTCGTCGCCCTGGCCTACAGCCTCACCGACAACTTGATCGCAACTGTCCGCTACGCCAACGCCAGGCGCATCAACGACAAGGTCGGCACCGGCGGCAGCAACCTGGATATACCCCAAATAAATCCGATCCAGCACTATAATCTGTTGCAGTTAGACGTGACCTTGAAGTTCTAGTTTATGAATACCGTGGGGCCGACAACGCGCCCGGGTCGGGCGCGTCCGGAGACACTTACTATCGCGAGCGGTTCCGCTACGCCGTCCGCCTCGGCCTTCGTGGCGACCTCTTTGACGACTTCTACTACGGGCTGCGGGCGGAGACCTCGAGCAATCCGCGCTCGCCGTGGGTTACCTTTGGCGACGACTCCAATCCCACGCCGTCCGCCAAGAACAGCGACACCGTCGCGATCGGGCAGGCGTTTCTGGGCTGGCGCGCGGCGGACTGGCTGGAGCTGACCGTCGGCAAGATGCCGATGCCGCTCTATGTCACCTCAATGATCTGGGACTCGGATATCAACCCCGAGGGAGTGTCGGAGAAATTCAAGCATACCCTGGGCGATGTGGACCTGTTCGCCACCTTCGGTCAGTTCATGTACCAGGACAGCAACCCCGACAATTGGTATCCCTCGAGCGATACGTTCCTGCTGGCCTGGCAGGTGGGCGCCACTGCGAAGCTGGCGAAGGATGTTTCCTTGAAAGTCGCCCCCGTGCTCTACAGTTACACTGGGCAGGGGCAGAACAACGGGCTGAACAAGCCGTTCAGCGGCCAGGGTTTGAACGGCCTGAATCCCAATACCACCGGATTCAACCAGAACGGCATCAATGACCTCCTGGTGCTGGAGACCCCGATGGAGCTCAACTTCAAGATTGGCCGACGTAACGCCCGGCTATTCGGCGACTTTGCTTACAACTTCTCAGGCAACAGCCGGGCGCGGACTGCGGTCGGCGCCACCGATCCGGAGGGTGATCTGCCCTATGCGGTGACGGGCCAGAACAAGGCGTATCAGGTCGGCCTCGCCTACGGCAATCTGGGCCTGGTCTATGGCCAGACCTCGAAGAAGAACACCTGGGAGACGCGGGTTTATTGGCAGCACGTCGAGCAATACGCCGCTGATGTGAACTTGTTGGACTCGGACTTCTTTGAGGGCCGCGCCAACCTCGAAGGAATCTATACCGCTTTGGCCTATAGCATCACGGACTCCATTATTGGCACGGTGCGCTACGGCTACGCGCGGCAAATCAATAAAAGTCTCGGCACCGGCGGCAACAATTCGGACCTGCCGGTCCTCAATCCCATCAATAACTACAACCTCTTTCAGTTAGACCTGACGTGGCGGTTCTGAGAGGGGTTGAAGGTTTGCCCGGCGCCGGCGGTTCAAGGTGCGGGTTCGATCGCCAGATTGTATTTAGTTATCTGCCGAATCGTCCAAGAGCGTCGAGTTCCGGTCATCAAGGGCACGGTCGGGCCCAAGCTCACATTCGGCTGGCATCTATCGAAGATGGCCAGGCACTTGAACTGGGGATTGTGGCGACTGCGGTAGATGATGCCGTCCGGCTTTTGGGGGTGTAGGAAGAACGCCCGAGACCATTGGCCCACAGTCCGGCATGGCTTCTCCGTGGCGATGCGGTTATCACAGGAGACCCTTCGCAAACCGGAACCAGAGATATCCACGCACTGGAGGCGGTTTACGTGGATCTCGGTAATAGATCGTTCCTGCAGGCTTATTTCCTGGACCAGCATCAGCGACAATTGGCGCAGAAAAACTTCCGCGAACGCAGCCTCCGGCTGCCGCGCAGCGTAGAGCACCCCATATTGCCCGAACGGGTCGTCAAAGCGTTCCGATTTATTCTTCCCGAAGAACAGGCAGTCAAGGCTGGTCCGGTGGATGCGGAAAATCGTACCGCTGACCAGCTTGATTGGGAGCGTTCGTTGGTCTAAATCCGCAGGAGGTGCCGGCAGCTCGCCCGGGAGCTTAGCTACCATGGTTCAAGCAGCCTCGCGCCTCTGCGATAACGGGATCCACCTCGCCGGCCTGGAGCAGCTCACACGCGGATCTTCCTCCAAAATCAGGATTCTTGCTGAGCAAGAATGACAGAGCGACGAAGGGAGAATCAGTCGCCAGGGCATTTAAGACCTCGGCAAACCCGGGGAGCACGTCGCCGTCCTGGAACTGGAAGGCAGGGAATACCCGGTCTCCCCCCTTCGGCAGGGCGAGCAGTTGCCGACGGTCCACCTTCTTTCGGATGGTCTCGCGGGAGAGGCTGAGGAACTCGCAGACGTCTCCAGTTTCCAGAACCGGCTCCGCCGCTTTGCGCAATTCGGTCATCCGTTCCAAACCGCGCAGCCGCGCAGCGTGCAGTTGCTTCTCCCCGACGTCCGCCGTGATGCCGAGCGCTTCAATGGCCAGCCGGGCAACGGCCATCAAGTAGCCGATCTCGTTGGTGGTAGTCTGGAGCGAGCCCACGGACTTGGAGCCCGCCTTCGTGAGCACCGTTTTCAGCGTCCTGGTCCCCCGGTCCAGCGCCTCTTGGATGGGGGCATCTATAGTAGTCGTTGCCATTGCCATATTGACATTATCAGTTTATAATGAAATCGGACAACGTCAACCGTTGGTTTGCGGGAAAAGGCAAATAGAGCGCATTCGCGAGTTCTTGGCGCTCAGGCGGAGTCGGCGGCGGACACGCCTCTGGCACACGCTGGCGGGACCGCGGTGGCGAGGTGAAAAGCTCCGTTAGACCTGACGCGGCGGTTCTAAAGCTCTGAGGAAGACAGCAGCAAGAACTCTCGGCATTGACCGACGCCTTCCTGTCGCCTCCCAAAATGTAACAATCGCAGGCTTGCGTTGCAGTGCAAAAGGGTTGCAGCCTCAAGTCAGTTGTGACGGAATGCTGGCCCTAAGCCCAAAGTGTGCGGCTGGGGCCGGTGCCGATTGTTACCAGAATGTAACATTCTTCTGGTTGGCAGGAGCCGGCGGTGCAACCAAAACAGCCATGGTACAGTGGTTGCCCTGATCCGTCCAAAAGTTCGCGTGGCAGCAGTCAACGTCATAGCAAGAGCCGAATATGAAACTGAACGACCTCCAGAAAGCAAACGACAAGGCCCATCGAGACCTCCAGCTCGCTAAAGCCAAAGCAGCGGAGCTTCAACGTAAAGCCAAGACCGCCAAAGCAATAGCCGAGCAGGCCCGCCTAAATCAAAAGCAAGCCCGCAAAGCCGCCAAACAGGCCAAGCACCTGGCCCTGGCGGCGGAAGATCACGCCCGCGATCAACTTCGCGTCTGGGAGAAGGCACAGAAACATCTGGACAAGGTGATAAAGAAAGCCGCAAAGGCCAAGGCTGGCAAAGCGAAGCAGCCGGCTGCCGCCGCCGCGGCGACAACCCCGGCCAGCCCACCCAGTTGAGCGGAGCGGCCTTTGCGCCGCGCCGCTGGAAAGGCCTGATCGGCGATGAAATGCGTCTATACTCGGCGCTTGAGCGACGACGAATTGCGGCCTCATCTTGAACGCGGTGACGCGGTTGTCTTCAAGGAGGCGGCCAAGGCGTGGCACGAGATTGAACGCCAAGTCGAGCGACTTGGGTTTGGAGATGCGTATGCCGTTTCCCGCACCAGGAGAGCCGGAGCAACCGGTGAAGAGGGCATCACCCGCGTAAGCCCGGTTCATACGAAGCCAGAGGGTTGATCCCTGAGCCTTGAACAGGCGGTCTCAACCGCACGGGCTGCACTGCAGCTAATGGGCTGCCGTGGCCGGGACGGGAGGTTGGATCGGGGTTTCGGCGGTCCGTGCCGTGGACGCCAATTCCGCTTTGGCTTCGGCAAGGTCGTGCTGGAAATCAGGATTGGCTTTCAACTGTCGGACAATCGCCTGGGCGAACACCCGCCCGGCATAAATATCCGTTGGGTAATGTCGTCCAATCCATACACGATGCCAGCCCAGGTCGCGGCCGATGGCCAAAATACTTTCGCGCTGACCCGGAAGAAGCTCGGCGAGCACCAGCGCCAACACCATACCTTCGGTGGCATGGCCGCTCGGGTAGCCGAAGCTCTTCTCGAGTTTGCCCGAGGCCAGGCTCGGTTCGATTGTGTAAGGGCGCGGCCGCTTCCAGTAGTCCTTGCCGAGGTCGGCCAAGCTCGCGGCGTCCTGCTGAACATGCTCGAAGAACGCCTCCGTTCGGGGAAGTTTGCCTGGGGCCAGGAAACTTCCAATCGCGGGGGCGAACGTGAAGATCGAGAACTTCTTTTCCGAAAACGCCAGTGCTACCTGATTGCTGGAACAGGCCTTGGACACCGAGATTACCGCGGCCAGGTCGGTCGCCTGTTCCGTCGAATCGGGCAGGGGCGGCGGGGCAAGCAGTTCCGCCGGATTGGGGTGGCCAGCCTTGAGATAATGAAGCGCATTCGCAGTCTTGGCGAATACTGTCGTCGTCAAAACTACGACGGCAACGGCCGCAAACAGGAACGGGGGCAGAAGCGATGCCCGAAGTGATTTCAGATTCATGCGCAAGAAGCTCATTGTTTGATCAGGTCGGCGAAGGAAGATACCCAGAAGAATCAATTCACGACGCGCTCGCCCCGGCAATCCCAATTGATGTCCGGTTGGCCAGGATCATGGCCCGCAACGACATTCGGAGTCGCCCCATCGGATACAACGTAGCGATATTTGAAGCGGGCAGCATGGCCATCGCCGAAAGTAATGTTGCCCCCTTGATCGTGCCGCGAGGAGAAGCGCGTGGTGTAGCAATGGGGTGTGGCCAGGTCAATCGAGTTGCCTTGAGGATACTGGTTTGGCCCGGCAGCGAAATAAGGCGTCTCCGCCGAACGGTTCCGGACGTCGGAAAACATTACGAACGATGAGGGATGAGCCACCATAGGCACTTTAAGCGTGTTTACGAAGGAGTTGAGATTCAGGTTAGCGAGTGATTTTGAGTTCATGCCGTAGCCAAACAGCGGGCGCGCGCCCGGAATCATGTTGCCATGATTGGCCGGCGCGTCGTCGGGGGCGATCCCCTGGGACCTGGCGGTCGGGCAGTAGAAAATGGACTTGGCATTGAAAAAGGTTGATGGATTGTAAGCCCAGGCGTACATGGCGGTGCTGGCCACGTACGAAGGCAGGGAGTTGAACCAGACGTCGTCGCCTTCATTGAGATTATGATAGCCGTTGATGGCCAGCCAGGTCGGTTTGTCCTGATCCCCGGAGGGAGCGTAAGACTGATATCTCGGGTACGGAAACACCTGACTGCAATCATCCACATACATTGATTGAGCCAGCCCCCACTGCTTCAGGTTACTCAAGCAGTTTACTTGCTGGGCCTTGGCCTTGGCCTTGGCGAGCGCCGGCAACAGCAGCGCTGCCAGAATCCCGATGATGGCAATCACCACCAGCAGTTCGATCAAAGTAAATCCGGCCGTCGGCTTCGGGCGCAAGTTCATTCTAAAACAACGGGTAGGGTCGTTGGTATATTCTCGGTTCTCAAAAGACATTCGACAGCAAAGCACAAAGCAGCGCGTTGGTCATGTTACGATTAGATGACAACCGTGTTGCGATTAGACAGAGCGGATGCCTCACCCCAGGGCGGATGCCAGGAAACAATTCCCGTTGCTTATTTGTAACCTTATCGTCACTTGTCCACCCCCTGCGGGCTGTTAGGCTTCGCCGCGTCACAAAGCAATCAAACCAAACTGAGATTAGATAGCGTTAAAGACAAAATGAAACCGAGAAACATCGCCTGCACCGCCGCAGTACTGTTGGCCTCCCTGTCCGGGCTTCAGGCCGCCACCAGCCTCACTGCCTGGACCTTTGACAATCTTGCCACCGGAGCCAATGGCAGTCCCCAACCGGCCACTGGTTTTGGCGCCGCCAGCGCCCTGGGCATGGGCAATTCATACAACAACACCAACAGCCTCAGCGCCCCGGATGTTCAGTCATTGCCGGGAAGCTCCTCCGGCGGCGCCAATAGCTGGCGCATTCGTGGCAGCGGCGCGGCGCCGAATGGCGGCAACGGCTGGTCCACCACCGCACCGATCGGCACACAGGGCGCCCAGTTTGCCGGCAGCACCATAGGCTACTACCGGATCAAGGTCTCCTTCGATGTCTATGCAACCCCTGATTCAGAAGCGAATCTGCAGGTTCAATACACGACGGAAGGCACCATCTGGAAGAACGCCACCATCAGCTCCGTGGGAACCCTGGGTGTCATCGCCAACAACTCGTCCACGAGCAACAGCACCGTGGTGGGCTCCTATGTCATCCTGGCCAACGATGGGGCGACCGGCTGGAATAACCAGATTACCGTCGATTTGAGCGGCCTCTCCGGGGTGGATAACAATCCCAATTTTGCCGTGCGCCTAGTCAACGCTTCGAAGGGTACGAACTGCGTGGATACGACCGGGGCCGGGTACAACAACACCTCCGGCAACTGGACTTTTGACAACGTCGTCATCCAAGGCACTGCGATTGATGCCATTGCCGCCTGGACTTTCGACAGTAACGGGACCGCGGGGTACGTGCCTCATCCAGTGCCGGAATTCGGTTCTGGCTATGCCACCGCCCTGGGTTTTGACACCAGCTTCCATTTTTCGGATGGGTCTGTGGGCAGCACCAACGCTCCCGATACTCTGGTGCAGGCCGGCAGTTCCACTCCCGCTGCTCCGATCTGCTGGCGTATGCGGGGCCAGGGGCCCGGCAACGGCTGGAATACGCAGTCGCCCATCGGCAGCCAAGGTGGGGAGTTTGATGTCAGCACTGTCAATTACTCAAATATTGTCGTTAGCTTCGATCTCTATTTCACCAGCCAGGCCGAGGCGAAGATGTGTGTGCTCTACACGACGAACAATTGGGCTACCACCTCGATTAATGCTTCTACCCTTGCCTATGGGCCAAATCCCACCTTTATCGAAACCAACCCCGACCCTTCCGCTGGCGGCAGTCGCGACACCGTGGTCGGCACCTACTTCTACCAGACCGTTGGTCAGAACTGGTACAACAACCTGGTCGTGGATTTCACCGGCGTTCCTGGTGTGGACAACAATCCCAACTTTGGCGTTCGCATCGTCAATGCCGCGCAGGGGGACGACTGTGTGGCCTTCAACGGCGGCTCCTACAACAACTCGTCCGGCAACTGCCGGTTCGATAACGTGACCGTCGGCGGCGAATTCAATGGTTCCATTCCGCCTGGCCTTACCTACGATCCCAACGCCACCGTGGATGGCCCGTACACCGTCACTTTCACCGATGATGAAACCTGGCGCTCGACGATCACGGCCATCTATGTGAACGGCTCCGTTCTGACGAACACGGCTTATGCCACCAATGCGGCAGGCCAGATCACCTTTACGCCCTCGAAATCGGTTTTGCTTCAGTCCAGCGGTGTCAAAACCATCGTCATCTATGCTGCCGGCTACAGCAGTGCCAAGCTCACGCAGCCGTTGGCAGCCGGTGCGGCGACGAAGCTGACCATTGCGACGCAGCCCGCAGCCCCCACGGCCAGTGGCGGCACCTTGCTGGCCAACCCTGTCCTGGCGACCGTGGACAAATACGGCAACGGCAGTACCAACCCCTATCCGAATGTCTCGGTCACCGCCAATGTCGGCGGATCCGGAGGTTGGACTTTAGGCGGCACCACCAGTCAGGCGGCAGTAAACGGCATTACGACCTTCACGAACCTATCTGCGACCGTCAACGGTTCGAGCGCGGTTTCTGGAGCCTCAATCGCCTTTACCATCACGGGCTACGCTCCGTTGTCCACCACCAATTCCTCGACCTTTAACATCAGCAAGCCTCCCGCTGCATTCACCCGCGGTAATCTGGCGGTCATACAGCTCGACACGGTGGCGAACAATACGACCTTCAGTATGATCGAAGTCCAGCCCTCTACGGCCGGCCAGACGGCGCCGGTCAACATCATTCCCATCAGCGCCACCGGAACGAATGCCCTCCGCCTTTGCTCCGCCGGCAGTTGCGGCAAACTCTCCCTCAGCGATGACGGGACCATGCTGTGCTTTGTCGGCTTTGCTGACGGCAGCTCGGCGACCCTGGACGAAACGCTTGTCCTCAACCGTGCGGTCGGGACCTTGAATTACACGAATCAATTTACTTCGCCGTTCAGTTACACCTCAATTTCACTCGGTGGCAGCCAGGGGCGGTCGTGTGGCACGCTGGATAATAGCAACTGGATAGTAGCGGACAAAGGCGGGTTGTACATGAATGACTTGCTTTGGAGCGAGCAGAACAATGTGGTGGTCAGAACGTTCGGAGGAACTCCGTTCGTCGAAACCCAAAAAACAGCCGGCGGCTCCCCCATCCCGGCAGTTTATGGCCTGCTGATGGATAACCCTGGTTCGATTAACAGCGCCATCCCGAACAATCTGATCACAGATCCGGTCGCCGTGGATTTCTACCTGGTTTCCGGAAATATCCTGTATGTCCTGGATGGAATCAGCTCTGTGAGTGGCATCCTCAAGAAGTACTCACTGAGCGTTGATGGGGCTGGTCATTGGACCTGGAACGCCAACGGTTCCTTTACCAATTCGACGGGCGGCGACAGCCTGTTCGCCACCACCAACGGCAACGGGGGCACCTATCTCTATTACACCACGGCGGCCAGCAGCAAGAATAGCATCATTCGATTGACAGACGCGGCGGGTTACGGCGCGCCCATCAGCATCATCTCCAGCAACGTGATCTATACGGCTCCCGGCTCTACCTATATAAAGGGCCTCACCTTTGCGCCGCAGCAAACTGCTTACGCCACCGAGCTCACCCCGCCGCCCGTTCTCACCGCGCAGAATGGAGCCACGGTCAGCAGTTCGTTCACCGTCACCAACACTCCGGACGATCCGGCTTGGCGTTCCGCCATCACGGGCATCACCGTGAATGGCACCACCCTGCCGGCGGCCGCCTATGATCGAACTCAAGCCGGCAAGCTGGTGTTTGATCCGACCCAATCCCCGCTGTTGCAGACCGCGGGTGCCAAAACCATCGTCATCAGCGCAACCGGATATAGCGCTGACTCGGTCGTGCAAAGTTTGGCTGCCGGTCCGGCAACCAAACTGGCGGTCACGACCCAACCAGCGGCCCCGCTGGGCAGTGGTGGCGCCTTGGCCACGCAACCCATCGTCAAGGTTCAAGATGCCTACGGTAACGTGGTCACTGGCAGCAGCGCCAGCATCGCGGCTGCCGCCGTCCAGGGCACCTGGACTTTAGGTGGGACCAAGACCAGGACCGCCGCTTCTGGCGTGGCCACGTTCACAAACCTGACGGCCTTCAGCGCTCAGGCCGTCGCGGGTGCTACTATCGCATTCAGCTCCAGCGGATTGACGGGAGCGACAAGCTCCGTGTTTAACATCCAGGCCCCCATCAATTCTCTCCTGGGCGGGGTGGGGGTTGCCGCGGGCAGACTCGGATTCACCTTCACCAATATTAGCGGGTTGAGTTACTCCGTGCTGGCAACAAACGACTTGAGTGCGCCGGTCGCAACCTGGCCAGTAATCGGGACCGCCACCGAAAGCCCGGCCGGATCGGGTCATTACCAGTTCACCGATCCAAATCCGGCAACCAGCAACAACCTCTTCTACTACCTGAGGCAGCCTTAATATCGCCAAGGGCCAACTGAACAAACGGGCGGGCTTCTTCGGAAGCCCGCTCGACGTTTTGACGCACGCCGTGGTCTAACTGTCCGCTTCGGGGTTGACCAGGGCTGTTCTAAGGTTCTCCCGTTCCCAGCGAGTAGCTCTCAAATCCGAAGCCCGAAACACCGAAACACCGTCCCACCGAAACACCGCCCCCAGGGCGGCTGGCCCATTTCGGTTTTCGGGCTTCGGATTTCCTTCGGTTTTAGGCAGCTCCTAACGAGCCTGCGGTACGGGATGGATGATTTCACGTGATTGTCACCTGGTTGCCGCTTTAATGTCGAAGCGCTTAGCTAGTTTCGTGCGCATGAAACCGCGCGTGCTGATTGTAGATGATGAGCCTGACGTCCTGGAATTGGTTGACTTCAAGCTCTCGGGCGAGGGATTCGAGGTGGTCAGGGCCGCCAACGGTCTCGAAGCCTTGTCCAAAGCCAGATGTGAGTCTCCCCAGGTCATTGTTCTCGACATGATGCTGCCCGACCTCGACGGCCGTTTGGTGTGCGAGATTCTGCGCGCCCAACCTTTCACCCGCGATGTTCCGGTGGTAGTCCTTAGTGCGTTGGACCGGCCGCTCCCCCGTTCGCGCGGCGCTAAAATCAGGGTCGCTCACTGGTTGAAGAAAGGTTCCGATCTCGCGGCGCTCGGTGATTGTGTCCGCGCTGCCCTCGAGGAACATCTGGCCCGGGTAGCACGCCGGCTCAGCCTCGAGGAAAGAAGCCAAAACGCCTCAACTGAAGCTGGTGATCGAGCCCGACCGTAATCTGATCGGCTGGCACGCCCATCCGAGCAAACAACATGTCCAAGCCTCTCCAGTTCATCCCGGCGGTATCGGCGCAGGTCAGATTCCATTGAGCATTTACCGCTAGGCTTGGGGCTGAGGGCTGACCGCGGGATAATGATCGAACTCACGTTCGATGCTACGAGGCTGAGGATCGAGGGGCTGAGTGAAGTTTCGTCTCTGTTTCGTAACTGATTTGTAACCCAACCTCCGTTGATCACCGGCTCGACTCAGCGTAGCGTCTCGCCCAGTAGGATTGGATTATGAAGATTTTGCTGCAAGATACGGAGACGGGGCTCTACCTGAGTCGCGGCGGTTGTTGGAGCGACAACTCTGACCGGGCGCTGGCTTTTCTCGACGAGGTTCGCGCGAAGGATTTCAGTATCTATCATCATTTTGCCAATGCAAAGGTAGTCGTCCGGGCTGAAGCCGGCGACTCCGAGTTCCCGCCAGCCTTACTGGCGAGCGCTGCCAAGACAAACCTCAACCCGAAACTAATTATGAACGCCAAGGAAAACACAACCCACATGACCAAACAGACACAGATGAAAATGAACAGACCTGTATCAGCAAAAGCGACTTCGCTGGCCCGCCCAATGTCCGGATCTTTGCGGGAGACGGCGCGGCGCAAACCAGCCTCCGGGGAGCCCGCCCACAGCCAGAACCGCTGGCCGGCAGAACCACCGACGATGGTGGAAGCCAGGATCGATGTTGGAGTGGGCAACCAGGTGTTCATTCGTGGCCAGGGTGACGGGCTGAGCTGGTTCCAGGGCGTGCCGCTCAAATGTATCGAGCCCACGAAGTGGGTCTGGTCAACCGCGCAGGCCAGCGGAAAAGTGGTATTCAAGCTGTTGCTGAACGACCAAACCTGGGCCAAGGGCGAGGACATAGCTGTCGAGGCGGGCCGGAAGGTAGAGGTTGTCCCGTTCTTCTAGCTTCGGCTCGATCATCATTTGCTTTTGCTGGCTTGGAACCCGGACTTGTCGTCCGGCCCTCCGCCGGGGCTGGCCTCCGCCCTCATGGATTCGATAGTGCCCGCGAAGCGAAGTGATGCTCTTTCCAAGTGAAAGCGCCGACCACCGCTTTGCCATCAAAGGACTGGGGGCAGGGCACAGCCAGCAGCCAAAGCGCGGTGGCCGCGGTATCGTAAGTGGTTATGGGCGCGGTTAGAGTGAAGTTTTTCTTTACGCCCTCGCCCCAGGCGATCCACGGGATGGTCATATCCTCCGGCGTGTTAAGGCCGTGCGTCTTGCTGTGACCTCCGTGGTCGGCCGTGATGATCAGGATACTCCGCTCGCGTATGTGGGCGACCTCGATTGCCTGCAAAACCTCCCCCAGAGCCGCATCCACGTCGCCAAAGGCCTTCATTTGTTCCGCTGAACCCCAGCCGTACTTGTGGCCGGTGTCGTCGGGATCTGTGAAATGGATGAAACAGAGGTTCGGCTTCTTCTCCACGATGTAACGCGCAGCCATCTTGGCCACCATCCTGGCCGCGACCGTGCTCGACGTTTCCGGCTTCGCACTATCCGCGATTACCTTGGCGACCTCGCTCGACTGCTCCTGGTTGAACGCGAACTCGTCCACGGTGCCTGGCTGCACGAGGTGGCGGAACTTTTCTTTGCCCACAAACATCGCGGTGGAGTACCCGACCTTCTTCGCCGCGGCGAAAATCGTTGGCACGCTGACGACACCCTTGCAAGGTTCCCAGGTATTCCAGAGGACGTGGTGCTTGTCCGGACCGACGCCCGTGAGCATCGAAGTGTGCGAAGGGAGCGTGATGCTCGGGAAAATGGTATTTGCGTTCCACGTGCAGGCACCTTCCGCTGCCAATCGCTTCAACATCGGCATTTCGCTTTGCGCGATCACAGTGGGCTTGCCCCCATCAATGCTGATGATGAAGACGTGCTCCGCGTGCGGTGAGCCCAACGCCGCAAGGGCAGTTGCCCATACCAGGGCGATGGCACCGAGGGGACGGATTAACCAATGCATAGGTCGTTGAGGATGAGGACGCCCCGTTTCGTCCTCGTGGCGAGCGCGTTACGTTTGCGTGACAATGGCAGGCTTCTTGCGCCCGCGTTCCAGTGTTCCGTGGGTTGAGCCGTGGCGGGTTGCCGGTGTGCACTTTATCACCGTGCTTCCCCTTCCTGATTAGCGGGTCATGGGCGCACGCGGCCGGGGCTTGGCCGGATGCTCGCCATCAGTTTGGTGGCGGTTGCCGAAGCGATGACGGGCAGAAAGCGCGTGCTGATAGACGGGGCTATCGAGTCGGCTCGAAGGCTTCCCTGATTGCAATTCCTCGATCAAATCGGCGACACTATTAAGGATCCGGGTGGGTTGATAGACATAATCTGCGACATCATCCAGTTTAGTCGCTCCGCTGAGAACCAGGTAGGCTTGCAGGCCGGCTTCGATGGCACCCCGGACGTCCGTTTCCATCGTATCTCCAATTACGATTATAGTTTCTGGCAGGATCCCACCCGCCATATCTGCGAGCTTGTGGCGGGCGCGGTGGAACATATAGCCATTGGGTTTGCCAAGGTAGTAAGCCCGCCGACCCGTGCTGGCCTCCAGGAAAGCGGCAGCGGCAGCGGCACCGGCTCCGGGCCGGGTGCCGTCCTGGGACACCGGACACCAATTGTCGGGGTTGGTGGCCAGGAGCCGAGCCCCGTGCTCGATGAACGAGTGGGCTTTGGCCAGTTTCTCCATGGAAACCGCTCCCTCGCCGACCACGACGTAACTGGGTTCGATGGCGTCGCTGGCGATCTTGCGCTCGTGCAGGGCGTTGAGCAGGCCGCCTTCGCCGATCACGAAAGCCGTACAGGCCGGATGCGTCTCACTGAGAAACTCGGCGGTGTTTAGCGCGGAGGTGTAAAAGTGCTGAGGGGAAATGCCCGGCAGGCCAAGATGCCCGAGACGGACCGAGAGATCCTCGGGGGTTGGCGAGGAGTTGTTGGTCAAGAAGACAAAGGGAGCACCGCTGGCAATCAGGGCGGTCACAAATTCCTTCGCCCCCGGAATGAGCTGATTTTCCCGGTAAAGCACACCGTCCATATCAATCAAGTATCCTGTATTCAGGGATACCCTCCGGGCTGCCACGGTGGCGCCGGAGCTAATGTCGCTCCGTCCGGCGCTACCGGCTATTCCGGCCTGAGGGGCGGTGCAGTTACAGCGAGCCTGGCCGGCGGCCAGAAGTCGAGAAGGCGGTCGGCGGACTTGAGGAAGGAATGCACGGCGCGGGTGCGACGTTGCTGGAGGTGGCGGCAGAATGGCCGTAGCAACGGCTCAGTCTTGCTGTTCTCGTGGATAAACCTGGCAACGCACCGCCGCAAGACCTCGAGGTCCTGGATAATACCCATCCTGCGCTGGTAATGGGCCAAGGCCCGGAGCTGACGCTTGCTGAGACCGGTGAGGGCAGGCGATAGAGATTCCATCATGTAGCGGAAGCGTTTGAACGCCACCCGGGTTTGATGAATGGTTCTCGGGTCAGCCGGGTTGATCGCCCGGCGATGTTGCACGGCCTCGGCGAACGCATGGGCGGTCGCGCGCAGTACGGCTGAGGCCAATTGGCTCTGGGCCCGTGACCCACGAGTGTGGCTGGTCAGCGCTGAGGCCATCGCGGTTACCCATTTTTCAAGTTTCCGGGTCCGCCAACGGTTTACCTTGCCGGCGGCAGACCTGACCAGCCGGCGCTCACGGCGCCTGAGCCACGCGTGCAGCAACGCCAGCTCGGGAAACCTGGCAGTCTTGAGTTCGACGAACAGGCGCTGAACCTGTGTATCGCGCAGGTCACCCAGGGCCGCCAGGCGGCGCTTGAGGATGCGCCTCCCCTTTTCGAGGGAAGCACTCGGGGCTACGCACTCCAGCAAAACGAACTGGGCAAGCAGTCTCCGCGTCGCCACGCGCAGTTCATGGACACCTTCCTCGGTGAATTCCTCCCGGCACTGCCGCAGTTGCTTGTGATAGGTCTGCCAGCGGTCGTCAAGCGCTTTAGCCAGTGCCGGAGCAAACGCCGAGGGCGAAAGGGATGGGACCCCGGGCAACGGGATCGTGGCTCGATGACTGGGATGGCTCTCGGCGTTTGCGGGTTGCTGACCGGTGCCGGGCAGGCGAGAAAGCGATGGGGATGCCGCCGCGACCGGGGCCTCCAGAAAAACAATCGCCCCTGTACCTTGCGGGGGGAGGGTGGCAATGCTTGACGGTGGCAGATAATTCGATTCCAAAGGCTCCTCCGGTGAATAAGTGCCTGGTCGCGGTCTAACGCAGTTCTAGCGCTATAATTTGCACTGCTGCAGTTTCCTGATTTGTAACCCAATCGTAACATAAGCCCCCGGCCGGCGCAACGTTCGTTATTTGATTTGCTCGGCTACGGGTGCGGGGCACACGGTTTCATAGGCCGGGCGTTAGCAGTCCTAAAGTAGCGAGACGCCGGCCCGCTCTAGGTGTTTCTGTTTCGTAACCGGAATGTCACCCGACTGCCGTTGTTTGCTGACCCAGCCTCGCATAGGTTCCCATAGCGATTCAGGCTTATGAGAATCTTACTGCAAAATTTAGAATCCGGTCTTTACCTCGATGCTGGCTGGGATTGGACGAGCACCTCGGACCTGGCGCGGAACTTCGCGAATACCAGGCAGGCAGCGGAGTTCAAAATCCACCGCCGCCTCGCCGGTGTTTTTGTGGTAGTGCTGCCCGAACCCACTCCCCCGGCAGATGCGAGCAACATACACGACGAAACCATCTGGGAAGCCCACGAATGGGCAAACCCGGCTTGCCGCCAGATGAAAGCGGTTCAAGCGACAACGACGAAGGCAGGCCGCTCGATCCAGAGAGTGTCAGCGGTAACAAACCATCAAAGGGTCGCGTGCCGGCGACCATACAATATCACTGTATGAGACTCCAGGTGCCGCGTGACCCGCTGACGATTGTTGAAGCCAAGATCGAGGTGAGGCTCGGAAACGCATTATATATCCGCGGTCAGGGCGACGGTCTGAGTTGGGACAAAGGGCAACCGCTTAGCCCCGGCTTTGGAGGAAGTTGGATTTGGAAGACCAACAAGGCCAAAGGTAAGGTGCTTTTCAGGCTCTTGTTGAACGATGAAATCTGGGCCAAGGGGGAAGACGGTCGCGTTGACGCCGGCAAGATGATCGAAGTTGTGCCGGTTTTCTAGCTCTCCAACGGGCTGGCTTACGCCGCCGATCGGCTCGGGCAGGAGGACTTCACCGCCACTGTGCCGCTCTGCAAGGGCGAGCGCAGCCGAAGGGTAAACCGGGCCGCCGAACTCCTGTGAATATTCCCCCAAAAGCTCGCTTACGGTGACGAGGACGGGGACGAACGCACCCTGCGTCGCGTTTGCTCGCGCGTCACCTGTTCGTTACATGCCTTTTACCATAACGTCATTTGCTCGCGGCTACGCTCGGCCCTAATTTGCCTTCAAGAAATGCCGGCGCATCAAGAACAATGTCGGTTGCCTCGCGAACAGCGGCCCAGGTCTTTGTTGGCCCTTGCTCTGGAGGGTTGCCCGTTCTCTGCGTCGGCCTTTCGAAGAATAGGTTCCTCATGCCAAACGGACAATTACAACTGGGTTTCGAAAGTCTGCCGTGCAGCGGGCCACCTCGGTCGCGCGCGCGGCAGTTGAACCGTGCGGACTGGTGGTTTGACCGCATGCGCCAGGCGGTTGAGCAACCCTTCGACTGGCCCTTGCCTCTGCGGTCTCGACGCCGCAAGACTTGGATGCCAGACGAAGCGGAGCCGCCGCAGGTGCCAGGCTAACCCGCGTGCCACCCTGACATGGAGAAGCGATGCCGCAGCGCAGATTTGCCAATCTGCCGAGCGGGGGGTGGGCTGCTTTGCTGGGCGTGCGGAGTGCAAACTCACGGGTTAAGAGCCGGTTAAGAACTCGTCCCCTAGCCCTACCTTCGCATCCTGAACAGTAAAATGTCTGCTGTGGCTAGTCTTTCATAGCCGCATTAGACGTGGCTACATACATGAACGAATGGTATATATAGCATAGCGGATTCTGTATGCCATAGTGCTTATCGTGAGAACTCCGGACTCGATGGCATGATCGGTCGTTCGGTGCCTGTTTTGTGCATCCGCGTCGGAGGATTGCGGCGGGTCGTTTTATGCAATATTGCTTACAAAAGTGTGCACTGCGGGGCCCCGTTTACTCTGTAGTCCTATGCCTTCATGTAGCCTATGCATCGAGTCAGCGACAATTCGAGGCGTCTTTATCTGGTGTTTTGCATCCATCTGGCAACCATCTGCCCTCAGACGTGCGAAGGTAGGGCTAGCGTTGCCGAACCGTCACCGATTCGTCACCGATACGTTGCTGGTCAGCAGCCTAAACGTGCATACGCTGGCCTAAAACGTCTTTGGCAAACGAACTATGAAACCGCCTTACCCACAGAAGCTCAATGGCGAAACCAACCCGGTCAGTTGGGCCAACACGGTTCCCCAGGCCACAGGCAGGCGTTGCCGCTTCCAGTTCACGATGGAATCGGCGCGACCTTGTCTGGACGTGGGACGCTATCTGATGCTCATGCGCCAATACCATGCCAAGGGCCGTCAGAAGCCTTTTGGCGCTCCTGCGCTCCTGGCGAACCACAGCCTTCGGTTCGCCCCGAAATGAAACTCAGAGTTGCCTTGGCGAGACCTTTGGCTAAGGCTTGCCGGATGCAAGCTGTCGCAGAGCAACTGGCTGGCCTGAAGGAGAAACTCCTGACCATGGCCAGCCACGCCGAGTCTTCCGTGTATAGGGTCATCGAGGCACTGGGCAAGCGTGACTATGACCTCGCCCAGCGCATTGAGGCTGACGATACGGCCATTGACCTCTTCGAGGTGGCCGTGGATGACCTCGCGATCAAATTGCTGGGCCAGGCTCCCCGCGCCAGCGACCTGCGGCTCATCACGGTGGCAATGAAGATCTCACAGAACCTCGAGCGCGTGGGCGATGAAACGACCACCATCGCCCGCCGGGTGCAGGAGCTTTGCCAGGACGCTCCGCTCAAGCTCGCCCTGGACCTGCCGCAGATGGCCAAACTCGCCGCCCAGATGCTGAAGCACGCGCTGGATGCCTTCGTCAATCAGGACCCCGCCGCGGCGCGCGCGCTGATTCCGCAGGACAAGGAGGTTGACTTCCTGAACAAGCAGAATCACCAACAATTGGCAGATCAGATGATCAAGGACCCCAATTCCGTCACCCGCTGTCTGAGCCTGATGGTCATCTCCAAGAGCCTGGAACGGATCGCCGATCACGCCAAGAACGTAGCGGAGGAAGTGGTGTATCTGTGTGAAGCCCGCGACATCCGGCATGCCGGAGCGCAGGAACCAACGC
>SESF01016559.1_pt1 | contig 25185 bp, 40 predicted proteins | sample 3171521 | NCBI WGS metagenome assembly SESF01 (sample SAMN10866945, study PRJNA518727) | freshwater metagenome | biome: subpolar coniferous forest; feature: holomictic lake; material: water; isolation source: holomictic Lake 227, 6 m and 8 m depth | place: Canada: near Kenora, Ontario | collected...
ACAAGGGGTTGGTGTGGATGTCTTGGAACATGTAACTTTGGAACTAGTGGATCAGTATGTTCAGATGGAAATACAGGATGTTAATATTGACAATCACCCACCAATCTGGCATAATTATAAAAAAGGAGATTTTGTGTTAACTGATCAAGAAATAGACTTTGAGTTTAAAGGAGTCAGAGGCATACCTCTTGGGTTTATAATTGACGGGGAAGCTTTATATGATATGGCTATTGATGTAGAAAATGCCTTTTATTTCTTGGAGGCAACAGACATTGTAGATATTTCAAATAATTATCCTGAGCATAATGGGATAACTGTTCGTCTTATAAAAGATGGTAGACCGTTGGAAGAATTTCAAACAACAGAATATTTTGGGAGCATACTGCTAAGCAACCCCCTAATCATAAATCTTTTAAATCATGCTTTTGGTCATCATGTCTATGGAAATAATGCTAGATTTGAGAATAATGAATTTATCTTAAAGTACCCAGAAAGCTTTGGATCAATCTTTGATTTTGAAGATGGGGTAAAAGGAGATTGTGCTCCGAATAACTGTGGGTGTGGAAATTATATTTAACATTATAGAAAGGGTATAGTAATAATATGACTCAAAAAAGTCGCTGGGAATTGTATAAAGAAAAAAATGGATCAACTCCATTTGACCTATTAAATCCATTAACAAAGCATACAACTGAAGAAAAAGCCTACGCTAGGTATGAGACATGTCTTAAATGCCCAGAGTTAGTGCATCTAACTAAACAATGCAAACAGTGTGGTTGCTTTATGGCACTTAAGACGAAAGTTGAATCCTCAAAATGCCCACTTGGAAAATGGTAAAGTGGAAAGTATTTTTGTACAAATATCAGCCTATCACGACTATGAACTATCAAAAACAATAATTGATTGTATTGAAAAAAGTTCTAAAGAAAATCTAATAAATATTGGAATACATCTGTGTTACTATGAAAAAGATGATATTTTAATCCCAGATCTAGAAAATGTAAAATACATTAAGACCAAAGCTCCAGAAGGACTTGGTGTTGGATATGGAAGATATAAGGCAAATCAATTCTATGATAACGAAGACTACTACTTGCAAATAGATGCTCATACAAGATTTGCAAAAAATTGGGATAAGCAACTTATAGAAAATTATAAAAAATATGTTGATGAAGGATGCAATCCAGTATTAACAGCTTACCCTTCAGGATATCACTACGAAGACTCAGTTATAAAGTATGATTCCGACCCTTTTGTTGTTTTTGCAGATTTTGTTAGAGATGAATCTACTAAGAAGCCAGATTTTTTACATCAAACATCAATGGCAAATGAGCCTGGGAATATATTTACAAGAGCTTTATCAGCAGGTCATATATTTTCTTCAGGATCTATTGCTAAAATATCACCAAATTACAAAATGTTTAATTGGGGGGAAGAGTTTTTAGAGGCTATAAGGTTATTTACTCATGGCTATGACTTAATGCTTCCAGAAAAACAAGTTTTATATCACTTGTATTATGGCAAGGAGCCAGAAAATCAAAGAAGATTAGCAGGTCAAGATTTTTCTAAGGAGAATGATAAAATATTTAGTGATTCTCAAGAAGAAATAAGAAGAATCTTATCTGATAAAATAATCGGAGAGCAGGAACTGGGCTCAAAAAGAAAGCTAGAGGATTTTTGGTATTATGCAGACATAGACTTTAGCTGATATTTTATGCTATACTATATAAACAAGCAATGGAGATAAAATGGATAAAGCAGAACTAATTATAACCGCCCTTCAGCAACGAATAGGAGAACTTGTCTCAAACTATGAGACTCAAGTTGCTATATTAAGAGCAGAAATTACACAACTTATGCAGGAAAAAGAAGCTTCCTCTGATATTAAAATAGATTAACTATTCATGAGATGGATTAAGAAGCCTGAAATAGTTAAAGTTAAATCTTTTGCAACTACCGTCCCAAGTGGACTAATTGCTCATACCGAAAAAGGATTCTATTACATCAAGGGTAATAAAAGATTTAAGTTTGTATCTGAAAGGGCTATGCTTTCCTGGAGCCTTCCCGTCCTAGAGATTAAAGAAGCGGATCTATCAGGCTTAAACTTGATGGGTTCGCTGGGACTTAGGGATGGCTCTTTGGTAAAAAACATCGCAGATGGTAAAATATATATTATAAGCGATTCAAAGCGTAGACATGTTATAGACCCAGATGTGCTAGAATGGTTTGATGTTAAAATTATAGAGGTCGGGGATAAAGAAATCCTGGCTCATGAAGAGGGAGAACCGCTAGATGGGAATACAAAAAGATAACGCAATCATTGATTTTGCAGCAATTTCAGACATAACAACTTTGCTACAAAGCCATGAAGATACTTTTAGTGCTTTTGAATCAGAAAATGTTTTAACGGCTACAGGACTTGATAAAATTGCAACTCCTATCAATATTATTGGAATGAAGATTGCTACAGTTTTAATTTCTACAACTGTAGGAACATCTGAGTTGGTTAATTTTGGGATAACTTTTTCATCAAAACCAGTCATAATTGCAACAGTAGAGGGAAGTTCCCCCAAAGGCATAGTAGCCCAGATAACTTCAGCTGTAGATACAACTACATCTACAATGGCTTCCTATGGTGGGTGTACAATAACTACCATAGATGCTGCCACTAACACTAGTGGGGCAAAGGTGACGCTTCACGTCCTTGTCATAGGTCAAGCTTAAAGAATGTATTTGCCTATCAAAGCTTGGACAAAGCGGGATAGGAAAGTAAGTCGTGAAGGATATGTTCTAGTTAAAGTACCTGAGCATCCTAAATCATTCAGGGGATTTTATTACGAGCATAGACTTTTAATTGAAAGAGATCTTGGCAGGATACTAGAGGATTGGGAAACAATTCATCACATTAATGAAATAAAGACTGATAATAGAATTATAAATTTATTTCTGTGTTCAAGAAAAGAACATAATAAAGCTCACGTTGCTTGACAAATAACGACATACTACGCTACAATTAACTAAACCCCCAGAAAGGGATTATATGACTAATGATTTAAAATGGATGATTTCATCTGATCAGCAATTTCCATATCAAGATGATAGAGCCATTAAACTTTGGTTTAATGTTATGAAATGGTTTAAGCCAGATGTAGTAGATTATGCGGGAGACACAGATGATCAAGCATGCTACAGTAAATATACAGAAGGTCGTTCTGCAGAATTTTTAAAGATGCACAAAGATACAAATGGAGATATGATTGTTCCATTAATGTATCATGAAGCAAAAGGTGCAAGAGATTTTTATGCTCATACAAGAAAGTTAGCTCCTAAAGCACAATTATTTTCTGCGTTAGGAAATCATGATATTAGAATTTTTGATTATCTTGATGCAAAGCTCCCAGATTACCTTGGGCAGGTTACTCCAGAGACACTCTGGAATCTAGACTCGTTAGGATATGAATATATATATTATAACGAACTTCCTAAGAAGCGATTTGGAGATGTACATATCCATCATGGCGTTGCTATCTCTCAAAATGCAGGGGAGTCAGTAAGAAAAGATATAGATAACTTTGGGGTTTCAATTATTAGAGGTCATTCTCATAGAGCAGGAACATACTTCCAAACCTATGAACTAAGGAATGAAACTTTAAGAGGTTGGGAGCTCGGACATATGTGTGATGAAAAAAGTGATGGGATGAAATATAGCACAACCCACAATTGGCAAAAAGCATTTGCTATAGCACATATTGAAAATGGAGAATACCCTCACGTACAGTTAATTGAGATTTCAAAAGACTATACTTGCTATGTTGATGGTAAAAAATTTAGTGCTTAAGCGCTAACTAACTAATAAGGAGAAGCATGCTAAAAGTAACAAAGAAAGAGACTACGCTAGTTGAATCATACCTAACTACCTTTGCTGGTACAGCATTTGGTATTTATTCTGCAGGAAATCATGATATTAAAAAGGTTGCATGGGCTGCTGCTATTGCAGTATTTGGCCCAGTATGGATTACACTCAAGGCTAAAGCTAAGTCTGTATCAGCTCCAGTAGCAAAGTAATCCATAAGTAAAACTTAATAATGATGACATGTAAAAGATGCAAAGGGCGAGTTCTCGTAGACCGTATCTACTCACAAGATTTAAGGGTCGAACTATTTTGCATCATGTGTGGGAAAAGATGGATGATCAAAAAAGACACGAGTAGGTTTGCACAATGGCTAGCAAAACAAGAAGCAATAGTTCAACACGCTTACGGTATTTCTACCTAAACGGTCAATTGCATAAAGTTTTACGTCGCTCACGTGCAGAGGATCTACTAGTCGCATGGGATTATCAACAGGGGAAGCGTGTTGCTTACAATTTAACTGATGTTAACAGAAATAAGCAACATGCCTACCCTATCTCCCAAGTAGTAAAAATTATTGGTAAGCATGAAGATACGATAAAAAAACATTTATATGCAGGTAATTTAAGATATCCACAACAAGTATATTCTCTTAATGGAAATAAAACTCCAGGTAAGTATTACTGGAGTGAAGATGATATTCGTGAAATGCACGATTTCTTTAAAACAGTTCACAGGGGGAGACCTAGAAATGACGGAGCAATACATCCAGGAGATATGCCAAGTAGGGCAGAAATTGAAGCTACTATGAAACAAGAGAATATTTTATACATGAAAAACAACGATGGGGAATTTGTCCCAGTTTGGAAGCAACCAGAATGGTAGAAGCGTTAAGTAAAGAAGCAAAATCAGTATTAAATCAATCATTGATTGTGCTAGAAACTGCTATGAATATGGCGGTTGAAAAAGAAGATCTTGATGCAATTATTGCTATCTCTGATAGATTAATGATGCTTTACCAACATCTTTCAGATAAGAACCATAAGAAATTTAAAACAGGGTTTAACTTTGTTGAAAAAGAAAAGGTGGAGACTACTGATGAACCAGACTAGTGTTCGTATTGAATTACAGTTTACCCGTAATCTAGGTAACTATGAGAGCCTAAAGGTCTCTGTAGGGATAGAAGATTTTAGGCGGGATGGAGAAAGTATTGACGAAGCGACAAATAGGGTGTATGATTTCGTAGAGAACAAGTTAATGGAGAAAGTTAACGAAATTGAATCCGAACTAAAGGGGCATAAAGGTAAATGACAAAAGATGAAGCAAAGCTCGCCTATGGTCTAGTTTCGCTTTATATCGTCCTGTTTAAAGAGACATATAAGAAAACTCCTATTGTTAATAAGTACAGGGAAAAATGGGCTATGCAAGATGTTGTTGATAGTGTAGGATATGATAGAGCAAAGATCCTCCTTGAAGCATACTTTAAGATGCCAAGACCAGGTCATCCACTTGCTTGGTTTTTCTATAACTTTGAAAAGATTGACCTAGCACTTTCACAAAAAGAAGAAGATAAAACTCGTAGAGAATTAATCCGACAAAAAACTAAAACTATGGTTCAGGAGTTTGACAATGAATAGTGAAGCAGCCGTAATTACCGCTGTATGTGAGAACAAAGATATCTCTACTGTTTTGTCTGACAATATTGATGAAGTGTTTACTTCCCATAGAGATGTTTGGGAGGGTCTTAAATCCTATTATTTTAAATTTAAGGCTGTGCCTGACATCTCTATCTTGACTGAAAAATTTAAAGACTTTGATCCAGTTCCTGTAAAGGGAGAGACCGCATACTACTTAGACCAACTCAAAAATGAATACTTGGGGGGAAGACTAAGAAATTTACTTCTATCTTCGGGGGCTAGCCTAAAAAGTAATGCTTCTTCAAGAGTAATCGCTGATATGCAGAAAGAGTTAACTGGATTAAGCAGACTTACGAATAATGTAAGAGATATTGATTTGACAGACTTTAAACTTGCAGGAGAGCATTTTGAAGCAGTTCGTACAAGATCAGATGCTATGGGTGGAGCGCCAGGAATCCTTACAGGGTTCAAAGCTATTGACTACGCATACCCTACTGGGATGGCTCCAGGACACCTTATAGTCATGATTGGATGGCCTGGTAAGGGAAAGACTTGGTTCAGCTCCTACCTGGCTTGTAAGGCCTGGGAACAGGGATTTAAGCCCATGATCATTTCCCTAGAGATGACCCCAGAGGATATGCGAAACCGTATATATACTATGATGGGGTCGGGACTATTTAAGGCTTCAGATTTCCAAAGAGGTCAGGTAGATATAAGCACTTTTGATGACTGGGGTTCAAAGAAATTTGCCAATAAGAATAATTTCATCCTTGTATCTAACGAGGGTACAGGTCAGGTAACTCCAAATACAGTACAAGCAAAAATTGACCAGCATAAGCCAGACCTTGTAATTGTTGATTATCATCAACTATTCTCAGATAACAATAACTCAAAAGCCCCTACAGAACGCAACATGAATATCTCTCGTGAGTTTAAGATGTTGGCTTTGAGGAATAATATTCCAATTATTGATATTACTGCTGCTACAGCAGATGAAATTTCAGACCATGACTCCCCTCCGATGTTATCTCAGGTAGCGTGGTCAAAGGCAATCGAATATGATGCAGATATGGCAATTGCAGTTCATAAAAATCCTGATTCTAATATAATGGAGATCGTTAGTCGCAAGATGAGGCATGGAACAGATTTTGGGTTCTATCTTGATTGGGACCTTAACAGAGGTATAGTATCTGAAATATTTGAAGTACCTATGTAAAATAGTCATTACATGGTATAATAGTCATATGAAGAAATGTATAAGATGTGATAACTGGGTATCCAAAGATTCTTTTTCTAAAGATAAGACTAGAAAAGATGGACTACATCCATATTGCTCTATTTGTAGAAGTACAGATCATAAGAGATATATTCTTGAAAATCCTGTGGCACAAGAAAAAAGAAAAATAAGGTCTAAACAATGGAAAAATGAAAATCCAAAAAGATATAAACAATTACTTAAAAACTGGAAAGTTTCTAATAAAGAGAAAAAACAAATGCTTGACAGAAAATCTCAACTATGGACTTGCTACAGATTAACGATAGAAGATTACCTGATCAGACTAGAAAATCAAGGGGGTGTCTGTGCAATCTGCAAATTAAATAAAAAACTATATGTAGATCATGACCATTCTTGTTGTTCAGATAGGATAACTTGTGGGGAATGTGTTAGGGGTTTAATTTGTCAGAAATGCAATATGTTCGTATCTTATCTTGAAGGTGAGTATAAAGAATATATTGATATAGCAATAAAATATATTGGTTAATCTATGACATGAGCGTGTATCTTGGTATACTTTATATAAAGATAGGCGCATATGTACCCACGCAAGATACACGATTTTTGGATGAGTGGAGTTATCTTAGATGACTCTGTTTTTCAAAGCTCAAGAGAGAACTATGAAAGACTTTTAGTCCAGCAAATGCGGGACAAAGGTTATGTTCCAGTACTTGATATGCAACCACAATTTAATGTAAAATATAATGAAGATAAAGATCACTATAGCTTCAACTTGGTGATGTACGGGATGTATCTAGGAAAAGCAAAGTCTTTAAAATATGAAGGCTTTTCTGGTCAGAGCTTAATACCTAAAGGATAAAAAATGTCAGATGCATATACTCAAGCGGATCTCCGCTCTATTTTACGTGCTTGTGGAATTGAAGTAGTATCCCATACGGGGACAGATTTTTTATGCCTATGCCCATTTCATCATAATACTGATTCCCCCGCTTTTGCTGTAAGTCATTCCAAAGGTTTATATGTTTGTTATAATCAAAGCTGCAACTCTTCTGGTACGATGCTTGAGTTAGTTAAGAATCTAACTAATAGAAATGACTTTGAAGCTTTAAGATTTATATCTGCAAGTAAACAATCTGATGCAGAAGCATTTGAAGATGGGCTTAAGGATATGTTAGAGGATAAACCAGAATTTATAGAGTTTTCACAGGATAAGTTAGATTATTTATATAATGAATTAGGTGGTCAAGAGATCGCTAGGAAATACTTTGAATCCCGTCAAATAAATGAAGAATCAATGCATCATTTTAAACTGGGGTATTCTGTAGTCCAAAAAATGGTTACAGTTCCTTTGCATAGTCCTGATGGACTACCTGTTGGTATTATTGGAAGATCAATAGAGGGAAAAAGCTTTAAGAATAGTCCTAACCTTCCACGCAATAAAACAATGTTTAATTTGCATAGAGCAAAGCGTGAAGGTGGGACTATCATTGTTTGTGAATCATCCTTTGACGTCATTAGATTATGGCAGGCGGGATTTCCAAATGGAGTCGCTACGTTAGGTGGGAGTATATCAGATACTAATCTACAACACTTAAATAGATATGCATCTACTATTATTTTAATGATAGATAATGATCAAGCTGGGAGGGTATTGGGCAATACTATTGCCAGCAGATTAAAGAATAAGAATGTGATGTGGGCCACATATGACCATAATACAGTTTATCCACATGGAGCAAAAGATGTGGGTGATATGACGGACAATGAAATAAAACAGTGTATAAAGAATGCAATTCCGCATTTTGAGTACGCAAATTTATGATATAATAGATACACAGGGCACCGAATAGCCCACTACACTAGGAGAATACATTATGGGAATTGTAAAAGGTTTAAGTGCGATGAATAATCAAATGGAAAGACCCTCCTTTCAAGGAGATGGCGTTAAAGGAAGATGGCTACAACTCAAAGATGGTCAATCTGTAAAGATTCGTTTTATGCAAGAACTTGATCCAGACTCACCTAATTATATTGAAAAAGCTGGTCTTGGGTTTATGGCAATTGAACATACTAATCCAAAAGATTACAAGCGCAAAGCTCTTTGCTCCATTGAAGATCAAGGACGTTGCTTTGGGTGCGAAGAGCATCGCAAAGATATGAAGGCTGGCTGGAAAGGTCGCAGTCGCTTCTACGCAAATGTTATTGTTGATGATGGCACAGAAGAGCCGTATGTCGCAATCTTTTCGCAGGGCTCTGGTCCAAAGTCTGCTACACCTGAAGTTATTAACTATGCAGGAGAAACTGGTAGCATCACAAATGTTATCTGGCGTCTAAAGCGTAACGGGACTTCTACTGAAACTAATTATTCAATTATTCCTCTGCCAACTGCTGATTCAAAGCCAGTTGACTTAGAGAAGTATGAGATCTTTGATCTTGAGAAGACAGCAGTTCGTGATGTTCCATATGCAGAGCAGGAAGCATTCTATCTAGGAATTACTTCTGAGTCTTCTGATTCACATTCTTCAGCCACTTCATCTGCTGTTGAGTGGTAAATAAAAAAACAATATGCCGTATAGGTGGTGGGCGAAAGCCCACCACTTCACATAAGGAGACAAATTGAGCTTTGTTCATTTACACTGCCATTCGCATTACAGTTTAATGGATGGTCTATCCACACCTTATGAATTGCTGGAAGCTGCAAAAAATGCGGGACAAAAGAGCTTAGCTATTACAGATCATGGAACTTTATCTTCTCATAGAGATATGCAAATAGCAGCAAAAGAACTTGGAATGAAACCGATCCTTGGTATAGAGGCCTATATCTCTGAAACTGATAGATTTGATAAGCGTGTTGTATCTAAAAGAGATGATAATACTTCCTTGTATAACCACATCATTCTGTTGGCAAAAAACAATATTGGCTTAAAAAATTTGCAAAAACTTTCACAGATTGCTTGGACAGAAGGATATTACCACAAACCAAGAATTGATATAGAAGCTCTTTCTGAGTATGGCGATGGTATAATTGTGATATCGGGATGTATGAATGGACTTATCTCTAAGGCAATTACAAAAGAAGATCCAGAAAAAGCAAGAGAGTTTGTAAAGACTTTTAAGAAACGTTTTGGGGAAGATTTTTATGTTGAAGTACAGGCTCATAATCCACCTGAATTGAATAAAGCCCTGCTAGATTTAGCAGATGAATTGGGGGTGAAATCAGTTGCTACAGGGGACTGTCATTTTGCAACGGAAAATCAGAGGGACCTGGAAGAACTACTCCTCATCCTTTCCACCAAGCCCACGCAAAATAAAGAAGCATCTTATGAGACGGGTCGCAAAAAAGTTAATATCTTTGATAGGTTTAATCATTTGTACCCCAATCGTCCTATTTCATTCGCTGATATTAATGTTTTTATTCAATCCCGCTCAGAAATTGAAGCAGATTTTGTTAAAGCAGGAGTAACAAGAACTGACATATATGATTCAACGATAGAAATTGAAAACAAGATTGAGGAATATGAGTTTCATGAAAACCTTGATTTACTTCCAGTACCAAAAGAAAATGCTTTAAAAACTGTAAATAAAATGTGCCAGGATTCTCTAAAAGAAAAGGGATTAGACAATGAAGTTTATAAGGAAAGACTCAAAGAAGAACTCAAGATCATTGGCGATAAGAATTTTGCCAGTTATTTTCTTGTTGTTAGTGATATGGTTGGCTGGGCGAAAGCAAATGATATCAATGTGGGACCAGGACGGGGATCTGCAGCGGGGTCTCTAGTCTGTTACCTGCTAGATATTACAGAAGTTGACCCAATTAAATTTGACTTACTTTTCTTTCGATTTATTAACCCAGAACGAAATGACTTTCCAGATATTGATACAGATTTTATGGATCGTCGTCGCGGGGAAGTAAAAGAGTATCTACGCAAAAGATTCAAGCACGTAGCATCTATTTCTACCTTTCAATACTTTAAGGATAAGGGCGTTATTAGAGATGTTGCTAGAGTTTTCTTAATTCCCCTTGGAGAAGTAAATATGGCATTAAAAGGGGTAGAAACATTTGAGGAGTATGAATCAAGTAAAAGCACTGAAGAATTTAGAAAGAAGTATCCTGAAGTAACTAAGTATGCCTCAATGCTTCGTGGTAAAATTCGTGGGAACGGAATGCATGCAGCTGGAGTTGTGGTTGCTAAAGATGATATTAGCAACTATGTTCCAATTGAAACTCGTAAAGACCCAGATGATTCGGTATCTGGGCGTATCCCAGTTGTCGCATACGATATGGAGCATGCTGCAGATATTGGATTAATTAAGCTTGATGTGCTAGGACTTAAAACACTTTCTGTAATTGATGATGCTGTAAAAACAATTGAGCATATTAAAAAGAAGAAGATTAATCTTAAAGAATTAACACTTGATGACCCAAAAGTTTTTGAAGATCTTTCTCAGGGATATACTAAGGGTGTATTCCAAGCAGAAGCAACTCCCTACACCAATTTATTAATGAAGGTGGGAGTCAGCACCTTTGAAGATTTAGCAGCCTCCAATGCTCTTGTAAGACCTGGAGCGATGAATACAGTAGGCGCTTCATATGTTAACCGCAAGCAAGGTAGAGAGCCAATAACGTATGCTCATGAGATCATGAAAGAATTTACTGAAAGAACCTATGGAGTCATTATTTATCAAGAGCAAGTTATGCAAGCCTGTGTGCACCTTGGCGGGATGACATGGGTGGAAGCAGATAAAGTTCGTAAGATTATTGGAAAGAAGAAGGATGCTAAGGAGTTTGATGTATTCAAAGACAAATTCATTTCAGGTGCAAGTAATTATATTACTCCAGAAGATGCTGCTAAGTTGTGGCATGATTTTGAAGCTCATGCTGGGTATTCTTTTAATCGTTCTCATGCTGTTGCTTACTCCATGCTTAGTTATTGGACTGCGTGGCTTAAGCATTATTATCCGCTTGAGTTTATGTTTGCGGTACTTAAGAATGAAAAAGATAAAGATGCGAGAACTGATTACCTTTTGGAAGCAAAACGTTTGGGAATAAAGGTATTGCTCCCACATGTTAACGAGTCCGATCTAGACTTCAGTATTCAAGGGAATTCGATTAGATTCGGATTGGCAAATATTAAGTATATTTCAGATAGTATTGGGAGCAGGATCATTAGTGCTAGACCTTTTAAAAGTTTCCTGGCTCTATCAGAATTTTCTAAAACCAAGGGTAGCGGGATTAATAATAGAGCAATAGAATCATTAAATGCTATAGGTGGTGCAGCTTTTATTGATAATCCTAGGGTGGGAACTGAAAATGAAAACTTGTATGAATATTTAGGAGTTCCTAAGTTTGATATAGTAGGGCTATCTCCAAAAATTAAATCTCAGGTTAATCCACTTGAAGATTTTCTTGAACAAGGTTGCTTTGTGCTTATGGCTATGGTAAAGTCAATTAAAAAAGGACAGGGATGGTCTAGGGTCGAACTTGTAGATGATACTGGTTCAGTGGGTATATTCCATGCAGAAAATACTCAGATAGAACAAGGAGTCATGTATTTCTTTTTAGTAGGAGACAATAGAATCCATAAGTATGCTACAATTAGTAGTGTAGTAGAAAAAGAAGATGATCCATTTATTATTTGGTTGTATAAAGATAAACTAAAGATTGATGATGGTAAAAGATTAGTGCTTGATTTTACACATTATAAAACAAAACAAGGAAAAATGATGGCTCATATCATTTTATCTGATGCAGATAAAAATCTTGAGCGTGTGATAGCTTTCCCAAAGCTTTATCCGAAGGCTCTGGGTAAAATGAAACCAGGAACAATTTGCGATCCAGCAATTGGTAAAATGGAAGATGGAACACTATACGTAAAGGAAGTTATTTAATGGCAAAAAAGAAAAAAGAATCTCCTGAATCTTCAGGTGTAAACATATCTATTGAACAAATTTGTGCAGCAATCCTACAAACTGTTGGTTCAGTAGAGGTACAGCTAGATACGCTGCTATCAAATTATTCTGAAAAAAGCATTGCAATAGTACAAGATGAAAAGACTAACGCTCTTACATTTTCTCTTTCTGATGTTGTAGCAGATCCTATTACAGAATAATAAATGATTCAATCATATATCCTAAAAGGGAAAGATGATGAGTATCTATTAGTCGTTAAGACTAAGGATAAAAAAATAATAAAAAAAATGATTGATGAATTATCGAATAGCAAAGCAGTTTTAATAAAAGATTTAGCTAACGAATTAGAAAAGAGTTTAGATAACGATGATAACGGAAGAGATCCTAGCGAAGTTAGACCCAAAAACAAGAGCAAGAGTACAGTTAGCAACGAAAGTAGACGTAGAAAAACAAAAGACCCCAAGCATAGGTCTGAACCAAGCACTTAAGGGTGGCTTTGGATATGGCAGACAGGTACTTGTTTGGGGAAATAAGTCTGCTGGAAAATCTTCTTTTTGCTTACAAATGATTGCTGAGGCACAAAAAAATGGAAAAGTGTGTGCTTGGATTGATGCTGAAGCATCTTATTCTGCTGATTGGGCTACTAAACTAGGCGTTGATTCTGAAAAACTTATTTATTCATCAGCTAAATCTATTAATGATATGGTAGATGTTGCACAGCAATTAATGGAGGCGGGAGTTGATTTGATAGTAGTAGACTCCATCTCAGCACTGCTCCCTGCTATTTATTTTGAAAAAGATAGTACAGACCTTAAGAAGTTAGAAGACACCAAACAAATTGGCGCAGAAGCAAAGGATATGACTCATGCAGTCAAAATGCTCAACTATGCAAATAAAAATACACTTCTTGTTCTTATCTCACAGCAGAGGAATCAGTTTGGATCCATGCATGCTTCTCATATTCCGACAGGGGGGATGGCAGTTAAATTCTTCTCGTCTACCGTTATCAAATTATGGTCTTCCGAGGCTGAAGCAAATGCAATTAAGTCTGGCATACAGGTTGGCGATAAGATTATTGAACAACGGGTCGGTAGACCAGTTAACTGGATTGTTGACTACAATAAACTTGGACCACCCAACCTATCAGGACAATATGATTTTTACTATCAAGGGGAAGCTTTGGGCATTGACTCCGTTGGAGAAATCCTTGATACCGCAGAGATGATGGGGCTTGTTCAAAAAGGTGGCGCTTGGTATACTGTTAATGGAGAAAGATTCCAAGGACGTGCAAAATCAGTGCAGTACCTTAGAGAAAATCCAGATGTAGTAAAAAAACTTGAAAAGGAAATCTATGACAAATCTTGAGCAGTTTTTAAATAAAAATAAAGACATAAAGACAATGGAGCCAGCAAGTGGTTCATTTGCTTGCCAGGATTTAGACTGCGATGAAATAGTTTTTGATGGATTCATTGACAGAAAGAGCGGTAGATTGCAATGGATTTGTTCAAATGGTCATGATTCTAGTGTAGTTATTTAATGTCAGAGCGAGGAGAAGTAAAACGTGATGGAGCAAAAGCACAGAAAAATTCTGGGCGTGGGGAATATCAAAAAGGCGACTCTACATGGCATGATTTCGTGGTTGATTACAAACAGTACTCAAAGTCAATTTCGATTAGTAAGGATATTTGGGCGAAGATTTGCACAGATACATTTAAGGTATCTCGTGAGAAATTCCCCGTATTAAAATTAATATTAGGTGGAGAAGGAACAAAGACACGCCTTGCAGTAATTGAATGGGCATTGTTTGAACAAATGGTTGAGTGTTGGGAGGCACAGAATGATAAGTGAAATTATTAAGACAACAGTTACGGGAATGGGTGTTGGTGCAGTATTTGCCCTATTTAAGCTCCCCGTACCAGCTCCACCAGTCTTTGCAGGTCTCATGGGCATCTTTGGTTTATGGCTAGGGTTCGGGATCGTAGGGAGATTTCTATAATGATTGATGAGAATAATATAGATGAATTTCAAATTTGGTTTGATAATGGAGTAAATAGGGGATGGATCACGGATGTATTTTGTGCTACTCATGATGGCATTCCTTCTCTGTCAGATGAAGAAGAGAAAGAGTGGGATGATGGTGGAGATCCCTGCCAGTTCTGTGTTAGGATTTTAGAATGACAGAAAAACCTACTATCGAATTAATAAGTGAACTTACAGAATTTAATGATATTAAAGAGTTTATGAAAGATGCTGACTTGGACTATGCATTAGATCTAATCATTAAGCTTATTGCAAAACCAGATGTTCCTTCTTCTAAAGCTCCAGATTTAATTGTTAAGATGCAAGCACTTGCAGCTAAATTTGCCATGCTATCAAGATTTTACACTACCTTTGAAAAGGGTGGGGAGAATGCAAAAAAGAAAAATGTTTATTATACAGCAGAAGAAGCCATTACTCGTTTAGTGGATGCATTAAAATATAGCGCAAAGTATGGAGCATAATGGCTAGGGATATAATTGCTAATCTAAAGTTTCAAAAAATATCAAACCCTGATGGGTTTGACCCAATAGTATTTGCAAAGATGATGGAGGAGGCATACTTAAGTGAAGGAAGACCAGATCAATTTACTCAAAAGAAGACATTTAGCCCTAGCACTGTTGGTTATGGTAGTGGTAACTGTCCTAGATATTGGTTCATTGCTTTTACTGGTGCGGAGTTTGAGAATAACACAGATGCTATGGGTATCGCTAATATGGCTAACGGTACGTATATGCATGACCGCATACAAAAAATCATGGGTAAAACTCCAGTCTTCAAAAGTCATGAAACAGAAGTTACCCACGATGATCCACCAATTAGAGGATTTGCAGATACTTTTATTGAATGGAACGGAAAAGAAGTAATTGTAGAAATAAAATCTGCAAAAAATGAGGTATTTAGTATTCGTCAAGCAGAGATGAAGCCTCTTCCATATCATCTTGTGCAACTTTTGACATATATGAAAATTCGGGGAGATGAACAAGGTCTATTCTATTATGAGAATAAGAATGATCAAAGCTTCTTGATTATCCCCGTCAATATGAATGAAAGAAATACTAAATTAATTGATGATGTATGGGATTGGATGCGTAAAGTATATTCTGCATATGAAGAAGGGACTCTTCCAGAACGTGCATTTACCAAATCTACATCTTCTTGCACATACTGCCCCGTGAAGAAGGTATGCTGGAAAGATATGAAATCAGAGATTGGTGATATATCAATAGAACCATTGGTTCTTCCAAAATGATATGTGCTTATGATGAGTGTAAAGAAGAATTCACCCCTAAGACACATAATCAAAAATACTGTTCTGATGATTGCTGCAGGATTGCAACAAATAAGAAGTTACAAGATCAATATTATGAGAAAAAGGCAAGGCTTCAAGGTAAGAAAAGAATTTGTAAAACACAAGGTTGTAAAGCTCCGCTAAGTAGGTATAATGAAGATAAAATCTGTAGCAAGTGTAAGGCTGGGAAAGAAAAAGTAAAGCAGAAGGAACTACTAGAAATGATAAGAAATGTCACTGGCAAAACTGATTAAGCCTAAAGCAGATAAAGTTCTTGGGATAGATGCTAGTACTAATAGTTTAGCTTTTTGCTTAATGGAAAAAAATGTAGTTGTAAAATGGGGTGAAATCTTTTTTGAAGGGGCGGATGTCTACGAAAGGATTTTGGATGCTAAGCGAAAAATAAGGGCTTTTAAGTTAGAACTTGATACAGATTTTGTGGTTATTGAAGCAGCAATATCTGTTAGATCGGTGCAGACAGGAATTAAGATGGCATATGTTTTTGGAGCTATTATTTCAGAGTTACTTGATGATGGTATAGAGGTAAAAGAGGTATTCCCAATTGCTTGGCAAAGTGCTATAAATAATAAAAATTTTAATAAATATGAAAAAGAAGCAGTCAGATTAGAGTTTCCTGGTAAATCTGATAATTGGATTAAAGGAAAAATTCGGGAAAAAAGAAAGCAAAAAACTATAAGTTGGGTTAAAGATACCTATGGAATAATCCTTGAATCAGATAATGTAGCTGATGCATTTGGAATTGCTTATTACATTACCTCCACTATATAATATATGATATAATGTTATCTATGGGAATCATTAAGTATCATGTATTAGTTGGAGATAAATTTAATAAACTTACTGTCATTGAGAAAAGACGTGTCTATAAAAAAGATGGAAAATCTTTAGGTTTTAGATGGGTTTGTAAATGTGATTGTGGAAGAATAACATTACCTCATCCAGCAGAACATCTTGTTAATGGTCGTACAACTTCTTGTGGAAAAATAGGATGTAAAAAAGAAGGAGGTGGTCAGAAAAGGATACATGGAGATAGTAACCCATCTAGGCTTGTTTATTTAAGATATAAAAGGCAGGCAAAAGACAGACGAATTGATTTTAAAATAAGTTATGATTCTTTTATGAATACCATTTCTCTTCCTTGCTATTATTGTGGAGACAATTCTAAAAATAATTATAAAAGCCCTAAAATAAAACATGATTGGGAAAAAACATTTTATTATACGGGTATTGATCGCATAGACCCAAAACTTGGATACTTTGTTGAGAATATAAGACCTTGTTGCAAATATTGTAATCGAGCTAAATCAGATAGGATAGAAAAAGATTTTTATGAATGGCTTGAAAAAGTACATAACTGGATAAATGGAGCTAGGACATTAAATGAAATTATATGATAGTCAAGCGTGGTTGTATAAAAGGTATGTTGTTGAAAAAAAGAAGGTCGTTGAAATGGCAATGGAAGCTAAATGTAGCCATATGACTATACAGCGACAACTAACAAGATATGGATACATAAAAAAGCCTAGAAAATGGGTAAAGTGATACCTGTATTAATCATTCCAGTACTCAATAGGTATGACTTACTTGATAAGGCAATTGAATCAATTGATTTTCCTATTGATAATATCTTAATTATAAATAATGGGAGAGAAGTATTCTCGCCAAAACGAAGTGATATAAATATAAGGGTATTAGATATGCCCTCAAATTTTGGAGTAGCAGGGTCATGGAATCTAGGGATAAAGTGTTATCCACATGTTCCATTTTGGACATTTTCTTCTGCAGATATTAGATTTGGCAAAGGTTCTCTTGCAGAACTTGCCAGAAATAGTTCTCCAGGAAATTTTGTTAAAAGTAATGCCTCTTATAGTTGCTTTTCTCTGGGTGAGGAAATTGTATCAAAGGTAGGCTTATTTGATGAATATATATATCCTGCATATTATGAAGATAATGATTATGAAGATCGAATGATCATGCATGGATTTAAGAACTATATAATTATGCCTGGTATAGATGTAGAAGAACTTGAAGGTCCCTCTCAAACAATTAAAAGTGATCCCGCCCTAATGGAAAATAACCATAGAACATTTGTGGCAAATGGAGAGTATTACAGACAGAAAAAAGTATTTGGAGACTACACAGTAAAAGGCTGGGACTTAAAAAGGAGAAGACAAAACGAATGGCTACACTAGAACAACTATACGCATATACAGGGAAGATAGATAAGCTAAAGCTTGATGCATTTGAATCTATTTTTAATTTGACGGGATCGGATAAGTCAACAAGACATAATTATCATGAGGTATACGCTGCATTATTTCCTGAAAGCACAAAGGTAAAGAGCATCCTTGAGATTGGAATATATCATGGTGGATCACTTAGGTCTTGGGCGCATTTATTTGAAAATGCAGAAATTTTAGGACTTGATTATGAAGTTAATTTTTTTATTCAAGAAGATAGAATTAGAAGTATGTACGTGGATCAAAGAGACCTGAGAACATTCTATAACATACATAAATCTGTTGGTGGCATGACTTATGACTTTATAGTTGATGATGGCTGTCATGATCCTTATGAGACATTGACGACATTCAATGCCGTACTTCCTTGGCTAAATATTGGTGGATGGTTTATTGTAGAAGATATCAGATTAGTTGATGAATCCCTCTGGAAAACCGTATCTGAATCATTGCCAACAAACTATAACTCTTTTCTAATAAATATGAACCATTTGAGGGATATGGAGAATGATCCTCACGGATTAAAAGACAATATTGTTTTAGCAGTAAGGAGAACAGCGTGAAAGAGCCAAAGTTTGGAATTATTGCTGTAGATTATGAAAATCATGTCCCAAGGCAGGGGATGGTAGATGGATTACAATCAATAGCTAATCAAACATACAATAACTTTGATATAGTAATTTGTCATGACGGTCCAAGAGAAAGATCATACTCTGATGAAATAGACTTTGATTCTATGGGAATATCCCCGCATCTTATTAATACACCCAACTGGAATGGCGAATGGGGGCATTATTCAAGAGATTATGCTATGCAATATGCTTATGAAAATATGCCTGACTGCGATTACTATATTCAATTTAATATAGATAATAAATTTGAACCACATGCATTTCAGACTATTGTTGACAAGATAAAAGAGACCAAATCTGATATAATTATATTTACAGTAAGACATTATAAGGCAGCAGGAGGTCATCCATTTAGAGGTGTCCCGCCAGTTAATTGTGGCATAGATGCAATGCAGTTAATTGCTCATAAAGATATCTGGAAGAAGAATAATTTTTGGTATAGGTACGAAGGAACCAGTGACGGTTTGATATATGAAAAAATGTGTAATGAAAATAGCTGGGTCAACATAGAAGAGTGTCTAGGAGACAACTATTAAATGAAAAGGGTATTATTAACAGGAGCCTCTGGCTTCGTAGGAAGTCATGTACTTCGCCACTTCTTGGTAAACACTGATTGGGATATAGTCTGCCCAGTAACATTCACACATAAAGGCATACAAGACCGTATCCGTGTTGCGACAGATGGTATTGAAGATGCTTTTAAAAGAGTTAAGGTTATAAAGACAGACTTAACAGCCCCAGTATCTCCTGTAACTGCAGCGATATGGGGAAGAATTGATTATGTAGTCAATGTTGCAAGTGATAGCCATGTAAAAAGAAGTATTGATGATCCAGCAACTTTTATTCTTAATAATGTTGGGCTAATTTGCCACTTGTTAGACTGGGCTAGAACACAGCCATCCATTGAAAAGATTATCCAGGTGTCTACAGATGAGGTTTATGGTCCTGCAGAAGCAGGTTATGAACACAAAGAATGGGTAGATCTACATTTACCAAGCAATCCATATGCAGCGTCTAAGGCAGCACAGGAAGATATTTGTTTTGCATACTGGAGGACATATGGACTACCTATTGCAATCACCAACACTATGAATATTGTTGGTGAGACGCAGGATTCAGAAAAATATGTTCCCATGATTATCAAAAAGATATTCAATAATGAAGTTGTAACTGTTCACGGAAATGCAGAGACGGGCGAGATTGGAAGTAGGTATTTCCTACACGCTAGAAATCAAGCTGATGGATTGCTGTTTGTTCTTAGTCAGCCATTTCCTAAGTATGGTGAATCATCAGTCCCAGAAAAATGGAATATTGTGGGCAAAGATGAACTTACTAATCTAGAGATTGCTCAAGAAGTTGCAAGATGCATGAATAGGGAACTTAAATACGAGATTGTAGATTTTAACTCTTCACGCCCAGGCCATGATTTAAGATACGCTTTAAGTGGTGATAAGATGGCTCAAGCAGGATGGACTCCACCATATTCATTTAGTGAGTCTTTACAAAAGACTGTTGATTGGACATTATCCCATTCAGAATGGTTGGCCCTTTAATGACAATTAAAAAAACAAAAATTGATGGATTTTATGAAATTCAGAATCCAGTTTATTCAGATGATCGTGGTTCCTTCCAGCAATGGTATACGCAGTATCAAGAAAATGAATTATTAGGATTTTTTCAACCAGTACAAGCAAACACGTCTACCTCTAAAAAGGGAGTAATTCGTGGCATACATTTTAGTCTTTCAAGAGAAGGGCAATCTAAGATGGTTATTTGCCTAGAAGGAAAAATTAGAGATGTTGCGGTTGATCTTAGGCCAGGGTCTAAGACCTATGGAGAATATGATATTGTAGACCTTGAGGCGGGATCTGGGAAAGTATCATTTATTGATATCGGATTGGGTCATGCATTTGAAGTCCTTAGTGAATCAGCAACTATCGTATATCTATTATCATCAGTACATTCCCCTTTTCTTGAAAAAGAAATTAACCCATTAGACAAAGAGATAGGCATAGATTGGCTTACCATCAATCCAATATTATCTGAAAAGGATAAAAATGCTCAGAGTTTTAACGATTTTTCAAGGAGAGAACAATAATGCAAGGATACCCAGATAGAAGTTCATATCAAGCATGGGTTACAGATTTACAATTAATGGCAACTGATGCCCCAGCGGGGCAGAAGATTATTCGTAAATGTCTACAAATTGCAGAGATGCTTATCCTAAAAAATGTTTCATATGGAAATTCTGCTTTAAACCCAATTAAAATCTTTTCAAAAGGTGATGATTTAAACGGGATTAGGAATAGAATTGATGATAAACTTACTCGTATTCAGAATGCTCAAACTTTTGCAGAAGAGAATGATGTTGAAGATCTCAATGGGTATCTAGTTCTTTACCAAATTGGGCTTGACGAGAGCAAGTCTAAGGGTGTATAATTAAATATGCCAACTTATACTTATGGTTGTAAAAAGTGTGACGCTAGATTTGAAGTTAATTGCAAAATTGACGATAGAGATAATCAAGACTGCGAAAATTGTGGTACACAATTAATTAGAGGGCTAGATATACCAGGATTGGTATGGAGTCCCACTAGAAACGGTGGATATTCTTGAGTGATGAGTTAGAAGTTGTAGGTCAATTTGATCAGATGAACAAGGTTGTCGAAGAGCTTCTTAAAGGTAATACACCTGCACAAATTGCGAGATCTCTTGATTTAACAAGAGCTCAGGTTAATAACCATATAGATAGTTGGAAAAGCTATATCCACGATAATAATGCTATTCGTGAAAGAGCCAAAGAAGCGCTTGCAGGAGCAGATGAGCATTACAACATGTTGATTAAAGAGGCCTGGAGTACAGTTGCTTCTGCAGATCAGCAGGATCTTCTGGGAGTAAAAACTCAGACACTTAAATTAATTGCAGACATTGAATCTAAAAGAATTGACATGTTGAATAAAGCGGGAGTGTTAGAGGATAGTAGTCTTGCTAGCACACTATTGGAATCAGAAAGAAAGCAAGAACTCTTAATTGGAATACTAAGGGAAGTGACATCTGCTTGCGAAAAATGTAAGTGGGAAGTTGCCAAAAGGCTATCTGAGATTACAGGACAAATTGAAGCAGTAGATGTTTGATCTTAGTGAATTTACTGATGCTCTTGAAGCAGATGAATTTGAAGAAAAACCAGTATCTCTTGAAGAATTTGTAACAAGCAAAAAATATTTAGGTTTGCCACCATTATCTTTACTCCAATACACCATGCTTAGAGCCTCAACACAAATCTATAAACTTGATACATTAATAAGTCTTTATGGAGAAGTTGAAGGAAAGAAAATTTTTAAACAAACATGTAGCGAAGTTATTGCGCAGTTAGGCAAGGGATCTGGGAAAGACTACACCTCTACTATTGCTTGTGCATATATGGTTTATTTATTGATGTGCCTAAAGGATCCTGCTGTATATTATGGTAAACCTCCAGGCGATGCTATTGATATTATCAATATTGCTATCAATGCACAACAGGCCAATAGGGTTTTCTTTAAAGGATTTAACCAAAGAATCTCCAAGTCCCCCTGGTTCCAAGGAAGATATATCGCAAAAGCCAATATGGTTGAATTTGATAAAGAGATCACAGTTCATTCAGGTCACTCAGAATCAGAAGCTTGGGAAGGATACAACGTACTTGTCGTAATCCTTGATGAAATTTCAGGATTTGAGCTGGAGTCAACATCAGGTCACTCTCAAGCAAAAACAGCATCATCAATTTATAAGATGTATCGTGCATCAGTTAACTCACGTTTCCCAGATTTTGGCAAGGTGATCTTACTTTCATTCCCCCGTTTTAAAATGGACTATATCCAACAAAAATATAATGAAGCGGTTGCTGAAAAAGAGGTGGTATTAAGACACCATAAGTTTAAGGTAGACCCAGAATTGCCTGATGGAACAGAGGGAAATGAATTTGAAATTGAATGGGAAGAAGATCATATTGTCTCATATAGAGTCCCAAGAATGTTTGCTATAAAAAGACCAACGTGGGATATTAATCCAACAAGGGTAATTGAAGATTTTACGATTGACTTTTATTCAGATCCAACCGATGCTCTTTCTCGTTTTGCATGTATGCCACCAGATGCTACTGATGCATTCTTTAAAAATAGAGCGGTGATCGAAAAAGCATTTAGCAATCCAAAACTAGGGGTAGATAGCTATGGAAGATTCGACGATTCCTTTACCCCAGACCCAGAAAAGGCTTACTATGTACATGTTGACTTAGCCCAAAAACATGACCATTGTGCAGTTGCAATGTCTCATATAGATGGATGGGTTACTATGAAAATAGGCGATAAATATAAAGAAGCAGCTCCACGAGTTATAGTGGATGCTGTTAGATTCTGGACTCCAACAGCTTCCAAGTCAGTAGACTTTACAGAAGTTAAGGATTATATTTTGTCACTTAGATCTCGTGGGTTTAATCTTAAGATGGTTACATTTGATAGATGGAACTCCCACGATATGATGCAGCAACTAAAGGCAAACGGGATTAATAGTGAACTCCTTTCGGTAGCAAAGAAACACTATGAAGATATGTCTTTATCTTTAACTGAAGAAAGATTGTTAGGACCTCATATTCAATTACTTATAGATGAATTGCTACAATTACGTATTGTAAAAGATAAGGTAGACCACCCAAGAAAGGGGTCTAAAGACCTTTCAGATGCCGTATGTGGGGCTATATATAACGCTATATCACTAACTCCACCTGATTCTGATAAAGAGGTTGAGATCTACACGTACTCTGGAGTATTCTCTACAGAGATAGAAAGATTAAGGCAAGAATCTGACTCAAGACTTAAGACTAGTAAAACAATTAAGCTTCCAGAAAAAAAAGAGATGCCTTTAAATTTAAGGGAATTCATGGGGATAGAAGATGATCCAGATACTGATGAATTTCGTGTTGACAGTATGAGGGTATTGTAGTAAACTAACTCCTATAACCACTAACAAAGGAATGATATGCTAGGCAATGGAACGATGAGAACAATTGAAGATGATAACGATATTTATATTTCCTTAACCCAACTTTGTGAATATTTTGCAAAGTCTGCAGTTAATATGAGATTAGAAGTAGAAGAAATTGATCCAAAAGAAAAAAAGTATGCTCAGGGTTTGTTAGACATGATGCGTACACTTGCTGAAGAAGTTATTGAACTTGGAAAATTTGAAGCGCAACGTAGACTTATCAATACCCCGCAAGATATTTTAGATATGGTTGACAAAAATCCATTCGGTAAGGTAGAATAGGTTTATAGTCCCCGATAGTTTATTGGCAAAACATACGACTCTGAATCGTAAGAGCTTGGATCGTTACCAGGTCGGGGAGCAAGATTATCCATCCTACTACAGAAAGAGTATAATATGAATATGATAGCAGAAAAAACTCCAGTTGAAGTAGCAAAGACTTATATCTTGGACGCAAATGATAGATGTGATTCATGTTCTGCACAAGCACTTGTTTTAGTTAAAGGTGTACAAGGAGATTTAACTTTTTGTGGGCACCATTTTGCTAGAAATGAAGCAAGTTTGATCAAGTATGCTTTTGAAATTATTGATGAGCGGGATAAATTAATAGAAAATAGACTTATTGGTGAAGACCACGCTTAATTGATTTGGCGGGAATAGCTTAGTTGGTTTAAAGCCCCAAACTCATAATTTGGTAATCGTAGGTTCAAGTCCTACTTCCCGCACAAGGTTACAGGTAGTAATCTTAGGATGGTCTAATATAGTTACATATATGCCCATGTAGTATGAGTTCACTCATGATACAGCCAGAAGTCTAGCGTTCAAACGTGCGAAACTGGAATCAGCAAACTACCTGTAACCGTCTGCGAATATTGCATAATGGTAGTGCATTACCTTGCCAAGGTAATAGCGAGAGTTCGATTCTCTCTATTCGCTCAAATGATGTATAATTAACCTATAATGACTGCAGCGCATGATCAAAAAATGACATTTTCAATTATAGCTCATATCCCAGAGCACGATCCCCGTGAGTCTGATCCAAATTATAAATATTTTAAAGCAGCAAAAAAGAAAATTAAATCAGCGGGACTTTGGAAATGTAATATAGGGGATGATTTATGTGGTGGTCAAGTAGAATTACATCATACGCATATAGAATTCTCACAAATTCCTAATGCTGATAAAGCTAAAGTAGAAGCTTATTTTGGCTTACATTTTACAGATGATCAAGAATTTCAGATTTGGCTGGAAAGTCCAGGAAATCTTGAAGTATTATGCACAAATCACCATAGAACACATTATGGGATA
>SESF01014720.1_pt1 | contig 25126 bp, 10 predicted proteins | sample 3171521 | NCBI WGS metagenome assembly SESF01 (sample SAMN10866945, study PRJNA518727) | freshwater metagenome | biome: subpolar coniferous forest; feature: holomictic lake; material: water; isolation source: holomictic Lake 227, 6 m and 8 m depth | place: Canada: near Kenora, Ontario | collected...
TTCGTCTAATTGTACGGGTTGGAATCCAAATGCAGCACGCTCGGCGGTGGCTAATTCAATCTGGGGTCCGTGGCAGAACCTGGGAAATCCCTGTGTGGGTGCTACGCCTCCTAATCATTTAGGTCCGCAACTTACTTTTGGTGGACAGAGCACTTTTATTCTACAAGTGCAAGGGCAAAAAGATGCTTTTATAGCCATGTTTGATGTTTGGCGACCTGAAAACCTGATTGCCAGTGGTTATGTGTGGTTGCCCATGCAGTTTCAGAAAAATCGTTTCACTATCTCGTGGCAGGATGCGTGGGATTTATCAGTCTTTAAGAAAAGAAATTAGGATTGAAGGAAACTTATCAAAAATATTCAATGAGAAGTCACAGAAAAATCTTCGTTTTTACGATTTTACTTGCAGGTATTTCAATAAGTGTTCTTGCTCAGCCAATGTATATCGGATCCGATTATTATCCGAATACTTCGCCGAAGGCTCAAATAGAGAAAGATGCTGAGTTGATGAAACAGGCAGGTTTTAATGTGGCTCGTTTAGGCGATTTAGTCTGGGATTTAATGGAACCGCAGGAAGGTCTGTATGATTTCTCGTGGGTGCATTCGGCGGTGGATATACTTAGTAAAGCAGGTATAAAGACTTTTCTCGCGACTCCCACGGCTGCCATTCCCAAATGGATGTACGATAAACATCCTGAAATAATGCAGCTTAGTGCTTCCGGCGAACGAAAACCTTACGGAAAACGTCGCCATGCCTGCCTGAATAATCCAGTTTATCGCGATTACTGTCTGAAAATTGCCACTGCCTTGGCAGCTGAATTTAAAGCAAACAGCCATGTAATTGCCTGTCAGGTTGATAATGAATTGATGGCCGAAGAACCGTATTGTTATTGTTCTTTCTGTCAGAAAAAATTCTCGCAATGGTTGGCGGCAAAATACAAGACGGTCGATAATCTGAATAAAGCCTGGAATCTTGCTTTCTGGAGTCAGAATGTTCGCTCGTTTGACGAGGTTTACCTGCCCCGGAAAGGTGATAATCCTTCGTGTTTTCAGAATTATCAGGAGTTTAACTCCGACTGCGCCATCGATTTCTACAACCTGCAACGAAATGCTATTATGATCGTTGATCCTGCTATAAAGGTGTCACACAATATCTGCTCCAGCGGTTTTCTGTTACTTGCTCGATTTGTACAAAATGTCCCGCACCTGCGATTTTATGTCCATCGACAATTATCCTTATGGCTGGACGCTGGAAAATGAATACGGCAACAAAGGCCCTTTCACATTTACACCTCATATGGTTTCGCTGGCCCTTTCGCAATTGCGCGGAGCCAAACAACAGGCACCGTTTTGGGTTACCGAAGCACAAATTGGACGCACAGCCGGCAACCAGCGTAAAATCGTTGAACCCGGCATGGTACGCCTGTGGTCTATACAGGAAATGGCGCAGGGTGCGATGGGAATTCAGTTTTTTCCTTTCAAAACCTTTCCGGCCGGTCACGAGCACGTGATGGTTGGTGTGCTGGACGAAGACAACGTTCCCCGCCGACGCTTTCAGGAAGCACAGCAAATTGCCACCGAAGCTCAGCAGATTAAACAACTGACCGGCCAAACCCTGCCGGTTGCTCCCGCGGCCATTATCCGTGATTTTAAATGCGACTGGGCTTTTGAAGATGGTCGTTTTGCTATGGATTTCAGGTATATGCGGCACATTTTTGAGTACTACCGTGCCCTGCGAAATGCTTCGGTGACCACCGATATTATTTCGTCAGAAGATAATTTTGCTAACTACAAACTGATTGTCATTCCGTCGCTGGTGTTGGTGAACGAAGACGTTTGCGAGCGACTCAAATCGGCTGCCCGAAATGGATGTACGCTTGTCATTACCTGCATGACCGGTTTGCGAAATGACGACGTAAAATCGTTTGGACGAATTATGAATCGTTCCATCGAAGAACTCGCAGGCATTCAGATGGAAGAACAACATGCGCTGATTGGAATTGAAAGCACCAAACTGAAATTGGATAATGATACTACTTCATACAGTTGTAATTTGTGGCACGATGTTTTTTCGCTCACTACAGCCACTTCTCTTGCCCGCTACGATAGCCGGTTTATGAAAGGAAAATGCGTAATCGCTCAAAATAAGTTTGGGAAAGGCACTGTTTATTATGTGGGTTCGGTAGTGGAAGATAAAGTAGCTTCCATTATAATATGTGATGCAATCAAACGTTCAGTAATTTCTCCGGTGGCTGTCTCGGATAATGAGTTGATGGAACTTACCGAAGTGGCGGGTCCGAAAGGGAGATATGTTTATGCCATTAATTTCTCTAACCAGAATCAGCTTATCAAACTTCTAAAACCTATGATTGATGTATTGACCAATGAAAAACTGACTCAAACGGCACTTATAAGATCTATGGACTACAGGTTACTTAAAACTGAATAGCATAAATTATTAATTTCGAAAAGAAATACCGGTTTTAGCTTGTTATTTTTGCACGCAAACCTAAATGTAACAATTCTCCTATTTTTAGATACATTTCGCAAACTTTTATGTGAGATATAAAAGTATTTTTGTAGCATAAATCAAAATAAAATGAAAAAAACAGGTTTCCCTTTCCGGAGAGTTACATCCAGTTTCTGTCTGATTCTTGTAATTCTAAGCACTCAGTCACAAAGCCTTTCCACTCCAAATCAAACCGAAGGCTTGCCTTACACCCGCTCGGCTCATGCTATGGCAGTGAATGCCCTGAAAAATTACACTGCTATTTTTGCCGGAAGCAAATATGGCTATGTGAACGGATATAAAGACCGGCTCGACAACAACGATATTTTGCGGGGCGATGCTGTTCTCAAAGACGGAGTAATCTATATTCCGGAAAGTTCAGCTTGTCTGATTGTTTCCAAAACTTTTCAACCAAAACCCATTCCTGCCGGACTCGAAATTCTTGAGCCGCGCTGGGTGTATGACTATGATCGTACCAAAACGGATATTCCGGCTTCGGTCAGAACTATTCAAATCAATGGTGCAAACTATATTTCTGCTGTCGATTTAGCCAAAAGCGCAGGCAAACAAACCCTGCAAACCAGGCGTGGATTGTTGTTGATTAGCGATAAAACGATTAATTATTCCGACAATGACCAGACTTTGTCTGATTGCATTGTAGCCGCTTTCGATACACCCGAAAAACTGATGGAGCCCGACATGACCATGAAATACATTCCCTTGCTGAAAGAGCAGGGAAAATGGACTGAACATGCCCGCGTTTCGCCCGAAAAGCTGAAAGAACTGGAAGAAGGTCCCGAAACCGTGTGGACGGAAACACCCCGCAGCGCATACGATTTTACCGGATTTAATTATAAATTGCTCGGTTCGAAAGTACCTGCACCGGGCGTTTATCCACGTTTGTTGTTCAGTCCCGAAGACATTCCGATGTTGATGCAACATATCAAAGAAAACAAATCGGCACAGAAATCGATGATTGAAATCGAAGTATTGTTTAAAAAAACCTGGTGGGATCCAAGAACCAGCGACGGACAGGTTTTCAAACTGCTGGAAAAGGGTAAAATAGATGAAATCCGCAGCCAGCAAAATTTCAAAAATGAAGGACCAGCTGCTTATCATGTGGCAAAACTCATCAAAGACCACAAACCCGGCATTCATAATTCGCACATCAATTATACCACCAACTGCCTCACCACCATGGCACTTTATGCTCTGCTGACCAATAACGACTTTCTCGGCAAGCGGGTAGCCAATGCGTTGGTCACTTTTTATAAAGTTCTTGAGCCGGAGATCGAAAGTTACATTGCCACTTCCGATTCGGAATTTGGTACAAGTGTGGAGGAAGCCGGCAGCGCTTCTACCCAATGGAGAGGAATGGTTGGCAAGTTGCCACACATGGATTTAGCATTTTCGCTTGATTTTGCAGGGAAATATATGACGGCAGAACAAAAGAAATTTATGCAAACCTTTATTGCAAAAGCTACTTATGGTCGCCGAACCAATGGCGGTGATGGTCCGCGACGGGCCTGGCGCGACATCAACCACATGACCTGGCATCTGACGCACCACATTGCGATGGCAACTATCGAAGGACTCGATGGTTTCGACCCTGAAGCGTATGTATCGGGCTGCGAGTTGACCCGTGATTTTCTGGAATGGGGCATCGACAAAAACGGACAAATGTTTGAGAGCAACGGCAAAAGCGGTGGCGGCTGGCAGTTCGAATTTCTGGCAATGATGATTCAGGCACGTCGCGGCGATAATCTTTTCGGTCATCCGCATTTACGTAAAATGTTGCAAGCACAGACTTACACCACAGCTCCCAACGGAAAAGAAACCCTGAGCAGCGGAACCTGGGGCGGAACACCATTATCGCTCCAGTTAGTGAGCGAACTGAAAGCCTTCTTCCCCGGAGACCGCAACGCTGATTTTCTGATTTCCAATGTGTTCGAAAATTATTATCCGTATCACAAACAATTGGGTAAAGACCCTGCAAAATTCGATTTGGAGGCTTATCGCGCTTTTCTCGAAAAGAAAATCGCCGGAGTTCGTCTTCCCGGACCAAGCTATCCCGGTTTCGGAATCGGTTTCCCCTATATTGCCGATTGGAAACCAACCACCAAAGCCGATTTGAATTTGCCGTTCAACTGGAATACCGATGTGCATGGAATTATGTCTGCTTCGAGCAACAATTCCGATAAAGCCTCGTGGTTGTGCCTTCACGTGCGACCCAATCATTACATCGGTTCCGGTCATCATCATGCCGATATCGGAATGTTTTATTTCTCGGGAAATGGAGTCAACTGGATTACTGAACCAACGCCGAAAACATACTCGGGTCGTTACCACAGCGAAGTGATTATCGACGGGAAAGCCGAACCCGAAACGCCTGCTGCCAAAGGTGTTTACCTGGGTGCCAATATGAACGAAAACGGAGCTTTTGGCACGGTTGATCAAACCTATTGCTATACTTACCAATGGTGCACACAGGTACAGAAATGGGGAACGGGATTCAGTAAAATCGATAGTACAGTAGCTAAAAACGGGTGGGAACTCGAACCCGATCCGGAGATACTAAAATATTTCAAAGGAACAACACATTATAAAATGAGAGTGTGGTGGCCTTCGTTCAACTATTCCAACTTTATCCCCACGCTACGTGCGCTGTGGAATCCGGTAGAATATGCCTACCGCTCCACCGGTCTGATTCGTGGAAAGTATTCGTACGGACTGATTGTGGATGACCTGAAAAAAGATAATATTGAACACCTCTATCAATGGACAGCTATGTTGGGCAAAGGAGTTTATCAGGCGCAATATTCAACCATTCCGAACGGTTGTGCGGTATTGGGCTTCAAGGAAAAATTCATCAATATGAAAAAAGATGAGACTTTCGAGCAGATTGTTCCTGCTGATGGTGACCCCTTGTTGTTGGTTTGCTCGCTCGATGCTGCAAATGGTGCACAAGTTGTTGTCAATACTTTGAAAGACGAAGATGGAAAAGATTATAACCGATTGACTATTGAAAAGAAAGGTATCCAGCTGAACGACAAAGTATTATTAATTCCGTTTTATTTTGGAGAAAAACTACCAAAAATCACTTTTACAAATGGAAAAGCTGTTGTAAAATGGGCAAATCAGACTGATGAATTGAATTTCACCGTAAAAGGAAACCGAACTAAAATCAATGTCGTTCGGGGAGCTAAAGTTATTCTTGAAAGCAAATAAAATAATGTGATGATTTTGTAACAAATAACTATTTTAAATTTAATTTTAATGAAAAAATATCTCATTCTTAGCTTGCTTAGTCTGTTGACTGCAAAATACACATTTGCTGAGACTCCCGAATCAAAACGCACGCCAGTTAATCAGGTATTTCAGTTTATGCAAAGCGACACCTGCACTGCCTGGGCCGACAGTTCCAAAACGAATGCCACGCTGTATCTATGGATTCCAGAAAATTGCAAAAAGTTACGTGGACTAGTCATTATGTGTAGCAATGTCCCCGAACACATGCTGGTAGGTCATGCAGCTATCCGCAAAGCCTGCGAGGCGAATGATTTGGGAATTATCTGGAGCACGCCCTCGTTTATGAACATTCGCAAATCCACCAGAGATGGGAAAACCCTGAATATGGCACTGGAATACAAAACTACCGTGGATTTTCTGCAAAAAATGCTCAACGGACTTGCCGAAAATTCCGGTTATGCTGAAGTAGCTACAGTTCCCTGGTTGCCTATGGGCGAATCGGGTCATTTACTCATGGTGGATGCGTTAGTAGAGCAAAGTCCCGAACGCTGTATAGCGGGTATTTTTATAAAAAACAACCATTTGCCACCAAAAAACAGGGAAGTACCGACTTTAGTGGCTTTTGGAACAGCTCAGGAATGGGGACAGGACAAAATTGATATCCGTATCCGCTGGAATGATGTAAAATCAGCGTATGAGGGAATTCTTACTCAACGGAAACAAAACCCGAACTGGCCGTTGAGCTATATTATTGACGGGTCGAGCGGACATTTTGATTGTTCCGAAAAATTGGCACTTTATTTTGCCAACTACATCGATTTAATTGCCAAAGCGCGATTGTCAGACGATGGCAGTCCAAAACTAAAATCGCTCAATCTGAATAAAGGATTTCTGGCAGACATGCCGGTTCCGGGTCATGAAAATCATCCGGTCGTGGCATATCCCCAGGCTTCACCCGATGCATTGGTATGGCCATGGTTTTTAGATAAAAAGAGTGCAGAAGAGGCACAATCGTATGCGCGAATTAACTGGAAAGCTTCAACACAGATTCCGGCTTTTGTAAATGATAGCGCTAAAATCGCTCCCTTTATATTCAATGGAATTTCCAAACTGACTCCATCAGATTTGGGAGATGATGGTATTACGTTTACTGTGAAACCGACTTTACTTGACCGAATACCGGCTAATTTCTCTGTAGGAGCAGGGGAGAAACTCGCTAAAACAAATGAAGCTCCGGTGTTAGAATGGGTTTGTGGACAATTTAAACCCATCGGAAATAATAATTTCCGCATTTCGCTCGATCGAATGTATCCAAACACGACCAGTTATCTCGGTGTACGTCAGCAGGGAAATGATAGTATTCGTAGTATTTTTCAGCCTTGTGGCTTGACGCTTCCAAAAAATAATTCAGGAAAACCTCAGAAAATCAGTTTTGAGAAAATACAAGATGTGGTTGTTGGAACAAAATCAATACAATTTATTGCAACTTCCGATTCTGGCTTGCCTGTTGAATTTTATGTAGTGTCAGGACCTGCAATTATTGAAAATAAAAGGCTTAATTTTACGAAAATTCCATCCAATGCCAAATTCCCAGTTGCTGTAACTGTTGCAGCATGGCAATGGGGACGATCGATGGAACCCAAAATAAAAATGGCGGAAATTGTGAAACAGACATTTTTTTTAGTGCAAAAGAAATAAAAATTCAGGCTAGCATCTTAAAAAGCTGAATTATATTCTATTAAATGGATCAAACAAAAAAAATGAAACAATTTTCCCAGCTTTTGATACTATTTTTACGACCATTAAGCAATTGAATCTCTATTTTTGCAACAGGATTTTGTATCACAATATCATTATTTTTTACAAACCTTAAATCAATATTATAAAATGTACAGATTACTAACGAAAGAAAAGTGGGCAATAATGCTGATGCTATTATGCTTCAGATTAACCCTGAATGCCCAAAAGAAACAAATTGTAGGAACCATAACCGACAAAACCAATGAACCATTGGCAGGTGTTACGGTAAAGGTAAAAGGAACGAAAGATGCTACTATTACGGATTTTAAAGGAACTTATTCTATTAAAGCCAGTTCTAATGCAACACTCGTTTTTAGCTTTTTGGGAATGGAAACTCTTGAAGTTCCAATCGAAAATCGAATTGTTGTCAATGCAAGCCTCGAAGACAAGGCACTTCAGCTCAACGAAGCTGTAGCTATCGGGTATGCTACAGTACGCCGTAAAGACCTGACCGGTTCGGTAGCCAAAGTGAACATGGCCGAAATAAACACTGCTCCGGTTGCAACTATCGACCAGGCGCTGGCAGGAAGAATTGCCGGAGTAAATATTGTGGCTGCCGATGCTTCACCGGGAGCTCAGGCTCAGGTAACCATTCGCGGAGGTTCACTTTCGCAGGATGCTTCTCCATTATATGTTATCGATGATTTCCCTATGGAAAACTTCGACCTTGCCACCCTCGACACCAAAAATATTGAAAGTATCGATTTTTTGAAAGATGCTTCTTCGATAGCCATTTATGGTTCGCGCGGAGCAAATGGTGTAATTATTATCAACACCAAACAAGGTACTATAGGCAAGCCTAAAGTGGATTACAGCTATAATATTTCCATGACTACCAAACCATCTATGCCCAAAATGATGGGACCATACGAATATGTGAAAATGCAGCAGGAAATTGCATCCAAGGAAAGTTTGAATCAGTATTCTACATTTTACAAAATGTATTTGAATAATGGGAAAGACTCATCAACCTTAGATAATTATAAAAATGAAGCAGGTTATAACTGGCCTGATTTGTTGATGGCCGCTTCTCCAACCCAAACTCATTCCTTGTCAATAAATGGTGGAACTGCTGAAACCAAATACAATTTTAATCTGGGCTATGTTGACCAACAAGGTGTTATTTTGAATACCGGTATGAATCGTTATAATGCCCAGCTTAGTCTTGAACAACGTTTTAATAAATCAGTTAAGCTACAGTTGAAAGCTACTCATAACACGATAATTACAAGAACAAATTCGGTGATGAACAACATGCGACAGTACCGGCCTACTAAAGGGCTTGGCGGACAGGATTTGTTACTGGCCGAAGTCGATAGTTCCATGTTGGCAGGTGGAAACCTCGATTACGGAATTGATGCTTCTGTTTTAGTTAATCCACTTCAACAAGCAGAAAATGAATCAGATGTGCGTACTCAGGGAACAACCACTGTTAATGGGAAACTGGAAATCCGCTTTTTGAAAGATTTTGTATTTACTACTGCGGTTGGAGGTACGTTTATCAATACCAATCGTGAGCAGTTTTATAATTCAAAAACTGTTCAGGGACTTCTATATCAGAAAAAATCAAGTAGCGATCCAACTTCCACAGCTACCACGGTAATTAATGCCAATGGAGTGAATGGGTTGATAGATAATCAGGATGTTTCAAACTTCCTGAATGAAAACCTGTTGACCTACCGAAAAAAATTCAATAAAGACCATTCGCTGGATGTGATGTTAGGGCTTACATATCAGTATAGCGGTTTTAAAACGGTAACAACACGCGCAATCAATCTCACTCCTGAATTTGAATACCTGGGGTTATATAACCTTTCATCCGGAAACATCACAACGGCTGGTTCAGGAACGCAAACAGGCTATAACGGTTCTGCCAATCAGTTATTGTCGTATCTGGGACGTATTAATTATACACTGCTCGACCGCTATTTATTTACAGTAAATTTCCGTGCTGATGGTTCTTCCAAATTTTTCACCACGAATCAGTGGGGTTATTTTCCATCTTGTGCTTTTGCCTGGCGACTGATTAATGAACCGTTTATGAATTCACTAAAAGATGTAGTAAGTGACGCCAAAGTTCGTTTAAGTACCGGTTCGGTGGGTAATAACCGCGGAGTAAGCGACTTCTCATATTTGCTGGAACTGGGTCAATTACAGAAATTCAGGGCATATACTTTCGACGGGATTACACTCAACAATGGTTTGGCACAGTATTTCTATCCAAATCCAAACCTAACCTGGGAAAAAACGACAGAGTATAATATAGGTACAGATTGGTCGCTTTTTAATGATAAATTGACTCTGACTGCTGATTATTATCGCAGAGTCACTTCTGACTTCCTGATGGCTAAAAATATTCCGTATTATGCAGGTTATTTTAATGGTTCAAACACACGCTACGAAAATGTGGGAAGTGTGTTGAATCAGGGACTGGAACTGACTATTGGAGCAACATTGGTACAAACCAAAGATGTAAACTGGACAGTCAATTTGAATGGTAGTTATAATACAAACAAAGTACTCGAAATTGCTCAGGGTAATGATGTGCTTATACAAGGCGGTCCGGATAATATCACTGCATTATGGATAGCCAAAAAAGGTGGAAACATTTCTCAGTTCTACGGATTTATGACAGATGGTTTATATCAGTACAATGATTTCACAAAAAATCCAAATGGAACCTATACGCTCAACCCTGGTGTAGTGCGTTTCAACACCCTGAAAAATGCCAATTACGGACCACAACCCGGCGACCGCAAATACAAAGATTTGAATGGTGACGGAATAATTGATGATAATGATCGTACCACTTTAGGTTCACCACTTCCATTCCTTACCGGTGGTCTTTCATCTACAGTAAGCTGGAAAGGTTTTTCACTTTCCGTATTCTTTCAGTACAGCTATGGAAATAAAGTGCTGAATTATAATGCGTTGAAATTTGGTGAATCGGGCAGGTACTGGGTTAGAGGTAATATGTACGAATCATTTGCCAATCGCTGGACTCCTGATAATACCAATACCGATATACCAAGAATTCTCGAATCGACCGGTGGAGGTGACGTAAGTGTATCCACACCCCGTATAACCGATAAATTTATTGAAGACGGTTCGTTTGTTCGTTTCAAAACTCTTTCGCTGAGTTATATGCTACCTTCAAAATTAGTATCGAAATTAAAACTATCCAACATCTCTGTCAATGTTTCGGCTCAAAACCTGGCATTATGGACTAAGTATTCAGGACAAGATCCGGAAGTGTCTAATTACAGCGGCGTAAATCAAAAAAGAGGTACTGGCTACACGGAAATAACCAACACAACTTCCTATTCTTCGATGACCGGAGGAATGGATAATGGAGCTTATCCCCGCTCACTGATTGTTAGTGGCGGTATTAATATAACCTTCTAAAAACTATAATATTATGCGAATCAAATTTTTTATCTTAGTAATAATCCCGGTAATACTCTTTAGTATTTCCGCCTGTGATTCTGATTTGTCGCTTACCAGTACAAAGCCAAACCTTCAGCACCCTTCCGAAGCATTGATGACCGGAATGCTGACTACAGCTTACAGTACACTTACAACAGACCGTAGTACCTATGGTTACGGACTCTGGGGTGCAATAAATGGTTGCGATACGGACGAATCTTTTTATAAAACCACGAATAATTCTGATCAGAATACCGTTGGGCTACACAATTGCAACAGTACTACCACTACCCAAATTCAGGAATTATGGCGAGCCATGTACGAAATCATAGAATCTTGCAATATTGTTATTGAAATGTCGAAATCGGTACAAATGGATGAAGCAAAAAAAGCCGATATAGTGGGTCAGGCAAAGACTTTGAGAGCTTTTGCACATTATATGCTTGCTGTTCAATACGGTCCTGTACCCATCCGAAATATACCTGTAGATCTAATGACAAACCTGGATTTGCCACGCAATTCGTTGAAGGAAGTCTGTTCGTTTGCGGTGAAAGAACTTCGTGCGGCTGTTCCGCTTTTGAAAGAAATTACCGAAAGACAAACTACCACCTATATCACCAAATCAGTAGCCGAAGGATTGTCACTCCGTGTTGGTTTATTTATGGCATCGCACGAAGCCATCAAAGATTCAAGCATGTATGACTCGGTAGCTGTTTGGGGAAAACAGTTAATTGAGCGTAATATACATTCACTCAATACTTCGGATTTTACCTATAAATCAACAGTTATACCGGGTTACGGAATGGTTTTCATGAGTAATATGATGAATATAGTTTCAACTGCTCAAAATAAAGAAGGAATGTGGGATTGTTCGTTTTATATGAAATCAAATCTGACCGGACCTTATCAGGCTTGGAATGGAGGGTATGTGAACGTTCTGGGTTCAGTTATAGGTATTGACTGTTTTGACCCCAATGTCAATACATCAACAATTGGTTATTGCGAATCTCAATTCCGACCACATGCTACGCTTTGGACTAAATACGAAAAAGGCGATGTGCGTCGCGACTGGAATATAGCTCCTTATGCTTACAAGAATGCAAACAATACCCGTTATAATTATATTTCGTACACTTTGCCAAGTGCAATGGGAACTCCTTCCATTCCGGCTAAATTACTTTTCGTGGTGAAAGGTGAAAAACTGGTGGATGAAACTGTAATTGAAAATGGCGGTGTAGGATATACCGACGGAACATATACCAGCGTGAAAGTGGAAGGCTATAGCAATGTATGGGCTTCGGGTTCAGTAACAACAAATACCGGTAGTGGTACCTTGTTTAGCATTACTGTTTCGGGTGGAGCAATTACAGCGGTAAAAATGACCGGAACATCGGCATCAGGTTATATGAATGTATTCTCAAGAGGAATTGGTAAATGGCGCAGAGAATATGAAATTATACCTTCGTACCTTGTCACCGCTCGTGAAAAGTATAACACTTCCTGCAATTTCCCTATTTTGCGCTATGCCGATGTATTGTTGATGACTGCCGAAGCTGCACTTTTCAAAAAAGGAGCTCAGGGAGCCAGCTCAACTGATGGATTAGCCTACCTAAATCAGGTTCGTAGCCGGGCAGGACTTGGTTCTATCAGCTCCTATGATTTAGCTTATATTCAGGATGAACGGTCACGTGAACTGTGTTTTGAAGGTGTTCGCCGTATGGATTTGATACGATGGGGTTATAACAAATACAAAACGGCTTATGATCAGATAGTGAATGATGCCAAAGTATATGGCTCTGATGGAGCCGAAAACTATAAAAATGATGCAGGTAAAAATGCTTCAGGAAATAACGATCCGAAACCGGTTTATTCGATGAAAGCATTAATGGGTTATTATGCAAAATATTCTCTGCTTCCTATTCCAAATAATGAACTGGGAAGAGCATCGAATACATTCTATCAAAATCCGGGATGGTAAATTAGTTTATAATTTTTATTTAACAGACACTTAGTCCTTTTTAGGGCTTAGATCAAAAAAATATAGTATGAGAAAGATATTAAATAAGAGCATTATGCTGCTGTCGGTAATTGCCTTTGCAATGAGCAGTTGCACCGACGAAAGAGCTTTGGTTGTTACTCCCGATAATTTTCAGATAAATGTAACGGATTATCAAAAACTTCTGACTGATACCATTGTTGCGAATGTAAACGACAAAGTAACCTTTAATTTCCCGGATGGTTGTCCGGATGAAATTCTATTTTATTCCGGCGAATCAAAAAAAGAATATAGATTTGCCAACAGGCAAGGACTTTACCAAATTGAAGACGGAACGGTTTTCGAATCGAAAGTAATTGTGAGTACAACCATCAATAGTTATGATGCGGCAACAGCAAGGAGTTACATGCTGTATGAAATTTCAGGTTTGGGAAAATCCACTACATCGGATTTCAAGTCTGCAACCAAGCAAATTGCGAGAACATTACGTACTAAAAATGCCACTTTGGCAACGGCACTTACTGATACACTTATAATAAACCAGAATACGACACCGATTAACCTGTTCGTTGGGAATATAAATTGGGGAATCGTATCCAAAAGTGCAGATGCAACCAAAAACCTGCTTTCGGTAACTGGTTTCACGGTAACAAATACTGAAATTCGCGATTATGGCTATTCAAAAAAAGGACTGACTGTTGTCAAAAAAGATACAATAACATATCCTGTAATTGCTGCTTTTCCTGATGCAAGTTGGGCACAATACGCTCCCGATTCAACAGTGGCACCCGGCATAAGTCTGACAGCATTGAATGCTACGGGCTACTCCTGGAATACCGGCGAAATAGGTGTGAGTTATGCTCCTGCAATTACCGGTCTTACAGTGGCTAAGAACAAAAATGGTCTTACATTGGCAAGTGCTTATCCAATAACTGTGAGCGTTCCTTCTGATGCGTCAAAGCTTGTTACGGCCGGAACAAGTCCTGCCGAAGCCTGGCTTATTTGTAAACCGATTGACCCCACTAACGCTGTTTTAAGTCCAACCACTTTTTCCGATTCTCCGGTAGTGGTGAAAAAAGTGGATCAAAGTTCTCTGAAATACTATCAGATTTCTTACACAAAAAGAGGAATCTATAAAGCTACTTTCGTGGGGTTGAATATGGGTACAAACGGAACTGCTAAAGTAGTTCGTGAATTTGTGATTATTGTGAAAAACAGTACAGATATATTGTAAACAGTAAGCAGTAAATAGTAAGCAGTGGGTAGACAAGTAACCCGCTTGATTTAGAAGAAAAATCCAATAACTTAATAACTGAGTAACCAAAAATTAAATAATAACTAAACCTGAATTTGATTATTTATTTGAGAGTGAAAGTGTGATTTTAGAATTGATGATGGTGATTGCAGCATATTAATAGTGATATTGATGGCTGCAATCATTTTTTGTTGTATTTTTGATAACGTAAATTGAATGAAATATTAAAATCATGAAAATAGCTAAACTCCTTTTCGCCTCACTTTTGTTGGCAACTATTCCTAGCAACGCGCAACAGCTCAGCAATTCAAAAACTCAACCGCTTAACTACATCTCCAAAGTCTGGGTATCGGATAGGGGTGATGGAACTTATAAAAACCCGGTGCTTCATGCCGATTATTCCGATCCTGATGTGATTCGGGTAGGAGATGATTTCTACCTGACTGCTTCCAGCTTTAATGAAGTTCCTGCATTACCCATTCTTCATTCCAAAGACCTGGTGAACTGGCAACTCATTGGAAATGCTTTTCTGTATCAGCCACCTTTTGCCCGTTACGATACGGTAACACACGGCGGAGGTGTTTGGGCACCGGCTATGCGTTATCACAAAGGCGAATTTTATATTTATTACCCCGATCCTGATTATGGCATCTGGATGGTGAAAGCCACGAATCCTGCAGGACCCTGGAGCGAACCGCTGTTGGTGAAAAAATCATTGGGATGGATTGATCCCTGTCCGTTTTGGGATGAAGATGGAAATGCTTATCTGATAAACGGAATGGCAGGCAGCCGTTCGGGAATTAAAAGTGTTCTTATTCTTAATCGGATGAGTGAAGACGGCACAAAACTCTTAGACAATGGAGTGATTGTGTTCGATGGTCATGCCAAGCATCCTACTGTCGAAGGTCCGAAAATGTATAAGCGAAACGGTTATTACTACATGTTAGCACCGGCAGGCGGCGTAGGTACCGGCTGGCAACTGGCATTACGCAGCAAAAATATCTACGGACCGTACGAAGAGAAAATCGTGCTGGAACAAGGAAAATCAACCACCAACGGTCCTCATCAGGGCGGATGGGTGGATACTCAAACGGGTGAAAGCTGGTTTATCCACTTTCAGGATAAGGATGCTTATGGGCGAGTCCTGCATTTAGAACCTGTAAAATGGGTGAACGATTGGCCATTGATGGGTGTGGATACCGATGGTAACGGCATTGGAGAACCGGTTTTGACCTACAAAAAACCGAATGTGGGCAAAACTTATCCTATTGAAACACCACCGGAATCGGATGAATTCAACGATTCCAACATCGGACTTCAATGGCAATGGCCAGCCAATCCGAAAAGCAACTACTGCTTTCCGGCCGGTGCGGCTTATGGATTCTTGCGTTTGTTTAATGTACCCATGCGTGAAGGAATGCCCAATATGTGGAACGTGCCGAATTTGTTGACACAAAAATTCCCTGCACCCGATTTTAGCGCGCTAACTAAATTCACTTTTACCGCCCGAACTCCCGATGAAGAAGCCGGACTGATTGTGATGGGAATCAATTATGGTCGTATTTCATTGAAAAAGACTGATAAAGGCCTGGTCGTTTATCAATCTACCTGCGTCGATGCCGAAGGTGCTAAACCCGAAATAAATAGTGCAGAAGAATCTGTTTTAGCCAATACTGTTTATTTCAAAGTAAAGATAGAAAATGTAATGCCCGATTCTCCTGAGTTCAACAAATTAAATACAGCAGAAAACAGCAAATGGGGCAATGCCAAATGCACGTTCAGTTACAGCATCGATGGACGCAATTTTAAACAAATTGGAGAATCCTTTGCAGCCAAAAAAGGAAAATGGATAGCTGCTAAAGTAGGGATTTATGCTGTGCGTAAAGGCAAAACCTATGAAACCGGATACGCTGATTTCGACTGGTTCAGAATAGAGAAATAACAAACTATTGAATAGGGTTGATTGGAACTTGCCACTTAATCCAGTATTTATTTTTTCATGAATTTAAAAATAAACGAACAGCCTACTAATTCGGGATGTTTATTAAATGTCCGGATGAAACAATATTACCAGTAATTGAAATAATAATTCTATGGATTAAATTTTGAACTCAGTATTTTTGTACATTGAATTTAAAAATCTAACTAAAAATTTAATCATTATGAGAAAACTACTTCTATCATTTGCTTTTGCAATTACATTGACCAGTGTAATGGCAACATCTTACACCTGGAACGGCGGTTCTTCAACCTGGAGCACTACCACAAACTGGACTCCTAATGGAACACCCGGATCAGGCGATGATGTAACAATAAATTCAGCTTCAGCTATTACGATTACACTTGGAGCCATTACGACTGTAAATTCTCTGACTGTTTCAGGTGGAAGTACTGTTAGTTTTGCAGGTGCTTACGCTTTTACGATTAACTCAGGTTTTACGTTTTCAGGAGGCACCAAGTTAAGTCTTACAACTACGAGTGCATTTACCTTAGGCAACGGAACACTGACATTTAGTTTGACTGGAAATGATGCCAGCAATTATTTTACTGGAACTTCTGCAAATGGATATTTGGCAGTAAACAACAGTGCTTCGGGTACTGTAAATTTATATGTTGATCCGGCATTTACCTGGTATAATTTTGTAATACAAAAGGGTACTACTATCTTAAAGTCCAATTGTGGCACATCCCGTTTAGGTTTAAGTTCCCTAAATAGTCAAAAATTACAATTAGATAATAACGTTACTTTCACTCTTAACGGAACCGGTTCTTCTTCTTTAGGCTTAAACAGTGCAAGTACGGCAGGATATGTTGATGCAAGTGCTACCGGATCAAAGTTTGTCTTTAGTGGAAATGGTAATGCTGGTGCAAGTGTATTTGCCGGAACAAATAAAATTTTTGCAAGCGCAGCAACAGTTAATAGCCTGGAAATAAATGTTCCGAATGGAGCTTATACACCCAATACTGCCTTAAAAGTAAATACTTTAACGCTTACTGCCGGAAATATAAATAATACAACAAATAATATTACAATTTTAAATGCAGGAACAATAAAAAGAGCCAGTCAGACAGCATTTCTTGCAGCTGCTCCAATATTTGGTTTGACTGGAACAGATAAAGTAAGTATCCAATATACAGGCACATGTACTACAGGAAACGAACTCTTTGGTACTACCGGTTCAATTTCAAGTATTACAGTTAGCGATGGAGTAACGGCAACCTTGTCAAATAGCAGTGTTACTTCCATAGCGTTAAGTAGTATTTCAGGAACTAATTTTACAGCTCCAACAATAACTATTGCTGCTCCAACCAGTTCAAATGGAGTTCAGGCTACTGCAACTTGTTTTACAACAGGTAGTGGATCTGCTAAAACTCTTTTATCAATTTGTATCACAAACCCGGGATATGGCTACACGTCAGCCCCAACTGTAACAATTACTGATGCTACTGGCTCAGCAACTGGAACACCATCCGTAATGGCACAAACAGGAACTGATAACATTGATGCTCTTAGCATTGGAGGAGGCACTTCAGGAGTTGTGACATATCCTAATACCAGTAATAAAGTTGTTACTTTAAATCTTAAAGACATTACAGTAAATTCTGGTGCTACTTTTATATGTGGTACTCAAACAAATAATGTTAGCCATTTATTAAATCTTAGCGGAAGTGTAGTAAATAATGGTACTTTTACTCCATTTACATCTGCCGGAAAAGTAATAGATCTAACGCTGAATGGTTCAACTTTACAATCTTTAGGCGGAATAACCCTAAATAATGTAACCCTGAATAATTCAGCGGGTGTAAGTTTAACTGGTGCTACTGTTATAAATGCAGTATTAACCCTGACGAGCGGCAAAATTTCCCTCGGTTCTAACGATTTGACTATTGCTGCTTCAGGTTCTATTTCGGGTGCTTCGGCTTCAAGTTACATTATAACTGATGGCACAGGAAAACTAAATATGCCTGCTACTGCCGGAGTAGACCTGCTTATGCCTATTGGCTCTTCAGCAAGTAATTATGACCCGGCAACTGTAAACGCAGCTTCACAAACTACTTTTGCAGCTAAAGTTTATGGAGCTTTATCTGGAACAGCAATTTATGGCGTAGTCTATAATCCAATTGAATGGCAATTAATACCAACAGCAGGTTCAATCACTACAATATCATTAAAACCTTCAACATTGAATACCAGAGTATCATCAAGTCCTGTTATTGGAATTTATGATACAACTAATTCAATCTATACTAACTACAATTCTCCTTTAGTAAGTCTCAATACCGGGACTTATAGTGGCAGTTTTGATTTATCAACAACAACTTCTTTAAATATTGTAACAGGATCAAACGTCGATGTAACAGGATTGAATAAATCTGAGACTGGCGGTTTAAATATGTATACTGACCACAATCAGTTGATGATTTCAGGATTAACTGCCGGAGACGTAATAGCACTTTACGGACTAAACGGACAGCTGCTGAAATCATTTGTGGCCAGTGCAAGTCAAAGTACTAACTCATTGCCTCAGGGAGGATATATAGTAAAAATACATACTGCAACTGATACCAAAATTTCAAAAGTGATTGTTAATTAGAGATTGAGAGAGAAGATAATAATCATCTGAAAATATCCTTTGTCGTTGAGACAAGGGATATTTTTTTTGCAAAAAACCCAATTCCAACTGGAAAAACTACAAAACCAGTTGGAAAAAGAACAATTCCAACTGGAATTGGAACAAAACCAACTGGAAAAGGAATAATTCCAACTGGAAAAAGAATAATTCCAATTAGAATTGAAACAATACCAATAGGAATTAGAACAAAACCAATTGGATTTAGAACAAAACCAATTAGAATTGAAACAAAACCAATTGGATTTAGAACAAAACCAATTAGAATTGAAACAAAACCAATTAGAATTGAAACAAAACCAATTAGAATTGAAACAAAACCAATTAGAATTAGAACAAAACCAATTGAAATTAGAACATCCTATAGAAATCCGCCAAAAAGGGGATTAAACTTTTTTTGCGCAAAAACCCCGAATATTAACCGACCCCGTCGCTCCGAGCGACGGGGTCGATGGCTAAGAATTTTTTTTAAACCTAACGAAGTGATTTCGATGTTACAGCGCACTTTTTTCCCTTCTCCTCAAGGAAAGCGGGCAGGGGGAACTGAAATTTTTAGCTCCATGAAACATTTTTCCCATCTTTTGAAACTATTCTTTTATACGGTATTGAAACCTTCAATCTATATTTGTAGCGTAAAATTGTACAAAAATCTTACAACAATAACTTTAAATTTAATCGTTATGAAAAAATTTCTTTTATCAATCGTTTTGGCGGTGGCTTTGGGGAATGTGTTTGGAGCGACCTATTATTGGGTGGGTGGTAACACTTCATCAGGTTCTTTTACAACTACCAGTAATTGGAATACTCTTAGAGCAGGTGGAGGTTCAAGTCCTGCTACAATTACTGCTTCTGGAAATACAAATGATATTTTTATTTTTGACTATCTCAATGTTGGAGGGGCGGTACCAACAACAGGAATATCCATTACAATTACAACCACACTTACAAGTTACCAATTGGGAGGAATACAAGTTCTAAATGGAAATAATTTCTATGTGAAATTTTCTGGTGGAGGAGCTATGACACTTAATACTAATTTAATAGTAGATGCAAATAGTTTTTTAGAATTTACTTCTAATACTTTTACTTTCGGAGGATCTTTTTCTCCAACTGTAAATGGAACTTTGATATTTGGAGGACAAGGGACAACAACGACTTTCCCAATTGGTACTGACTGGACATTAAACAATGCTACTGGTACAATTGCTTATAATTATAATTACCCTCAAGGAAACTGTAGAATCATACCTGCAACATATTATAATTTGGATGCTGATTATGGTACAGGTGTAAATAGAAATTTTGGAACACTAAATACTAGCCAACAAAATTTTGTAATTAAAGGGAATTTCTATTATACAGCTAATACTAATGCTGTTCAAACTTCTGTTTTTACTTTTAGTGGGGACAATCAGACTATTGCTCCTATAGCTTTTTATGGGTTAGTGATTAGTGGAACAGGTATAAAAACAATCTCTAAGACTGGATCAGTAGGAAACACTTTAAATACACTAACGACTTCAACTACAGCTACTAATAGTGTTACAGGTTTTGGTCTTACTGTTAATTCTGGTGCTGTTCTTGATTTAGGAGATTTTGTCTTATCAGGAACTGTAATATCTAATAGCGGTGAAATACGAGCTGCTACTGCTGCCAGTTTACCTACACCGGGTACACTTCCCTGGGGAGGTACAGTGACTTACAACGGAACTGGGACACAGTCAATACCTGCAACCAGTTTCACTAGCTTAAAAATGACCGGAGCAAAATCATCCAGTGTTTCATTCACCGGCACTTCCACAAGTGGCTCAACAATACTTACCAACATATCTTCAACTAATGGTTTAATGGGGTTGACCTCAGGTACTATAACTGGCACAGCGGGTATAGGTGCTTCAAATGCAACAACAAATACAATTTCTTCAGTTACTAGAGGTGCAACAATAAAAGGAAATACAATTAATGGCAGTGCTCAGTTAACTACCGTTAATGCCACAAACCTTGCTGTTGGTATGACTTTGAGTGGAACGGGAATTCCATCAGGTACAATAATAAATACAATTGATCAAGCTGCACAGCTCACTTCTGCAATAACTGCTACAAGTGGTAGCAATGTTCTTTCTGCAACAAGCACATCAGATGTTAAAGTAGGAATGTACGTAATAGCTGCAGGTAACACGGCAATTCCATCAGGCACTGCTGTCACTGTAACAAATGTAGTAACAAATACTTCAATTACTATAAGTTCATCCGCTACTGGAAATGTATCTACTGCTACAGGTATAAATTTTTCAGCTTTAATCACAATGAGTGGAAATGCAACCACAACAAATTCTGGAAATATAGTAACTTGTTCGCCCATTATTACAATGGGATCTTCAGCCTCGGCATCAAACAGTTCACAAAGTGTAAGTATACCTACTTCTCTAACATTAGCTTCAGGCACAACAAATGTGGCGAGCAACATGACTGTTGATTACACGGGAGGATATGGCTCGATTGTAAACACAGGTTCAACATTCAATTTCAATGGCACTGGTGCGCAAACAATTCCATCATTAAATTATAACAATCTAACCCTTAGTGGTAGTAGATCGGGCGATATTACATTAGCTAGTAGTGGTAGTATAGGAATTGCTGGTACTTTTACTAATTCAGCAACTTTTACAAGCGGTAGTTTGGTAAATACAGGATCTACAGTAAATTTCAATGGTGCTGCTCAAACATTACCCGCATTTACGTTTAATCATCTCACACTTTCAGGTTCAGGTGCAAAAACATTGAACGCTTCCACAATCATCAATGGAAATTTGTTGTTGCAAGGTACAGCAACAACCAGCACAGTGGCTGCTACCACTATAGGAGGAAATTTAAGTGTTGGTGACGCTACTTCTGCTGCCACTTTTACTTCTGCTGGTTATGATTTAACCGTTAACGGAACAACCACAGTGGCAAATTTAAGTACGCTAACAATAAGTAGTTCCACCGGATCAAAAACATTTACAGGGTTAGTAACCATCAATGGAGGAGGTACTTGGAATAATAGTATCAATTCGGCTGTATCTTTAAATGGAGGATTAACAATAGGAGGTTCAAGCGTAACATTTACGCCAGGAACCAATACTACCGCTATAACAGGTGCATTAACTACCAACGGAACATTCTCACTTTCTACCGGAACAGTTAGTTTAAGTGGCATCTCTTCAATTGCAGGATCTACAGCTCCTACTTTTAATACTCTAACTCTTGCTACTTCTTCTGCTGTAACAGCTTCTACCAATTTTACCGTTAGTGGTACATTAACTATAAATACCAGTGCAAGCTTAGATATGGGTACCAATAACTTGTTAGGTGCGACAACCATTACTAATAGTGGGACATTAAAAACAAGTAGTATTGGTACAACACCTTTTCCCTCAGGAAAAACAATTACAGGCACTGTTCAGTTTGCTGCTACCGGTGGTGGTCAAACTATACCATTAGGTACTTATACTACTCTTACAATTTTAAATAGTACAGGAACTAATAGCTCATCAGGTGGTGCTGTAAATGTACAAACTACTTTAAATACAACAGCAGGGGGAACATGGGATATGGGCACTACCGCAACTTTGGGTGGGTCTTTGTCTACTATCAATCATAATGGTATTATTAAAACAGCAGTTTTGAGCTCCATATCCACTTCTCCTACCACAACAAAAGATTTTACTGCAGGAGGAACTGCAACAGGTACAGTAGAATTTTATGGTACAGGGGACCAATCACTACAAAACAATAGTCTTACAAAGTTCTATAATTTAACTATTCGTTCAGGTAGTATTGCTACAGCTGTAACTGCTACTTCTAGTCTTACAGTTAACGGCACATTAACTATAGACGGCACGATGGATATGGGAACATCATCGCTAACTGTAGTTAATAACGTATTAGGCGCGGGTACTTTTAAAACGCAAAATACTGGTACCCCAATAACTATTGGAAAAACATGGGGATGTACAGTGCAGTATAATAGCACTTCGGCTCAAAATGTGGTAGCAGGGAATTATAACAACCTTGATTTAACAGCCGCATCAGCGGGCAATCGTACACTGGTAAATGGTAGTACAATTGCAATTGCCGGAACATTTACACCAAGTACAACAGGTACGCATACTGTTACTGGTAACACTATTAGTTTTAATGGTTCATCAGCTCAAACTATACCAGCTTTTGCATACAATAATCTTACAGTCAATAATTCTGCAGGAGTAAGTCTTGGAGCATCAATCTCAGTTGCCGGTAGTTTGGCACTTTCAGCAGGTACTTTAACTGTTGGTGCAAATACCTTAACATTGAGTGGTAGTAGTCCAACCAGAACTTCCGGTTCTATCGATGCCAGCAATGCAAGTGCAGTTGTTGCCTTCACAAATGGATCTTCAATGACATTACCTGCCAGTTTGTTCTCTGGTGCAATAAGCACTTTAACTGTAAACGGTATCGGTGGTGTTACGCTAAGTGAAGGTATTACAATTAGCAAAGCTTTGAATCTCACATCAGGTACGATAACTACTTCAGGTACAAATATTGTTACATTTAATAGTGGTAATGCTACTCCAGTAGAAATCATCCGTACTGCGGGTGGAATTAGTGGTATATCTCAAGCATTTACATCCACTGTAAATTTAACTTACAATAATACGACTACCACAACTTCTGGTTTTGAGGTGCCTTTGACTACAACAAAACTGAATAACTTGACTATAAATAATGCTGGTGGTGTTGTAATGTCTGCGGATAGAACTATCAACGGAACATTGACTTTATCTGCAGGCACATTAACAATAGGGACAGTCAGTACTCCACGAAATTTGGTTTATAAAGGAAGTAGTATCACCCGCACATCAGGTAATATTGATGCCAGTATTGCAGGTGCAACAGCGGGTATAACCTTTTCTAATACCTCCGCCTTAAGTTTGCCTACAGGATTATTTAGTGGCAATTTGAATACCCTTACAGTGAATGGCATAGGTGGTACGGTAACACTGCCAGAAGCGGTTACTGTGAATGGAGCAACTAATGTGGGTGCAGGTGCTATAGTCGCAATTGGTGGTACTTTAATAACAACAGGTGTTGCAACTATAAATGGAACTTTACAACTCAATCCAAGTGGAAGTATTAGTACCGCACCAACTTACGGAAGTAGTTCAACATTAATTTATAATACGGGTGGTAGTTTAACTGCGACTAATACCGAATGGCCAACTACAAGTTCACCTGCTAATGTAACTGTTCAAAATTCTACAGCTCTGACTCTAAACGGAGATAAAACTATTTCCGGCACACTGGCATTAACCTCAGGCTCAATGGCAACCGGAGCAAATACTTTGACATTAAAGGGAGGAATATCAGGTTCAGGCACCATAGATACATCAGCAGGTACCCTTGCTTTTGGAGGAACTTCTGAACAAACATTGGATGGAGCAAATGTGTTATCAAGTACAGTAAATAACTTAGTTGTTAATGCCGGCTCAAAACTGACTACTACCGGAACTCTTTCTGCAACCAATCTTACTATCAATAGCACAACTGATGGTGGAACCGGATCTTTAACCGGAACATTAAAAGGTACACTGACCTCAACAAATGCTAATGTAAATCAATATCTCACTAATCATACATGGTATATGTCATCGCCTGTTAGCTCGGCAACCCCGACTCACATGGATGTAATTAAATATTTCGACGAAACTGTTTCCGGAAATAGTTGGCCTGCAGCAACAACAATGACTGCAGGAACAGGTTATTTTGTAACTCCAAATGCATCTTATAATAATATTCTTTTCAGTGGAACATTGAATACAGGCTCTCAACCCATAACTCTGACCAATAGTACAGCTACTAATACTGATTATCCTGGCTTTAACCTTATTGGCAACCCCTATCCAGCTTTTCTTGACTGGACAGCAGTTTGTGCCTACACAACTGATGGCGGTTCAACACATCCTAATCAAGCCATTATGCCTACCGTTACCATGTGGTATCGCACAAAAGTAAGCGGTAGCTGGGGTTTTGTTACTGTTAATAATGGAGTTACTACTCCTTCCGGAAATAATGTGACAAATTATATACCACCCATGCAGGCATTCTGGGTTAGAACAAATGCTAATGCCGTACAACTACAATTAACGAATAGTATGTGTTCTCATGCGGCTACTGCGAATGCTTTGAAAGCTCCGGCAGCTAAAAATGCAGAACAACTTCAGCTGGTACGCCTTCAGCTAAAC
>SESF01001479.1_pt1 | contig 25110 bp, 15 predicted proteins | sample 3171521 | NCBI WGS metagenome assembly SESF01 (sample SAMN10866945, study PRJNA518727) | freshwater metagenome | biome: subpolar coniferous forest; feature: holomictic lake; material: water; isolation source: holomictic Lake 227, 6 m and 8 m depth | place: Canada: near Kenora, Ontario | collected...
TTTGAAGTGCTGAGTAGTTACTAAATAACACGAAGTAACTATCACGGAGTAAATAACCATAAATAACCTGCAAAAATGAGAAATCTGATTATTTTATCCATTCTGTTGATTATTAGCTTTGGTGCTAAAGCGCAATCCGTTTTTTCACTCACTGAAGGGGAAGCTGTATTGGTCTATTCCTTGCCAAAAACGCAATTCAGTATCGAGATTGAAACTGAAAAAACAACACAAAAACCGGGTGTTTTCTACCGTTATTCCGAACGCTATCTGGCTACAAATAAGGTGATTACTGAGGATAAAATAAACTTCAGACTAAAAAGTCTCAACGTAAAAGCCTACGCTGTTCCCGATTCAAACAGAACCTATTCAATCATTCCAAGTCGTTTTTTGCAAACTAGTCGATTGTCGGTTAATGGAAAAGGTATTTTATGTGGGGTCAATGTGAACTGCGAAACAGAAAAAGAGCTAAATCCCTCCATTTTATTTCCGCTTAAAGATACCCCAAAAGACCAATTACTTCCGTTGGGTGAAGAATATATGATGGCTGGTTCGGAAGCAAAGCTGGCTGAAGGTGTGGCAAAACAGATTTACCGCGTTCGTGAACGTCGATTGAGTTTGCTCACTGCCGATGTTGACAAACTGCCAGCCGATGGTGATTCTTTTAAAACTATGCTGGATGGACTGAATAAACTGGAACGTGAGTTGACTGAACTTTTTTCAGGGAAAACAACGATAGAAACCCAAACACAGACCCTAAAGATTTCAGCACAAAAATCATTGAACAATGAAGTCCTATTCCGTCTTTCGGCTTTGAAAGGTATTGTTTCAGCAGATGATTTAAGCGGTGTTCCGTATTATATCAGTCTTATTCCGAGTACAGTGGCGGTTACACCTGCCGATCCAAAAGTAAAGGCTGAAAAGGCAGGGCTCTATTATATTTTGCCAGCCTCCACACAACTAACCCTTAGTGATGGAATTAATATCTTGTACGCACGCGAATTTTTCGTACCACAATTCGGTAAAACCGTTCCGCTACCGGAAAGTTTATTCCGTAAACAAGGTCTGAAACTTCATATTGACAGCCAGACCGGCCGATTGTTGAACATTGAATAAAGCACAACGCAAAATTACGGCATGAAGGAGAAAGTTTTTAATAGTTATATTTCGATGAAACTAAATTAGTATCATTAAATTGTGCTATTAATACTCTTTGCATTTCTCACCCCGTAATACACGCAACCCGCTTCTTGCCAACGCTTCCATCTCATCTTCACCGGGATAAACCGCTACTTTGACCATCGGCGAAATCATGGTTTTGATGTATTCGACTATATATAGGCTGTATGCAATGCCTCCGGTAAGAATAACTGCATCGGCTTCGCCATGTAATACGGCCAGCATAGCACCAATCTCTTTGGCTACATTATAAGCCATCGCTTCCAGTACCAGGGTGGCATGTTCGTCACCCATTACCGCTTTCTTTTCAGCCACAAGTTCTTCATTTATGCCCAAATGTGCCATCAATCCGCCATTCCCAACCAACATTTTTTTGATTTCCTCGTGAGTATGGTTGCCGCTAAAACACAGTTCAACTAATTGTCCTGCATCAAGTGTTCCTGCACGTTCGGGTGAAAACGGACCATAGCCATCCAAGCCCTGATTGGAATCTATCACTTTGCCATTTTTGTGAGCTGCCACCGAAATTCCACCTCCTAAGTGAGCAATCACCAGTTTCAGTTTGTCGTAACTTGTTCCATTGGCCGCTGCATATTTCCGTGCAATAGCTTTGTGGTTCAACGCGTGAAATTGAGATTTTCGGGGCATTTGTGGCAAACCGCTAATACGCGCTACATCCTGGTATTCGTCCACCACAATTGGATCTGCAATAAAAGCCTGGCAACCGGGAATGCTTTCGGCAATTTCGCGTGCAAGAACACCGCCCAAATTACTGGCATGCACCGGGGCATTGGGTGATTTCAAATCAGCAATTAATTTGTCATTAACGGCATATACACCCGACTCAAGTGGACGAACCATGCCACCACGACCAACTACTGCTGATAAATCAGATAAATCAATGCCATCATTCTTCAAATATTCAAGCATTAGGTTTTTGCGGAACTCATATTGTTCGAACAGGCTGTTGTAAGGCTTCAATTCGTCGGCTGTATGTCGGATAGTGTGAAGACAAACTAATGTTTCATCCTCATATACAGCAAATTTAGTGGAAGTTGATCCTGGATTTACGGAAAGAATTTTATACATGGCATATAGGATTAAAGGAGTTATTACGAATACAAAGATAAATTATTTCGGTGGAGATTCTTTATATTTATACAGATTTTATTTATATAAATAATTGATTTTTCAAAAACAACAATCGTGAAACAAAAAAAGGAGAAATAACCAATAAATGGCTTATTTCTCCTTTTTAAAAGTGTTGTTGTTAATTTGGGGTAGTTTAAAACATATAAACTAAATTAATAGAAAATACTCTGTTCGAACTTGTTAGTGCTGATGGTAAGCCGGTTGTCAATGCAGGGCTATTTTTTATTCCCTGAGACCAGGTACCACCAAACTGCATTTTTTTAAATAATTCGAGTCCTAAACCTAAGTTGTAGCCATAATCCACATGATCCATAAAGGTCGGATAAGTAGAATTTTGAGTGGCATCGGTAATTTCGTTTACTGTTTTTCCACTCAGTTCATAGCTGCCATAAACACCGGCAGTTCCATAAATACTAATAAATCCAAGCATCAACCGATAACGTAGATTCAGAGGAACTTCCACATAATTCAATTCCCGATAGCCTTTTTGAATAATTCCGGCAACGGTCGATGTATCCGTAAAAGCACTTCCTTTTTGAGTAAGAATGGCGGCTATTTCAAAGCCCAAGCCGGATTTCTTCGGCATTGCCTGATAAATCAATCCGATTTGATATCCATTTAAATTTTTAGAATCAAATCCTGCAGCAATATCAGCCTGACTGAACGATTTTATCTCGTTAGCCATATTTACTCCCGTTTTGATGCCAAACTGAGCAAAAAGGCCGGTTGTAATTGTCAAAAGTACTACCAGAATAATGTGTTTCGTTTTCATAACCCCTAACCCCCTGAACGGGAATAAAGTTAGTATCGATTCTTATATTTAACTATCAATTATAAACTGCCAACTATTTCTTCGTGTTCCGTTTCCGCTCGTTTTCGTCAAGGAAAATTTTGCGCAAACGAATGCAAGTAGGTGTAAGCTCTACATATTCATCTTCTTTGATATATTCCAGTGCTTCTTCCAAACTAAAAACAATTGGTGGAATCAACTTGGCTTTATCATCTGCTCCGGATGCACGCATGTTGGTGAGTTTTTTTGGTTTGGTAACGTTTACCACCATATCGCCCTCTTTTGAACTTTCGCCAACAACCTGTCCGGTATAAATTTCGTCTTGCGGAAATACAAAAAAGCGTCCGCGATCTTGCAATTTGTCTAATGAATAGGCAAAAGCCGTGCCACCTTCCATAGCAATTATAGAGCCATTGTTTCGTTTTTCAATATGTCCCCGATAAGGTTGATATTCCAAAAAGCGGTGCGACATAATAGCCTCACCTGCTGAAGATGTCAATACACTGTTTCTTAGTCCGATAATACCACGTGATGGAATTAAAAATTCGAGTTGTATGCGGTCGTTCATCACTTCCATGCTAAGCATTTCACCCTTGCGGATAGCCACCATTTCAATGATTTTTCCCGAAGCTTCTTCAGGAAGGTTTATGGTGAGTTGTTCAATCGGTTCGCAACGCTTTCCGTCAATTTCCTTGTAAATCACCTGTGGTTGACCTACTTGCAACTCATATCCTTCGCGACGCATAGTTTCAATCAGCACCGACAAGTGTAAAACACCACGTCCGTAAACGTGCCAGATATCTGAGTCTAAGTTCTTTTCAACACGCAAGGCCAGATTTTTGTCCAGCTCTTTCATGAGTCGGTCGTGGATATGGCGTGAAGTAACGAACTTTCCTTCTTTTCCAAAAAATGGTGAAGTATTGATCGTGAAAACCATACTCATGGTTGGTTCGTCAATAGCAATCGGTTTCAGTGGTTCAGGATTTTGAAGATCGCAAACGGAATCGCCAATTTCAAATCCTTCAATACCAACTAACGCACAGATATCACCGGACTTTACTTCAGTTGCCCGGGTACGCCCCAGGCCGGTAAAGGTGTGCAATTCTTTAATTCTACATTTAATAGCTTTGCCATCCCGTTTCACCAGATTTACATCCATACCTTCCCGCAAGGTGCCACGATGAACACGACCTACAGCAATACGTCCTACATACGACGAATAATCGAGTGAAGTAATCAACATTTGTGGCGTTCCTTCCAAATACTGTGGTTCAGGAATATGTTCAATAATCGCATCCAGTAATGGAATGATGCTGTCTGTTTCGTTTTTCCAGTCTTCCGACATCCAGTTATGTTTTGCCGAGCCGTAAACAGTATGAAAATTAAGTTGATCTTCAGTAGCATCGAGATTGTACATCAGGTCAAAAACCATTTCATGTACTTCATCCGGACGACAGTTTGGTTTGTCAACTTTATTAATAACCACAATTGGTTTCAACCCGATTTGTAAAGCCTTTTGAAGTACAAAACGGGTTTGCGGCATTGGGCCTTCGAATGCATCAACCAAAAGCAGAACGCCATCAGCCATATTCAATACTCGTTCCACTTCGCCACCAAAATCGGCATGTCCGGGTGTGTCAATTATATTAATTTTGTATCCAAGGTAATCGATGGATACGTTTTTGGCTAATATTGTTATGCCCCGTTCGCGTTCAAGGTCGTTATTATCCATAATCAACTCTCCTGCATTCTCGTTATCACGGAACAGGTGTCCGGCTAATAACATCTTGTCAACCAGCGTAGTTTTTCCGTGATCGACGTGGGCAATAATAGCAATGTTTCTAATTTTCTGCATGTAACACAATCTTTTTTTTTGAGGGTGCAAAGGTAACTAAAAAAATTCATTCATCATCTACCTTTCTTTTTGTCTAGTTGTCAGACAGTTGACGATACCTAATGGATTCATTGTTTTACAGAATTTTCATGGATTATGAATAACTATTTTAAAATATTTGTATACTTTTGTAAATAGTTCAACTCAACTAATTAACATGCTTACAAAAGAGAAAAGAGATGCTATCGCTTCATTGATAAATTTGGAAGTGACACCAGCTATCGGATGTACTGAACCTATCGCTGTAGCACTCGCTGTGGCAAAAACCAAAGAGTTGTTGGGTGCTGTTCCCGATAGAATTGAGCTTAAACTAAGTGCCAATATTCTCAAAAATGCTATGGGTGTTGGGATTCCCGGAACCGGTATGATTGGCTTACCTATTGCCATCGCTATGGGAGCTTTGGTAGGTAAATCGGAATATGGTTTGGAAGTGTTGAAAGATATTTCTCCGGAATCACTGGAACTTGGCAAATTGTTAATTGAATCAATGCCTGTGGATATACAACTGAAAACGGATATATCCGAAAAACTGTTTGTCGAAGTGATTAGTAATAAAGGTCAGGATAAAGCTCATGTGATTATCAGCCGCAACCACGATCGTTTTTCATACATTGCAATGAATAACGAAGTGATTCTCAAACTGGATGAAGCTTTTTCAAGTGATGGAAAGCCCACGGATTTAGAACTGTCCTTCGATATCGTTTGCGAATTTGCCCTCGAGAGTCCGATTGACGAATTACGTTTCATTCTCAAAACAGTTGAAGTAAATAAAGCAGCAGCCATTGAGTCACTTAAAGGTGCTTATGGTCATAGCATAGCCCACACTTTAGCAGGAGGTATAATGGGTAATACCGTTTATGCCCACATGTTGTCGATTACTGCAGCAGCCTGCGATGCACGAATGGCGGGAGCAATGTTTCCTGTAATGAGTAATTCCGGAAGCGGAAATCAGGGAATTGCCGCAACCTTGCCCGTGTCGGTTTATGCTGAGGAAACTGGTAAAAGTGAAGATGAATTGATACGTGCGCTAATCCTGAGCCATTTGATGACGATCTATATGAAACAAAGTCTGGGACGACTCTCGGGCTTATGCGGAGCAGTGGTGGCAACTACCGGTTCAAGTTGTGGTATAACTTATCTTATGGGCGGAACGCGTGAACAAATCGGTTTTTCGATTAAAAATATGATTGGAAACATAACCGGCATGATATGCGATGGTGCCAAACCCAGTTGTGCGTTAAAAGTCTCCAATGGAGTATCGACGGCAGCCATTTCCTCCTTGATGGCCATGGAAAACAAAGTAATTTCATCTGTCGAAGGAATTACTGACGAGAGCGTGGATAAAACGATTCTTAATCTAACGAAAATAGGCAGTGTAGGAATGTTGGAAACCGATAAGATAATTCTCGATATTATGACTCACAAATAAATTGATATCGTATCAAATGATTTGAAAAAAAACGTTACTAAATTTCCCTAAAAACGCTTCTTTACAAGCACTTTCAATCCATCCGCAATAGTTTTGATTACAATTTCTTTGCCTTCCTCATAAGGTTCTCCATCATAATGAAATGGTCCGGATTCTTCGCGTTGAAGCACGATAGTATTGGCACGTAAGCTAGTCATAAACAAATCTTTATCTATGTTTTTGGCAAACAGATTCAATGCCAGTGTGGGTATGGCAATTACCGGAAAATTACTCATAATGGAAATGTCAATTAAACCATCCTGAACACTAGCCTGAGGCGCAATGTAGGCATTGTTACCCCATTGCGAAGCGTTTGCAAAGGTCAGTACAAAAGCTTTTACATCTAGATCAATACCTTCGCCCAGTAAATGATAGTTTTGGGATTTGTAACTGAAATATCCCGTAATAATTTTTTCGATATAACTCATAATGCCACGTCTTTTCCCTTTGGCAAATTCGGTGCTCACATAGGCGTCAAATCCGGTTCCGCAGGTACAAAAAAACGGACGTTCATTTACCAACCCATAATCCATCAGGATTGGTTCAGACTGTTTTAACTGCTGAATGGCTTTCCTCAAATTCATAGGTATGCCTAAATGCCGCGCTAAGCCATTTCCCGACCCAATCGGGATGATACCCAGCGATGTATCCGTATGAATGAGCGATCGTGCAACTTCATTTACGGTTCCGTCACCACCCACAGCCACCACAATATCAAAACCTTTTGCCACAAAGCCTTTTGCCAATTCGGTTGCATGTCCACGATAGGCTGTAAAAACAATCTCCGGCTTGCTAATGCGCTGGTCTAAACCGGCTTGAATCAAAGTTGGAAGATCTTCTTTTCTTCCAGTTCCGGAAAAAGGGTTGATAATAAAGGCTATTTTTTTATTCATTTTATGGGTTCAAAAATGGGGAGCTAAATTACAACTAATTTGTCAATAATAAAAAGTCAACAATAATTAACTTCTCCACACGTTTTGTCCTGAATTAGAAAAAAAATGAAACGAACAAAGCATATAGAATATTTAATAAAATAATTTAAAGTGATGTCCCCGATGCCTAAATGACACCCTGAGTTCTGCTAGCCAGTACGTTCGATTGGTTCAGCTTAAATTAAGCTAAGTAAATGATCCAAATTCTTTAAAAAAATTGCCTGGAAAATTAAATTTTCAGGCAAGTTTTTTAGTCGTTAAACCACCTAAACGGTTTCTATACATATTAAAAAATTGTTCAAAATTCCTACGCCACCATTCATTTTAGTATTGAATTCTTTAAAATTTCAGTATTTGTCCGTATCTTTGCATTCTCGGTTTAGTTTATGGTTAATTAGTTTGTCCGTTAATTGGTTATTTCAATTAATCAACCAATCAACCAATCAACCAATCAACTTATGACAAATTTCAAACGTACCACCGTAACCTCTGCTTTGCCTTATGCCAATGGACCTGTTCATATCGGTCATCTGGCAGGTGTTTATGTACCTGCTGACATTTATGTGCGCTATCTTCGGCTGAAAGGGGAAGAAGTGCTTTTTATTGGCGGATCCGACGAACACGGTGTGCCCATTACTATCAAAGCCAAAAAAGAAGGCCTTACGCCTCAGAATATCGTGGATCGCTATCATGGAATTATCAAAAAATCGTTCGAAGATTTCGGAATTACCTTTGATATTTACTCACGTACCACTTCCAAAACGCACCGCGAACTGGCTTCGGATATTTTCAAAACCATTTACGACAAAGGCGGTTTTATTGAAAAAACCAGTGAACAATATTTTGACGAAACAGCTCAACAATTCCTTGCCGACCGCTATATAACGGGTAAATGTCCGCATTGCGGCAACGAAAATGCCTACGGTGACCAATGCGAATCGTGCGGAACTTCACTCAATCCAACCGATTTAATTAATCCGAAATCTGCCATCAGCGGAAGTGCTCCGGTTATGCGTGAAACCAAACACTGGTATCTTCCGCTCGACCAACACGAAGCCTGGTTACGCAAATGGATTCTGGAGGACCATAAAGAATGGAAACCAAATGTATACGGACAGTGTAAAAGCTGGCTCGATATGGGTTTGCAGCCGCGTGCCGTGAGTCGCGATCTGGATTGGGGAATTCCCGTTCCGGTTGCCGGAGCAGATGGAAAAGTGCTTTATGTGTGGTTCGATGCACCGATTGGTTATATTTCTAATACAAAAGAATTGCTGCCTGACTCTTGGGAAAAATGGTGGAAAGATCCGGAAACACGCCTATTGCATTTTATCGGAAAAGACAATATCGTTTTCCATTGTATTGTATTTCCATCGGTATTGAAAGCCGAAGGTTCCTATATTTTGCCCGATAATGTTCCGGCAAATGAATTTTTAAATCTCGAAGGTGATAAAATTTCCACCTCACGCAATTGGGCAGTTTGGTTGCACGAATACCTTGAAGATTTTCCCGGAAAACAAGACGTGTTGCGGTATGTGCTGACGGCAAATGCTCCCGAAACCAAAGACAACGACTTTACCTGGAAAGATTTTCAGGCACGTAATAATAATGAACTGGTAGCTATTTTTGGTAATTTCATCAACCGTGCGTTAGTGCTCACTCAAAAATATTACGATGGCAAAGTGCCGGCATTGGGCGAACTAACCGATTACGATAAACAAACCCTGGAAGAATTTGTAAACGTAAAAGCCAATGTGGAAAAATTACTAAACAATTTCCGCTTCCGCGATGCACAGAAAGAAGCCATGACCTTGGCACGTATTGGTAATAAATATTTAGCCGATACCGAACCCTGGAAAGTCGCTAAGACGGATATGGATCGTGTGGCAACCATTATGCACCTAAGTTTGCAAATTGCTGCTAATCTGGCCATTGCATTCGAACCATTTTTACCTTTTACGTCAGCAAAACTCCGGAAAATGTTGAATCTGGAATCGTTTAACTGGTCAGATTTGGGGAAAATAGATTTACTGGCAACCGGATCACAACTGGGAACACCGGAATTGCTTTTCGAAAAAATCGAAGACGAAACGATGGCTGCTCAGGTTCAAAAATTGCTTGATACTAAACTTGCCAATGAAGCCGCAGCGTACAAACCAGCTCCTGTAAAAGAAAATGTTTCGTTTGATGATTTCACAAAAATGGATATTCGGGTAGCTACAGTGCTTGATTGTCAAAAAGTACCAAAAGCAGATAAATTGCTCCAATTCCGCCTGGCTGATGGTATGGAAGAACGTACTATTTTGTCAGGAATCGCCGCTTACTATCCAAATCCGGAAGAACTGATAGGAACACAGGTTTGCTTTATTGCTAACTTCGAACCACGCAAACTTCGTGGCATAATGAGCGAAGGCATGATCCTTTCAGCCGAAGATGCAGATGGAAAACTGGTGCTTATTCGACCGGCTGCAATCGTTACTAATGGAGTAGAAGTGAAATAAATAACTTTAATCCACCCTAAGAGTGACTTTAAGAAATGTCCGATCGATTAAATTCGATCGGACATTTTTTAACTCTATTCCCTGTTTTAATCAGCTAAAATACTTCTATAGTTTATCAATTTTATCAATTTAAATTTTTAATTTTGCGCCCTTGCTCATCCGTTAATTTGTCAATCAAAAAAACGACATACTTAATTCTATTTTTTATGAAATTAACCAGATTATTTCCTTTTGTTTTATTGATCTTTTTACTCAACAGCTGTTCGTTCGGGTTTTTTATGAGTAAAAATCAGGAAGTTACAATTAATAAGGATAGCCTTAACACTATTCAGATAAATAAAAAAAATCCTGAAATGAAAAACAATAAATATATCCTGCCCCGTAATGGTATGCCTCAGCAACTGGAAATTAAACGTGACGGATACAAAAAAGAATATAAGGTGTTGGTGCCCTACAAATTATCAGCCGAAGGATTCGCAACTATTGCTGTTAATGCAGCCGTAGCTGGCACTGCCACAGCATTATCAGTGACTGAAATAGGTACGTTGGGTGTTGTCTGTTTATCAACAGTGTCTTCCATGATTGGAGGAGTTTGGGGAAGTATGTTCTTAGCAATTGACCCTAAATTATGGAATTACGATAGCAATATTACTTTGAAAGACAAGCTAATAAAAATTCCACTCAGAGATTCTCTAACTAAAGAAATAAAATTCAATAAAGTATCTTTTGATGTAAGTCCCGAAAATTCCGAAGACTACAATGTGACTTATTCCGATTACAAAAAAGCTAAATTTAAAACTAAAGTCAATACTAAAGCGGAAAATGGAGTCAAAATTGATGACAGTTACTTCGCTGACGAATTGAATAAGATCCTCCAAAACAACCGATTTATCGATACTACCGGTTTAGTTCTAAAGTCAAACTTCAACCAGAATGCCTATCTGAATGCCACTATATTTGCTTACAAATTTGTTTGGGTAGCCAACACATTAAATAATCCCTACGATAGGACTAAAACCGGTTTTATTAATCTTGAAGTAAAAGTAAAATGGGATTTACTTGATTACTACAAGAAATCAATTTACTCGGATACAATTAAATCCAAATCTGGTGAATTCATAAGTTTTATAGAAGCGGCAAATTCAAGCTATGAAAAAGACGCAATTAAAGATGCCCTGGAAGCAGGACTCTACAGTTTTATGAATTCAGCTAAATTTCAGAATGTCATGAAGTTAGCTAAAGTCAGCAGTACCGATACATTAAAACAACTGGAGATAAAAACCTCAAAAAGTTTTGTTTCGTCCATTGAACTAGCTGTGGAGGCCTCGGTAACCATTAAGACCAAAGAAGGTCATGGAAGTGGATTTTTAATTTCTGAAGACGGATATATAGTCACGAACTATCATGTAATCAGCGATTCTGTTAAACTTGAAGTAATTATGCATGATGGAACAAAAGTTCCTGCCCGAATTATAAGGTTCAATAAAGAAGCAGATCTGGCTTTATTGAAAATAGGGAAAAATAATCTTGTACCATTTCTGATACCTCAAGAGAAATCAGCCCTTATTGGTCGGGAAATATATGTAATTGGAACACCTTCTGCACAGGATTTATCTCAAACGCTCACAAAAGGTATCATTTCCTCTATCCGTAAACAGGCTAATGGTTCTACCCTTATTCAGACTGATGCAAGCATGAGTCCGGGTAACAGTGGAGGTCCTGTTATAGACAAAGATGGAAAATTAATCGGTGTTGTCAATGCCAAAATCGTTGGAACAGGTGTGGAAGGCATTTCATTTGCGATACACGCTGCTGATATTACAAAAAATCTCTCTCTGAAATTAAAGTAAACTTAAAAATATATCACTTTATGAAATCTCTGAAATTAATTCTTATTGCTTCTCTGGTAGTTCTGCTTAATAGTTGTAGTTTAGGTTTTTTGATTGGCAAAAATCAAAGTATTGTTATTGTAAAAGACTCACTTACAACCATACAAATTAATAAAAAAGAACCCGAAATAAAGAATAATAAATATGTGTTGCCAAGAAATGCTGAACCACAACAAGTAATACTAAAAAGAGATGGTTACAAAACTCAGTATAGAGTGATAACTCCTTACAAACTTGACCCAGCAGGCTATGCAACAATCGGATTAAATGCATTGATTATCGGAGTGCCATTCACTGCATTCGCTGCAGTAATTGAAGCTCCTACCCTAATTCCTTTTTTTCTCGTTTCAACTACAATTGGAGGGTATTATGGTTATATGGCAACTTTATTTAATAATAAATTCTGGCAATATGATAATCAGATTCTACTAAATGAAAGCTTAGTTAAGATTGCTGTCAGAGATTCAATCAGCAAGGAAATTCAACTTAACAAAGTAGCAGTTGATATCAGCCCGGAAAACTCCGAAGATTATTATCCAAGCTATCAGGATTATAAGAGTGGGAAATTGAAAACCAAAGTCAATATAAAAGCCGAAAACGGAATTAAAATTGACGACACCTATTATTCTGATGAGCTGAATAACCTTTTGAAGAAGAATGGATACATTGATACAACAGGTCTTGTATTAAAATCCAATTACAATCAGAATGCCTATCTCGATGCCAAAGTGTTAGGATATAAATATATCTGGATTCAGAATAATGGAAGGCCAACTGATATTCGCAAAACAGGTTTTATCAATGTGGAATTGAAAATAAAATGGGATGTGCTCGATTTTTATAAAAAACCAATTTATTCTGATACCATTAAATCAAAATCCGGCGAGTTTGTAAGCTTTGTCAAAACTGCTAATTCAGCTTATGAAAAGGAAGCTCTGAAAGATGCAATGGAAACCGGACTGTATAGTTTGTTAAACTCTGCGAAATTTAAGAGCGTAATGAAAATGGAAAAAGTCGGCGTAGCAGATACACTTAAAACTTTTCAATTAAACGCTGGAAAAGTTTACGTTTCCTCCATTGAACAAGCTGTTCAATCTTCAGTTACTATCAGAACGCCTAAAGGACATGGTAGTGGCTTCTTCGTTAGCGAAAATGGATATATTGTAACTAATTATCACGTGATTGCAGATACTGCCAAACTCGAAGTAATTCTGAATGATGGATCGAAATTGATACCTAAAATAATTCGTTTCAATAAGGAATCAGATTTGGCTTTATTGAAAATTGAAAAAAATAACATAGTACCATTTAATATTTCGGATATAGAGTCGGCTGGAATGGGGAAAGAAATTTATGTAATTGGCACACCTTCAGCCGAAGATTTATCACAAACACTGACGAAAGGAATTATTTCTTCCATTCGAAAACAGGCAAACGGTTCTAAAATTATTCAAACCGATGCCAGCGTAAGCCGGGGCAGCAGTGGTGGACCGCTTATTGACAAGGAAGGGAAATTACTGGGAATTGTAAATGCTAAGCTGATTGGTATGGGTATTGAAGGGATTTCATTTGCTATGCCTGCAAACGAGATTACCAAATCTCTGGCAATTAAATTAAAGTAAACGACATTCATTTTTAAACGTCCGACTGATAAAATATCTGTCGGACTTTTTTTTATATTAGAATTTTTAGTATGTTTGCAAATCTCAATTTTTGAACATAATGAATGTAGAGGAACTCCGTGAATACTGTTTGAGTCTGAAAGGAACTACCGATGAATTTCCTTTCGACGATGTGAATATGGTACTCAAAGTGCAGGGGAAAATGTTTGCACTGATACCACTCGACAACCCGGAAACCCAAATTTCACTTAAATGTGACCCCGAACGAGCCATTTCCCTACGTGAAGAATTTTCAGCCATTGTCCCTGCCTGGCATTTTAACAAAAAACATTGGAATACCGTTCTGATTGCACCTTCTATTTCGCAAAAGTTTCTATGCGAAATGATAAACCACTCCTATAATCTCGTCGTCGCGGGATTACCAAAAAAAGTACGCGAAGAACTTGATTTAAAATAGAGCCACCAGATCGGTGTTTTTTTTGCTGTAACTAATATTTTAACTCAAAAATATGTTTTACAACAGAAAGTACAAAATATTGCAAAAAAACTTTTGCTATAATAAAACAAAGCAGTATTTTTGGTTGACCAAATTATTGGTATGCCAATTAATTTACAAATTATTATTACAACTATCAGATAATCATTCGAATATAGTAGTTTCCGGTAAAAATAACGAATAGGTTTTCGATTTTCAAAAATTAAGATTCTAAGATAATAATCAAAATCTCTTAAAATTTCAATTTATTTAATTCAGCATATAAAACTCAAATTCACAATAAAAATCAATATCTAAATGAAAAAAAGCAGAAACAGCAAAAAATTCCTCAGGAACATGATGTGGTTGTTCGTACTGGTATGTCTGAACACAGCCGCAACATTTGCACAGCTCAAAGTAAACGGAACAGTAACAGACAGTAAGAAAGAACCTTTGATTGGTGTTAACATTAAAGTAGTTGGAACTAAAACAGGTACCATTACTGATGCCAACGGTAAATTTAGTATTAGTGTTACTGATACTAAAGCATTTCTGGCTTTTTCTTATATCGGCTTTAAACCCGTAGTTCAGGCAGTCGGGAATAGCAAGCAACTCCTTATTGAGATGGAAGAAGATAGTAAAGCCATGGATGAAGTAGTGGTTGTTGCCTATGGTACTCAACAAAAATCTCACTTGACAGGTGCCGTATCCTCAATTAAAGGAGATAAACTGGATGACATTCCGGTTTCCCGTATCGATCAGGCTTTACAAGGAAAATTAGCTGGGGTAAGTATTCAGCAACTTGACCCAGAGGCAGGTGAAGCTCCGGTAATTCGGGTTCGTGGGTTGGGCTCAATTAGTGCAGCTTCAAGTCCATTGGTTGTTGTCGATGGTTTCCCAATTCCGGATGGTTTGTCGTCAGTTAGTATGGGCGATGTTGAATCAATCGAAGTTTTGAAAGATGCAGCATCTGCTTCTTTGTATGGTTCACGTGCAGCCGGTGGCGTTATTCTGGTTACTACAAAAAGTGGTAATGTAGCCAAACCAAAATACAATTTTAAAATGTATACCGGTGTCAGAACTACGTTAAAGCTGCCTAATATGCTGACAAATGATCAATATGTTGAGTTGATGTACAGTGAAGCAGCGCTTCGTATGCAAGATCCTGCTGTTGATGGAACAATTTATAATGCAACAAGTAATCCGCTTGGAACAATGAAATATAACCAGATTGCAGCTGCTGATCAGGGTGCATATTTAGTTGAGCATTATCTGTTGGATCAACCTACTAACTGGGTGAATGAAGCTTTACGGGGCAATGGTTCAAATCAAAATTACGAATTAAGTGCTGCAGGTGGTGATAAAACCACTAAATACTTTATTTCAGGAAATTATCTGAAAGAAGACGGAGTAATGAGATTCAGCAATTATGATAAATATAGTGTTCGTGCTAAAGTGGATATTACCTTATCAAAGAATGTTACTATTGGTGTAAATATTTCACCAACTTATAGCAGACAAACAAAACCAGCAGTAAGTTTGATCGATTACTTACGTTATCCAACATGGCTACCGGTTCGGAACAATGCTGCAATAGCTGCTTTAAACGGAACAATTGAAGGTGATTATTGCCAACCAAATAACTTCATGTTCACTACAGTCAGTGGTATTGGACTGAACGGCGAATCGTGGTTTGTGCCAATGGCAAGTTTATCGGGGTCTACCACCAATAGTCCGGTTTCGGTTAATGAAAGAACCAGTATAACTACTGATGATTACCGTCTGCAGGCCGGTTCTTATATTTTAATTAATATTTTACCCGGATTAAACTTTAAGACTGCCAATAGTGCTTTTACACAGTACAAAGAATACAATAATGCTCAACAAACTTCGGCTATTCAAAATGGAGCTCCTAATATGTTGACTCGTCAGACGACACTTCACACCGAATTATTATCTGAAAATACCTTGAATTTTGCGCGGAAATTTGGCAATCATGACATAACCGCCATGGCCGGTTTTACCTATCAAAAAACAGGTAACAGATACAATCAGATGGTTGCTACCAATTTCCCAAATGATCAAACATTCTCATTTAATCTGGCGTCTTCATTAATTCTGGATAATCAGAATTCTACCCCAACAATTAATGGCGTTACTTCTTTTTATTATACTGAAGCGTTGGAATCATTTATAAGCAGACTAACTTATGCATATCAGGGCAAATATTTGTTCTCAGCCAGCGTACGTGCTGATGGAAGTTCAAAATTTGCAGATAATCATAAATGGGGAACTTTCCCTGCAGGTTCAGTGGGATGGCGTGCGTCAGAAGAAAGATTCCTGAAAGGGTTGGATTGGCTTTCTAATCTTAAATTTCGTGCCAGTTATGGTTTGACTGGGAATAACAAAATTCCACAATATTCCTACATGAATTCCTATAATACCTCTAATTATGTACTTGGAACAGGTACAGGAAGTTTAATTCCCGGAGTTGCTGGTACTGATGCATTTATTGGAAATCCAAACATTACCTGGGAACAAACCGAAGAAGGAAATTATGGTGTTGATTTAGGATTGTTTAATAGTAAAGTAAATGTGACAGTGGAGTATTATAATTCCAATACCATTCAATTATTGCTACAACAGCCAATTATGAACATAACTGGTCATAAAACATTCTGGAATAATATTGGAAAAGTAAATAATCAGGGTATTGAATTCGAAATAACAACCACCAATATTGATTCCAGAGGATTTATTTGGAAAACAACTGCTAACATTGCTCATAACCAAAACACCTTGATTAATTACGGAAGCAGTGCTCCAGGCACTTATGTTGATAACTTTGGTGAACGAAGTGAAGTATATCGTGCTCAGGTTGGAATGCCTTCTATCCAGTATTACGGATATGTTCAGGAAGGAGTTTGGACTTCATGGGCTGAATGTAATGCTGCAAAAGCTGCTTTGAATTCATCTGGGACACCTGCCGTTTATACCAAATATGCTCCGATACCGGGTGGTGAAAAGGTTAAAGATTTGAATGGTGATGGAAATATCACGCCAGACGACCGCACATTTATCGGTTCTCCATTCCCGGATTTCACTTATGGTATTACAAATACATTCACCTATAAGGGTTTTGAATTAAGTTTTTTGTTTCAAGGCGTTAAAGGTGGTGAGTTAATAGATGGAAACATGAACTATAACGAAACCTTACGTTCAACCGCTGCTTACCTTGCTAATCGTTGGGTGAGTCCAATGTTCCCGGGAGATGGTATGACAACCTATGATAAGAATACCTCTGGTGGAGATTTACTTTTAACAAGTCATGGCCTACAAGATGCATCATACCTTGCTATGCGTGATTGCACTTTCGGATATGCACTCCCTGATAAAATTGTAAGATCATTCGGATTAAGCAAATTCAGACTCTATTTTTCCGGAAATAACTTATTGTATTTTATGGCTTCAAGTTACAAAGGTATAAATCCTGAAGCAAGAATGACAACTGGTCCATATTCTAGTTCTTTTCCATTGGTAGATGGATATCAACGTGGCTCTTTTCCATTAAACAGAACCTACACTTTGGGACTTGACATTAACTTCTGATAATAATATAAACAAATAAATTATTTAACTTACCGGAAATTCGGGTTTAAAATAATATGAAAATGAAAAATAAAATAGCGATATTAATAACATTAGTTTCAGTGCTTATGCTAACGTCTTGTAATGACTTAATAACAGACAAACCTGAGTCAAAACTAAACCAGGTTGGATTTTACAATTCTCCATTAAGCATTGAATATGGCATCATGGGTTGTTACTCGGGTATGCAACAGGTAATTGTTGATGAATGGAAATTTACCGAAAATAGAACCGATAACAGTTGTGTGGCGAATTCAGGTACGGGCACTACCCGAAGAGTCGATTATTGCGATATACGGTTCTTTAGAACGCCTCCAAGTCAACCTTTGTTGCTAGGGTATTGGGATAATCTTTTTACTAATATCATGAATGTAAATGCTGTTTTGCCAGCCGTTACAAAGGGTCAGACTTATATCCCTTCCGAAACTTTACGAGCTCAATATGAAGGAGAATTGTTATTTATCAGAGCATACCACTATTTCACATTGACAACTCTTTGGGGTGATATGTTTAAAGTTACCACCTTACTGGATAAAGATCAGGCTAAAACTCTGAAAAGACTTCCGGTAGATTCCATTTATGCTGAATTAATTATGCCCGATTTGAAGAAAGCCGCATTGCAATTACCTTCGAGCTATGCTTCGAATGACATCGGTAGAGTAACCAAATGGGCCGCTGAGGGAATATTGGCAAAAGCATATATAACCCGCCATAAAACCAATGATTTGGATTCTGCACTGGTTCTTCTTAACGATATTATAACCAATAGTCCCCACGGATTACTTACCACAGGAGTTTTAGTTGCAGGTAAGCAATTATCATCCTACGCAAGTATCTTTGATATTTCAAACGAAATGAACAAAGAAGTTATCTTTGCTATTCGTTTCAAAGGTGGAACTTCCGGTATCGGTTCTCCGTTTTGGTCTACTTTTGCCCCTGATGGCTCAGCCAATAAATTCCTTACTGTGGGAACACCGGGTGGTGATAACAATGCTACAACAGATCTTTTGACAGTTTTTAAAGCTGATACTACAGCTGGAATCTCGAATATAAGGTATCATCAGGCAATTTATATGTATGGTAAAAAAGTGACTTCCCTTATCGGAGCTCCGAATAAATGGGTTGATCCGACTATAGCTCAGATTAATCAGGGAGAAAATGACTGGATTGTTTTACGTTTTGCCGACTTACTATTACTTCGGGCTGAAATTTTTGCACAGAACTCAGCAGGAGATTTGGGCTTAGCGGATGTTAACGCCGTTCGGGTTCGTGCCGGAGTAACTGCATTTACTGCCCTCACTTATGGAACAGGAACTGCGGCGTTGGATAAAGTTTATCTGGAAAGACGCTTGGAATTTGCTTTTGAAGATACCCGTTGGTTCGATCTATTGCGTATGAATCAATCGTACAATGATCCTGAAAAAGCGATAAAAGTATTAAAAAATGAAGTTTTTATTACCGATATTTCATTGTACTCAGGCTATAAGCCAATTATTCCTCCTTCGCAAGAGTATTATAAAACAACCAAGTTACTATTACCAATTCCACAACAGGAAATTGATACATATAACTCAGGAAATACTTTAACGCTGTCTCAAAATGCTGATTATTAATTTATTAAAATGTAAACCTATGAAATATATAAATAAAATATCATTTCTGTTCCTTTTAAGTATTTTAATTGGAATGTCTATATCTTCTTGTACAAACGAAGATCCGGTAATTCTGAATGTAAAACCAACTGAACAGTTTATCAAACAGTTTAAAGAATTTTATACTACAGAAAGACAAATTCTGGACAGTGCTAAAATTGGTTATCTGAAAGGTAATTTTAATACAAGCCAGACAGCTAATTTTACAAAATACTATAACGCATTTCTTGTTGATTTAAGAACCGATTCTACTTTGCTTGCAAAAACAGGTGTCACAATGGCTGAGTTAGTGGCAATTAATAAATCAATGGCAACAACAGGCTTTAATTTTGTAAGCAGAATCAATATGTGCGATAGAAAAGAACTTGCAGATTCATTGGTTTCGGCTACTAAAGTGTACTCATCATTAACATCTTTTACCGGTTTTAATGGATTTGCCGCTGGTAAGGTGTTGCCTTATGATAAAGGTCAAATGTTAACTGCCATTTCACAGGCTCAACCAGCTCGGGATTCCGCAACTTACGTTTTAGCACAGGTGAATAAAGCACTTACGATTTTAAAAACGGCTATTCCGATATACTATAATTCGATTATTCCTGCTGATCTACCAACATATCAGGCAAGATGTCTAAGCTATATTAAAGCTCAACTTGCTATTTGTTATGGAGTGAAAGTGGGTTACGATTATTATCAATACGTACCATTAGTGTATAATAACTATGTTAATGCTCTGCGGGCAGATTCAATTCTGGCTGATCCATTATCCTCGAAGCCGGCCACCACTGTTGAACTAATGGCAAAAGGAATGATAACATTAGGTACAACAGCTCCTCCGGCTGGTCCACGAGTAAACTTTGTTGCAAATGTATCTTTCCGAAGTGCTCTTAACGATTCTATCGTTGTAGCTCAAACTCTGTATACAAATACTATTGTAGGTACAGCAAAAGGGCAAGTTGTTTCTTCTGCAAAAACGACATTTAATACTGCAATCGGAGCTGCCACTACGAGCAGAGATACTCCTACAACGATAGATACTGATATTACTGCTGCGACTTTCAATCTATCGAAAGCAAAATCAATTTTCATAGCTGCAATTGTTAAATAGTATTTCTAAAATTTCCCGATGGATATTAAATTCTGACTACTTGATTAAAGCTTAACAATCAGCAATTCGATAATATAAATATGAAAAAGAGATTACATTTTCTAATCGTCTTTGCACTCGTTGCATCTATAACTCTTGTTGCCAAAAACTACAAAGTTGCCAATTTCAAGGAGCTAAACGCCGGAATAAAGACAGCTGTGGCCGGAGATAGCATTATCCTGGCAAACGGTATTTGGAAAGATGTTCAAATTGTATTCAAAGGAAATGGCAAAAAAGGAAGATTCATTTCGATGAAAGCAGAAACTCAGGGTAAAGTTTTTCTTGAAGGAGAATCATCACTTTCATTATCTGGAAATTGGTTGCATGTTTCAGACTTAGTTTTCAGAAAAGGTTTCACACCCGGAACAACGGTCATCTTGTTTAAAACGTCTGATACTGATTATGCAAATAATTGTGTAGTTTCAAATTGTGTGATTGATAAATTTAATCAACCTTATCGTGAAACAATCGACAACTGGATTGCTCTTTGGGGAAAGAATAATACAGTGGAATATTGTTATTTCGGTGGAAAAACCAACGAAGGCACAACCTTGATTGTATGCCCAAATGACTCAAACAGTATTCATAATCATCACTGGATTCACCGCAATTACTTTGGCCCACGCCCACGATTGGGCTCAAATGGGGGCGAATCGATGCGTATTGGAACCGGCGAAGTCTGTACGTTTAGTTCTGAAACGGTTGTGGAAGGGAATTATTTCGAACATAACCGGGGAGAAGTGGAAATTATCTCCAATAAATCATGCGATAATAAATTCCTGAACAATACTTTTTACGAATCGGAAGGTAGTTTGGTGCTTCGTCATGGAAATCGCGCTACTGTTTCAGGCAACTGGTTCATAGGTAATGGACTGCCATTTACAGGTGGCATTCGTGTTATTAACGAAGGTCATCGAATCTTCAACAATTATTTTTACAAATTGCGTGGTGATGAATTCCGTTCACCGCTCACCATCATGAATGCCATTCCTGATTCACCGCCAACAGGCTATGCTGCGGTAAAAGATGTGATTATTGCCAATAATTCATGGATTGATTGCAGCTTGCCTTGGAACTTTTGCGTTGGAGTTGGCGAACGTAACCGCATCGTTACTCCACAAAGTACCAAGATTATCAACAACATAGTGTATTGTCCAAATGATACAGCTTTACTCAAAAGTTACGACAAAACCGATGGGATTACTTTTACCAACAATCTGATGATTGCTAAAAAAGGGCTGATTTCAGAAAAAGGTGCTGTTGCAGGTGAAATATTGAAATCACAAATAAATGATCTTGAATTAGTTTACAGCAATGCTCCAGCTCAAAAAGTTTCCTTTATTTCAACCGACATTATGGGTCAATCACGTGCAAATCCTGTAATTGGAGCATTTCAGGATAAAGATGAGAAAGCCAAAACTGAAATAGCTGGTGCCAATAATTGTGGTCCACACTGGTTCAAACCGGATTTGATACCAATAAAAAAAGAATTTGCAAAAGGGAAAACGATAAAAGTAGAAGCCGGAATAGACAATCTATTCGAAGCGATTGCTAAAGCCGAAGTTGGTGATATTATCATGTTGGGCGAAGGGGAACATATCCTCACCAAGACAATTACTCTGACTAAAAGTATTACTATTACAGCTTCATCCAGACTGGCAGAGAAACCAGTCATTAAAATGAAACCAAGTAAAGGTGACGAACCTTTATTTCAGCTCGCTTCTGATGTTTACGCACATTTCAAAGCAGTTAGAATTGATGGTGACGGCGACAACAAACAGGCAAAAACTCCAAAATATGCTTTTTCTACTGCCCAACATGCGCTTGGTTATTCCTTATTTATCGACAATTGCGATATTTTAGATTTCAACGTTGAGGGAGGTTCTGTTTTCAATAGTTTATATTGCACGATGGCAGATTCGATAATAGTAAAAAACTCGGTAATTCGTGATTCGTATAGTGGTTTTAAACTTCATAAAGAAAAAGAAGATGGGCGATACAATGCTGAAACAGTGATTTTTAGTAATTCTGTTTTTGCCAATTTAGCAGACTTTGCACTCGATTATTACCGGGGTGGTTACGACGAATCAACTATCGGCGGTTCTCTGACTATTAATCATTGTGTGTTCGATTCGGTTGGGACTTCAAGGAAAGAATCTATTCTCAAACTCTCGAGAATTATGTTTGTAAAAATCAACAACAGCATTTTCTCAAATTGTCCTGTGAAATCTTCCATGTTGCTTTGGGGCCTGTACGATAAAGATTCCAGATGTTGCTTCTATAATTGTCCAAAACCTGAGTTAATCAAAGGAGCAAGAACAACCAATCCGAGTTTTGAAAATCCGCTTTTTGTCCCTAAAACCTATTCACTTTCTGCTAATTCATCTCTGAAAGGCAAAGCAGTTGATGGTTCAAATATTGGCTTACGAAAATAGTTATCAGTAACTTTCAAATTTTCCATTTATGAATAAACTAAAAATTCTGGCGTTTTCATGTGTTTCAATTTTCATGCTGTCGACAAATGTCGTTGCTGACAATTCAACAAAAAAAACCGATTCAAAAAATCCTGTCAATCAGATTTATGCCAATATAATTCGGGCAGAAAAGCCCAGAATTATACATTTGGCTGATAGTTTTTTACAGCTGAAACCTGTTACCGTGACTTCATTTTCCTGTCCCCGGAGTGCAGGTGGTATTCACGATTATTATTCTGAAGCTACTTATTGGTGGCCCGATCCGGCAAATCCAACCGCACCTTATATTCGCAAAGATGGATTGAATAATCCGGACAATTTTGATTTTCATCGACAAGCCATCAGCCAGCTATCGTGGGCTGTTGGGACCTTAACTTCCGCTTATTTATTGACCGGAAAGGCTATTTATGCCGAAACTGCTGTAAAACATTTGAAAGCCTGGTTTGTAAATTCTGAAACCAGTATGAACCCGAATTTCCTATATGCTCAGGCCATTAAAGGAGTGAATACCGGTCGTGGCATCGGCATTATTGACGGAATACCATTTATCGAAGTTACGAAATCGGTTCAGATATTGGAAAATTCTCCATATTTGTCAAAATCAGACAATGAAACCATACATACCTGGTTCAGAACTTTTATGATCTGGCTAAATACGCATCCTTATGGAAATGATGAAATGAATGCCAAAAATAATCACGGTACCTGGTGGCATGCTCAGGTTGCTGCTTATGCTCAATTTGTCGGAGATAATACCATTTTGGAAAAATGTCAAAAACATTATACTGACATTTTATTGCCAACGCAAATGGCGGCAGATGGTAGTCTTCCCCTCGAAATTGAACGAACAAAACCATACTCTTATTCGCTGTTTTGCCTCGATGGCTTTGCAACACTAACATGGATTTTAACTAACAAAGAATTTAATGGTTGGAATTTCAAATTATCTGATGGTCGTGGAATGCAAAAAGGGGTTGACTATATAAAACCGTATGTGATTGACAAAAAGACATGGCCATTTAAAAAAGATATTTCGCATTGGGACGAACAGCCCGGACGCAGACCGTTTATGTTTTTTGCAGCTATAATTCAACAACAACCCGAATGGATTACGATCTGGGAAAAATGCAGTGCTGATTTTCCAACCGATGAAAGTCTGAGAAATATGCCGGTTAAAAATCCGATTCTATGGCTTGGCTTATCTAAACCGCTTAAGTGAAATTTTTACAAATTCTAAAAAATGACAATCAAATCAAAGAATATAATTATCTTATTATTAGTACTTTCATCCTGTGTTTCGGCTTCTAATTATAAAGAAATTCCATGGTTGAAAACTGCCATCGACCGTTCGCAGGAGCAACTATTAGCTGCTTCGGAAAAGTATAAAGCCGGAAAGATGAATCCTCGTTCGTTCGAAAATGGAACTGTTTGTTTTGCAAATTACAAGGATTGGACATGTGGCTTTTTCCCCGGCTCGCTTTGGTATATGTACGAACTGACAAGTAACGAGCAATTTAAAAAGGAAGCAGAATTTTATACCGAAATTCTTGATAAAGTGCAATACCGAAATGACACACATGATTTAGGTTTTATGCTTTATTGCAGTTATGGAAACGGATTTCGGTTAACTGGAAATGAGTATTACAAAAAAGTGCTGGTTACAGGGTCAAATTCTTTGATGACACGCTTTCATCCGGAAGTCGGATTAATAAAATCGTGGGATGCTCGAAAAGACTGGCAATATCCGGTAATAATTGATAATATGCTGAATCTGGAAATGCTGTGCGAGGTAAGTAAAATTACAAACGATAAGTCGTATAAAAAAGCTTCGGTATCGCATGCTAATAAAACGCTGGAAAATCATTTTCGTGCTGACAACAGCTGTTTTCATGTGATAAATTACGACAGCATCAGTGGAAACGTGATAAGTAAAGTGACTCACCAGGGATTTAGTAATTCTTCAGCATGGGCTCGTGGTCAGGGTTGGGCAATTTACGGTTTCACCATGATGTTCCGCGAAACCCGTGATCCGAAATACCTCGATCAGGCACGCAAAGTAGCTGCTTTCCTATTGAATAACCCAAATTTACCAGCTGACAAAGTTCCTTATTGGGATTTCAATGCACCGAATATCCCCGATGCTCCACGCGATGCTTCGGCTGCAGCCATTTACGCCTCTGCACTGATAGAATTAAGCGGTTTTGTTAAAAACGGTAAGGAATATCTGGATGCCGCTGAAAAAATTCTAATCAGCCTATCATCACCAACTTATCTCGCCGATAAAGGTGATAACGGG